>ERZ795049.3139-NODE-3139-length-17952-cov-5.505392_pt1 | contig 17952 bp, 19 predicted proteins | sample MGYA00375133_ERZ795049 | MGnify/ENA primary metagenome ERZ795049 (study PRJEB30178, sample SAMN05720147) | activated sludge metagenome | isolation source: anaerobic digester from wastewater treatment plant | place: Japan | collected 2015-04-20 ...
TATTTTATCATTACTGCTGTAATGTCAATTCAATTTATCAGAAATAGCATATTTTAAAAAAAAGAAAAAAAATCCTTGCATAAATCCATCATAGATTATTATAGAAAAAAAGTGTAATATACACTATAATGTATTGTATAATAAAACTACTCTATATAGATCAACAATTTTATCAAAAACTATTGAAGCAATAATAATGAAGCAATAATATTGAAGGAGAAATATTGTATGGAAGAAATTTTACAAAAAGCAAATGAATTAGGGCTAATGATTAAGGGCAGCGATATTTTTAAGCGGTATGAAGAATTGGTAAAAAAAATTGAAGCTGATAGTAATGCACGCACATTGTTAGATGAATATATAAAAATGAGTGAAGAGATATATAAGAAAGAATCATCAGGTGGTGTAGTTGAAGTTGAGGAAAAACAAAAGTTGCAGGACTTAAGCCAGAAGGTATCAGAAAATCAGCTTATTAAAGAGTTTATTGCAACTCAGAGCTATTATGTTAACATGATGATGCAGATTCAGAATACCATTAGCAATCCAAAAGGTGATCCAATAGGGCCATCTAAAATAATAAAACCGGGTGCTGGAACTACCGGGAAGATAGTTACTGGTAACTTTTAACAGCAGAGACAACCATATCTGTCGTCTCTGCGTGGTTGTTATTATACCAGTTTCTCTATAGCTTCTTGTATCCGTTTTAATCCTTCGATGATACTTTTATCAGATGTTGCAAACGATAACCTTACATTATTATCTGAACCAAATGCAACGCCAGGTACAACTGCAACTCTGGCTTCTTCAAGTAAATAAGAAGATAATTTTGACGATAACGAATCACCTTTATAGTTATCTATAATGTGTTTAAAGCCATTACATTGATATATCTTCTTTACATTGGGGAATACATAAAATGCTCCATCCGGATTATGGCATTCCACACCGTTAATGTCATTAAGACCCTTGACAATCATCTCTTTTCTTCTGGTAAATGCTTGTAACATTTCATTAATAAATGATTGGTCGCCCATAATAGCTTCTACTGCTGCCCATTGTGCAATGGATGTTGGATTGGAAACGGATTGGCTTTGTACCATTTCAACCTGTTTAATGATGGTTTCATCTCCTGCCATGTAACCAATCCGCCAGCCTGTCATGGAATAGGTTTTTGAAACGCCATTGAGCACCATAGTTTTGGATTTTAATTCAGGTATTGCATTGAGAATATTATAAAACTTGTTACCATTGTATACAATGCTTTCATAGATATCATCAGTTATGATACATATATCATAATTTTTAAGCAATTCACCTAATGCTTTCAATTCATCTAATGTATACATGGAGCCAGTAGGATTTGAAGGAGAATTGATAACAACCGCCTTTGTTTTTTTGTTGATATGTTTTTTTAACATTTCGGGGGTAATTTTAAAATTTGTTAGTTCATCGGTATGTATAACAACGGGAGTTCCATCAGCTAACAATACAATGTCGGGATATGAAACCCAGTAGGGTGCGGGTATAATCACCTCATCACCACTATTGAGCAACACCTGCATGAGGTTATAAAATGAATGCTTTCCGCCGCAATTAACAGTTACCTCAGATAATTTATATTCTAAGTTATTATCCCGTTTAAATTTTTGAACTATGGCTTTTTTTAATTCAGGAATACCTCCGGATGGCGTGTATTTAGTTTTTCCATCTGCTAATGCTTTTATTGCTGCATCTTTAATTGGCTGCGGAGTATCAAAATCAGGTTCGCCGGAACCAAATCCAATAACATCAACTCCCTGTGCTTTTAAAGAATTAGCAAGCGCAGTTACCGCTAAAGTAGCTGAAGGTTTAATCTTTTTTAATCTATGAGCTAACTCCATAACTTCTCCTTTCATGGTATATAGAATATCACAATATTTGATAAAAAAAGGGAGTAGAAAAAACGTAGTATGTGGGAGATCTGATTTATATCAAAAAGAACAACAAAGCTATAATCTTATTTTGTCAAGAAATTTATGCATTAAAAACAATATAAATATTTAAAAATTACCAATTTAAGTAAATTCAAAAAAACTTATAATAAATAGTCATTGACATATATAGTATATTTGTTTACACTTTGACCTGAGATAGCACGGTGATTATGTTCATAAAATATAGTTGCATATTGTTTATATGACATCTATAGTAATAGTGCTGTGATTGCAAAACTATTTAGAGGTAATTGGGTGCAATTATCAATACGAGGGGGTAAATGATATGAAAAGGATAACAATGATAATCATAATTACAGTACTGTCAACTGTGTTATTAGCAAAAAATGCATTCTTTAAAGGTCGTGTAATATTTACCAATAAAGATTATATTGAAGTTAAGTATGGCAAAACTGAAAAACAGTTTTATGTCAATGATAAAAGTGTATTCAAAAAAGGTGGAACAAATGTAACGTTTGCGGATATCAAACCATGTCAGATAGTAAAAGTAGTTTATGCTGTCGCTGATAAAACAATGTATATAACGACATGTGAAATAATCAAAGAAAGCGATTGCGAATGATTGTATAATCTCATAGGCTATTTTTTTTGGCGATAGTGACTTCATAACAATCTATTTTGCATTGATAAGTGCCTGCCAGTAATCAATTTTACAGTATATGCCGCAGGGATATAATTATCGCTCAAAATATTTGAATTGCATGACATGTCAGAATGTTGATATGCACAAAAAAGGTTATCGTTTTGTCAATGTGCAAGCGGAATGCAGATGATGTATGCTCACTGTTGCCATGATATGCTGATATTGTTTCACAGGAGCTATCGCCCCCATGTAATAAAAATAGAGGATAAGCATGGTGTTTGTAGTATTGCCACAACAATCCAATGACAAGACATGAAATAATTACAGGTGCATGCTATTCGCAAGAACATGATACCATTTGACATTATCCAAAATAATGTAAAATTTTTATAGTTTAAAAATAAATTTGCAACCAAAATACCCATACTGCTGTCTTTACTATACACTTTGGTTCTACTACTTATAAAGAATGGTATAACAGTAAACCAGTAAATTATTACAAATAATGTTATATATAAATATAATTAAGGAGAGATCGGTGAAGAGCTTAAAAGAAAATCTTGTTGGTGTTTTAACAGTTATGTTGATTGTAATAAACACATTATTTTGGGCTTGCTTTTTATTTCCAGTTGCTGTGCTAAAAATCATCCCGTTGAGATTTACAAAAAAATATATTAATACAATATTGGATACCATAGCCCGTTTCTGGATTTATTGTAACAACGCTGGTTTAAAAATTACAAGAAAAATAGTATGGGATGTTGAAGGTGATAATAATCTCACAACAAATAGCTGGTATTTAGTAATAGCTAATCATCAGTCATGGAGCGATATTGTTGTGTTACAAAAAATATTAACCGGTAAAATTCCATTTTTAAAATTCTTTTTAAAAAAAGAGCTTATCGGAGTTCCAGTTTTAGGACTTGCATGGTGGGCTTTAGATTTTCCGTTTATGAGACGTTATTCGCAATCATTTTTATTAAAATATCCCAATCTGAAAGGCAAAGATATTGAGATAACAAAAAAAGCCTGCCAAAAGTTTAAGGATATACCTGTATCGGTTATGAATTTTGTTGAGGGAACACGTTTTACAAAAGAGAAACATACAAAGCAGGGATCACCATATAGTAACCTTTTAAAACCTAAATCAGGAGGCATTGGTTTTGTTTTTTCAACAATGGGTGATTACATTACATCAATTCTTGATGTTACTATCGTATATCCTGAAGGTAACAAATCATTCTGGGATTTTTTATGTGGTAGGATTACTATGATAAAAGTTCAGATAGATGAAATTCCAGTGACAGAGGCATTGAGAGGTGATTATATAGATGATCCGGTTTTTAAGAGAAAATTTCAGCAATGGCTCAATAATGTATGGTATGAAAAGGACATGAGAATTAATATTATGAAAGGTAAATCATTTGTGCCACACAATATGCATACCGAGGAAGATGAAGCGATCATTATAAATTAACCATACATTATAAAGATAGCTAATATTATCTGTGTTTTTGTTTTGCTTCTTTTCGCATAACTTTTATTTCGTCATGTTTCATGTCATTTCGCATTTCTTTTGCATTACCCTTATCTTCTTTATCTTGACTGTTTAATGCTGAAGATTGGGTGTTTGATTTCTCAGTATTATCAATTTGTGATTGATACGTTGTAGTTTCATTATTATTTACATCAGATGTTAATATTGATGATGAACCTAAATCTTCATCTGTTATGGCAACGTTATTAAACCGGGCATCAATATCATTGATCCATTGTAATGAGTATTTTTCAATATCAAATGAACTAATCTGAGTTTGCGATATGGTGTATAATTTACCAACTTCGGTTTCAATTGTTACTTTTGTTGCAGTATTGGTTAATAGTACTTTACCTTCAACAATATAAATATGTGTCCCTTCAGGCGAAACATTAATATAAAATTCAGTACCCAATGGCTGAATATTGGCATCAGGAGTTTTCACTTCATAATGCATTGATGTATGGTGATGATTAGTTTTTATGTTTATAGCACCTTTTTCAAGTGAATAATGAAATTTTTTAGTACCAGCATTTTTACTATAATGCGATCTCATTATGACCATGTCAACTCCACCAGCTAACTGAAAAACAATATCATTGTTAGCAACAAGCATAGCCCATTTAGTTTCAGGTATGGTAATTCTACGTCCTTCTTTGATTGTATCAGATTTTATATAATGCCCTGATTTATCTGCCATATATAATACATGTGGTATAGTAATGGGATTTGATCGATAACTTAACAATACAAGTGCTATCCCTGCAGCTATAATAATGGTTGCCAGTGCCAATACTCTTCTATGCAAGGCAATGAACGCTTTGAATGTATCAAAAAAGGTAGATTTTGTTAATAATGACTGGTGATAATAGTCCAGAATATTTGATAATATTTTAGGTGAAGGGGAATATTGCCTTTGAGTTTTTGTAATCATACCTAATGCTTTGAGGTTGTTAGCACATAGCTGACATTGCATAACATGAAGCTTTATTGCATCGTCATCGTTATGCTTCAATTCACCTTTTATGTATGACAGCAATGTACTATAATTGATATGCTTCATGGCATTAATAACCCCTTAATTATAATACAATTAAAATAAGCAAAATGGTCATATGATTCATAAAATATCATAAAATCCTTTATTTTTAAGATGTACCATGATATGCGATAATGCTTGTTGTAACTTTCTGCGAACTGTACGTTCAGAGATATTGAGTATTTTTGCAATTTCTTCGTTTGTGTAATTATTGTCACGTTTTAAGATAAATATTGATCGAGTTTTTACATCTAAATTTTGTATTGCTACTAATATTTCGTTATTCATTTCTTCATTGGCGATAGTTTCTGCAATTGTGTCTACTGATGAATAATTGTTATCATCGTCTAAATAAAAAATTTTGTCGTTTTTCTTTAGATAGTTGATGGCTAAATTATGAGCAGTTTTATATAAAAATGATTTTACTGTTTCGCTGTTGATAACGTTTTTCTTTGAATATTCAATTAAATTGATAAAGCAATCCTGTAAAACATCTTCTGCAGCTTCATAAACACCTGTTAAATGGTAACAGTAATTAAAAATCTCTTTTGAATATAGATTATAAAAATTTATTAATGTTTCACGTTCTATCATAAAATATAAAAAAAAATGTCCGTTATTTTTGTATCAGATTGTAATATATATCAAATAGTTAGTAAGTCAATATTTTCATCAACTAAAATTTTATAACAAATTCATAATCAGGAGGATTTTATGAAAAAGGTTTTAGCTACATTAGTATCATTGTTGTTTGCAGCTTCAGTTTTTGCACAGACAGGTGTGCAGACAAAGGAAGCTAAAAAGAATGTTGGGCAAGAAAAAAAGATAGAAGTTCAGCAGAAAGTTGAAGTAAAGAAAGAAGTAAAGAAAGAAGAAAAAGCACAGAAGCAAGAACAGAAGAAAGAAGCTAAAGAACAGAAGAAAGAAGCTAAAGAACAGAAGAAAGAAGAAAAAACTGCAAAGTAATAACAACAAGATGAATTGTATGGGAAAAAAGCCATGCTTTATAAGTATGGCTTTTTTTATTGTGTAAAAAAATAATTAATCAATGATTAGCAGCACTTTTTTGTAACCTCAGAATCGACTGTTTTTGAGTTTAAATTAAAATGACCTTTAATATCTAACTATGGAATAGAAAACTACTTTTTTTGAATTTAATTTTTATCAAATTTTTGCCAAAAAACTTGCGTATTACCTTCCATTATTTGCTTTAATTGTCCATCAATGTATTAAAATCTCAATCATCAAAAGGACTGCTAACCTTATATAATAAAATTACTTCTTTACTGCACAACATCTACCCTGTATTTTGCAGTACATTTTAACATTAATGATACATCTATTATTATGAATGTTTTACAGCATTATCAGCAAAAAAATTGCCATTCTCAAGCTTATTGTATGTTCTGGTTCATATTTATCGGGCACTTTTAAGCTCTTATTGTAATATTCTTGTAATGTCTCACGTGGGCTTCTATATCTTAATCGTTTTATCATCTTTGTATGGTCGTAGCGCTCAATAGATTTTTCATTTACATCTCTGGTGGGGCTATATACTATATAAATTATATGGCGAACCATATCACTGTATAGCTTACTACTCGTATTGTTGTTGCGATACTGTTATCTTCCTCAGCAGGTTTTTAATAATTGCGCTATTGGCATATACACTATCTGCTATAAGTTCATGTGTTTTCATCAACAACTATCGCCTCGAAATGTTCTTTAAAAAATACTATTACTATGCTGCCGTCTATATTATTTTCAATATTCATTAAACTACCTTTTTCAAAAGGCAATAATATAATTGCATAAAATAGACAATGTGTTTTAATGTTCAAAATTGCCATTATAAATTACATTCAAAAGGAATATAAATATGAACCTTGAAGAATCGATAGCCCGATTAAAAAAGGAAAAGAAAGCACTAATCATAGCGCATAATTATCAAAATCCTGATGTTCAGGATATTGCTGATTATACTGGTGATTCACTGGAGCTATCGCGCATAGCAGCAAAAAATGATGCCGATATCATTATATTCTGTGGCGTATATTTCATGGCCGAGTCTGCCTGCATACTGTCACCACAAAAAAAAGTTATTTTACCTGATAGCAGTGCAGGTTGTCCAATGGCTGATATGGCAGATGTTGATTCTATTCTTGAAATGAAAAAAAAATATCCTGAGGCTGCTATCGTTACATACATAAATTCTACAGCTGCTGTTAAAGCTATGAGTGATATATGTGTTACATCATCGAATGCTGTTTCAGTTGTAAACAAACTTAAGGAAGAAACAATACTATTTGTGCCTGATAAAAATCTGGCTCATTATGTACAGCGCTTTACCAGTAAAAAGATTATTCCATGGAATGGTTTTTGCCCTACACATGAAAATTTTACAAAAGAAGATTTGATGGCTATTAAAAAACAATTCCCGGGTGCGCATGTCATAGTCCACCCTGAATGCAGATCGGAGGTGATTGATTTAGCTGATAAAACTTTGTCAACCGGACAGATGGTTAATTATATCAGGAAAATCGCTCATCATCAGGTAATTGTTGGCACCGAAAAAGGCATGTTGCATAAATTAAAAAAAATATCGCCAGAAAAGGAATTTATTCTTGCATCAAGAGATTTTATATGTCCAAATATGAAAAAGATTTCATTAGAAAAAATTTTACATTCTTTAGTTAATGAAGAACCGATAGTATCAGTGCAGGAAGATATCAGGGTAAAAGCTTTACAATCGCTGCAACGTATGTTAGAATTATCCTGAAATGTGGAAGAGGCGTGCTTTGGAAACATTAGAATTTAATGAAGAAGTACAAAAATTACGAGAAAGAACATTTAACAAAGAATTTAGAGATCTGGTAGCTAAAGTTATTACAAAACCAGCATCAAGTACAATTGATACACCTGAAAAGTTATTGGAACATTTTCACCAATTATATTACATTGTTTTAAGTAAATCTTTTAACGATTCTGTACAGTTTGTTGATGTAGAATCATATATTGAAGATAATTCCCGGCATCATGGTGAGACAGTGTCTTCAAAATTAATGTCCCTGGGTTTTGCTGAAAATCTTATTCTGCAGTACGATTTTATAAACACTTATTTTGGTATTTTAACAAATTCTGTTAAGGGAAACTTTTTTTCAGAATTTTATTTATTACCTTCAGATGCTATTTATAATGATGTAATCACACAATCTGAAGGCGTTGTAATATCATATAAATCTATAAGAGATGATCAGTTATATTCAAAAAGACTTAGCTATGTACCAGATCATGATTTTTATGTATGGATTTTTTCAACATGCCATCTGGTTAAAAAGGTTATATCGGTTTTAAATATTACCATCCCCACTGTACTTGAATTGTGGTGTCCTATAATTATGGTTAAGGTTTATGAAAAGTTTAGCATAACATCCCAATTATTGAATGAAATTTATTATGCAACTATTATTCCAATAATGACTTTGCTTGAATCTTATATAATTATGAATAAAAGTTCATTGCTTTTATCATCAAATTATTTTCATGAAGTGTATAAAGTTTTTGAAAATTATTTTTATATATCAAAATCAGAAAACTATACAAAATATTTTATATTGAAGTCAAAATGTGAAAATCAGTTAATTTATTGTCTTTTCAGATATTTATCACAAAAATATAAAGATAAAAAATCTTTTTCCACAATTAATTTCCGCCCAATGATTGGTTTAATAATTTTGTTTTTAACAGATGAAGATGAAAAACTTGTGAGTGAAGCTAAAAATCTTGTTTCAGTATTAAATGATTACTTAGAACTTGCAATAATAGATAAATATATGATCAAAAATGCAGTTCAATTATATAGATATATTATTGAAACTTAAACAAATTAATTATTATATTGATATTTCAAAATGTACTTGAATAAAAAACCATATTGTTTTTATATTTCTTTTAATAGTATATAATGTGTGCCGATGATATAATAAATAAAAGTAAAATTTTTTATTATATAATGTTGGTAAAAATTGATCAATTAAAAATGGTTTTTGAAAATAATTCAGGATGCGTTTGTAGACTGCTGGAAAGCTATAACGTAAAAGGAAAAAAATATCAAGAATCAGATCAAATTTATCTTGATGATATTAATCTTTTTGCCCGGGCTGGGATTGATACCATTGATATTAAATATGATGAAATAATTTACAGCTATTTTTCTACACTATATCCAGCAGAGTTTCGCATCCCTTATTCTTCAGCTGATTTTTTTGCTTTTGATAGGAAATTAGAAACATTAGAACGAATAAGTACGCTTACAAAACGTAAACGATATTTGATATGTGTTGGTGATATCTATGCATATGATCAACATACAGGAAAAAGAATTATAGTGTTTCGGCATAATGATAGCATTGAATACAAACAATGGAATCAGGTAAAAAGACTGGTTGATCATAGTAAAAAATTGTATTATAGAAACTCAGAGAATGGCATAATTATTTTTGTTAATTTACAACCTCATGCAGATTCAAGCTATATTGAACGTTTTAAAAAAAATGCGGATCTGGTTAGTGCGATAGTATCCAGAAAAAAAGATTGTAAAATTGAGATATCACCAGATTTTTTACCTACAGAAGATGTTTATACCATTAATAATCCAAATGATCTTCTGTCATTTTATCAAAAGTCGAATGCACGTCTTATTATTATTGGTGAAACTTTAAATGATGATTATAGAAAAGCATTGATAAAGGTTAGGGATTATGATAAATTTGCCAGGATGATGGTTGTTCCCAATATTGATCTGAGAAATGTTGATCATTTTTTATTACAGGTAAAAATGGTTTATAATTCTGACCGATGGACTGAATAATTCAGAAAAGAAGGAATAATTTGTGAAAAAACCTAAAAAAAAATCACTATTAAAATATTTTGAACCTATTGAATCTGGAAAATCATTATCCGAAAATTTTGGATCGCTTGATTTAGAAGGAAGTTTTGGCTATTTTGCACTAAGTGCTCAGAATAAAAGTTTGTTTTTAAATAGATTATCTGTTGATCTTCTCTATGAAATGATGCAAAAAGTTGGATTGCTGGATCACCTGAAAAAAATTGGGTTTTACAACATTAAGCTTGAAATTGATAAAGATGATGCTCAAATACACTATTTGAAAATATATTATGATACAATAGATCCAGATCATTTGCTCATAGATTTAAGAGTTTCTGAATCAAGATTTATTCCTGAAAAAAAATTTTGTGAGGAGTATAATGCACCTATGTTTATGGATATGGTGGTAATTGAGTGGTTATCCGCACAAAATCCAAAATCAGATTTTGATACTTCCAAACCTCAACTTCCCGGACAATCCAGGCCGGGTTTGGGTAGTTTAAACTATATGATGGAATTGATGTATATTGTTGGTGAACAGGTGGTAAAAGATGGGTTTATGGATGTGCCGGATCATTTTCATGGTGCAGTGATGTATGCAAAAAAATTTAAATTCTTTAATCCAAGTCATGAAGCAATTTTACGAGCTATACTCAGAGATATAAAAGGTTATTCATTATATGATATGTCATGGGGGATGATTACAGGAACTATAATAGATACAATTACCAATAAACCTCAGGTATATGATCCATCAGAACAGATATTCCCTGTTTCGCAACGTATGAAAGAATACTTTAATTCAAAAAAATATAAAGAAAAGTACAAAAAGGTATATGAATCAAAAAAATATTATTTTGATTACGATAAAATGTGTAAACTCAGAGAAAAAGTACTTAAAGAAAAGAACCCTGATGAACTATAATTAATTCATTTTCTTCATTTCTTCTTCTCGCAAAACTTTTCTCAATATTTTGCCAACATTACTTTTAGGTAGTTCAGATCGAAATTCTACCATGGTTGGTAATTTATATTTTGCTAATTTTTTGCTGCAAAAATCAATTATTTCTTTCTCAGTGGCTGTTTCACCTTCTTTAAGAACAATAAAAGCTTTTATCTGTTCACCTCGAGTTGGATGAGGTACCCCTATACAACATGCATCAAGTATTTTAGGATGTGTATACAATACTTCATCAATTTCACGTGGATAAACATTATATCCACCGGAAATAATCATATCCTTCTTTCTATCTACTATAAAGAAATATCCATCCTCATCCATAGTGGCAATATCTCCAGTATAGAGCCAACCATTTCTTATTGCTTGCACTGTTTCATCAGGTCTATTCCAGTAACCTTTCATTATTTGTGGCCCTCTTATGGTCATCTCACCTGGTTCACCTTGAGGAACATCATTCTCGCCTGTTTCAAGATCTACCAATCTGACTTCAGTACCTGGATACGGTATGCCAATACTGCCAGTTTTTTGTACTGTTCCATAAGGATTAGAATGTGTTACAGGAGAAGCTTCAGTAAGGCCAAATCCTTCATTAATATGAATACCAGTTTTTGCTTCATAGGCCTTGATAACCTCTATTGGCAAGGGAGCGCTTCCACTCATTAATCTTTCGATACATGATAGGTCAAGTTTTTGAAAATCAGGATGATTGAGCATGCCTATATACATAGCTGGTACTAAACAAGCAATATGAGGTCTATATTTCTGGATGATTTCAATAAGTGATTCAGGAGTTGGTCGTGCTGTTAATATGGTTTTAAATCCATCATAAATATTCAAATTCATGACAGTAGATAAACCGTATACATGGAAAAATGGCAAAGCGCCTACCATTGTTTTTGCATCACCTCTATGAATAGATGTATCCCATGCATCTATCTGTTGTAATTGTTTTGTTAAATTACTATGAGTGAGAATAGCACCTTTTGAAACACCCGTTATCCCACCAGTATACTGGAGTTGAGCAATATCTTCGTGTGTAACTTTTATTGCAGGCGGATTAGGATTATACTGTTTCATTAAATCAGTCCATTTGTAAACATTATCAGAAGCTTTTGGTGCAACGGATAATACAGTATCAGGGTTAACTGAGGAAGGCAGATAGTCACGGAATGAAACACAAACAATTTGATTAATCTTTGTTTTTGGTCTTAAATCAATAATAGTATTACTAAAAAGATCGAGCGTAACAGCAACTTTAGTGCCAGAATCATTAAACTGGAATTCAAGCTCTGCGGGTGAATAGAGAGGATTATGCATAACCACAATCACGCCAATTTTTATAATAGCATAATATGCAGCAACACATTGAAGAATATTTGGGAGATGGATGGCTACTCTATTTCCTTTATTAATTCCAAAATCAGATAAACATGCAGCAAAACGATAGACAATATCTCCATGTTCTTTATATGTCATTTCATATCCCTGCGATATGTAGGCAATCCTATTGGGATATTTTTTTATAGCTTCATCAAAATAGTCATTTAGTGAACAATCTACAAAATTATACAATATAAAGATGCTTATTATATACAAAATTGAAAAAATTACTTGCCAATATACTATGAGTGTATTTTCTTTATTATCATGATTATACATTGAGGACTATAATTATTATAAGGTAATACCATTATTATGAATGATTTAATTTTAACAGCGGCAAAAATTGTAAAAGAATCTATATCAACCATTGCGTTAACCGGTGCCGGAATTTCTGTTGAAAGTGGCATACCGGATTTCAGGAGTGCAGGTGGATTATGGACCCGCTATAATCCCGAAGAATATGCCCACATCGATGGATTCAGGCATAATCCTCGCAAGATATGGAAGATGATATTTGAGATGCGAAATTTAACAAAAAATGCACAGCCCAACCCTGCTCACATTGCACTTGCACAATTGGAAAAGATGGGATTATTAAACGCGGTTATAACTCAAAATATTGATAACCTGCACCAGCGAGCTGGAAGTACAAAGGTTGTTGAGTTCCATGGCAATGCTGAACGTTTACAATGTATTTATTGTGGTGCTGAGTATCCTGGCGAAGAATTTGTTCTTGATGATGAACCGCCTCATTGTAAAAATTGTGGTGAAATTTTAAAACCAAGCATCGTTTTTTTTGGCGAGATGATTCCCCAGATGGCGTTGATGGAATCACAAAATTTAGCCAGTGATGCAAAGGTTGTTCTTGTCATTGGAACCTCTGCGGTGGTTTATCCTGCAAGCAGTATCCCGCATATAGCCAAAGCTAATGGCGCATATATCATTGAATTCAATGTAGAAAAAACAGTCATCACACCAACCATTACTGATATCTTTATTCAGGGCAGAGTGGGAGAAACATTACCCATGTTTATAGAAGCCATTACGACGCTGTAGGCTCGATATATGGAGCTATCGCCAAAAATAAAAAATAGAATTTGCATATTACCTGATTCTGTTAAAAGAAAAATTGCTGCCGGCGAGGTAATTGACGCACCGTATTCAGTGGTTAAGGAATTGCTGGAAAATGCTATAGACGCGCAAGCCTCATATATTGAAATTGAAATTGAGGAAAGTGGATTAAAAAGAATAGCAATTTCAGATAATGGCGTGGGCATTGTTAAGGACGATCTGCCGCTGGCTGTTGAAGAGCATGCTACCAGTAAGATAAGGGACATCAATGATATTTTTGCCATACAAACGATGGGATTCAGAGGTGAAGCGCTTGCCAGCATTGCTGAAGTATCGCAGTTGACAATTTTGTCGCGCACACATGATGAACCAATGGGTGGAAAGCTTGTAGTAACGGATAACACCACACAGATGCTTGATTGGGCTGGCGCTACAGGGACAACGGTTATAGTAGAAAATCTTTTTTATAATACACCGGCCAGGAAAAAATTTTTGAAAAGCATCAAAAGCGAACTAAACCGCATCAAAGATACCATCTTTTGTATTGCGGTTGTTCATCCCGAGATAAAATTCAAGATTGTAATTGATAAAAAAATGTCGTTTGTATTTGAACCTGTCGATATCAAACAACGAATCCAGCAAATATATGGTAATGAAATTGCCTTAAATTTAATTGATGGTTCATTACAGGATTTAGAATGTACTATAACAGGATACATTTCTAAACCTGAGTACTACCGTTCTAACAGGTCATTACAGTTTTTGTATGTCAATAAACGGCCGGTGCAGTTTCCATACTTCAGCTTTATTTTACAACAGGCTTACCAAGCAATATTGCAAAAGGGACAGTATCCGGTTGCTTTTATATGTATGGATGTTAAACCTGATTTGATTGATGTTAACGTTCATCCTGCAAAACGAGAGATACGATTTTTTGACAACAATTATATTCATTCCATGCTGTATAACTTTGCCAATAAGATTATCAGCGGCGGTATCCATACTATTGCAATTGGCGACCATGAAAGGCAGTATGCTATATCAACTAATCACCATGAAGCTACTGATACTAACGATAATGAAATGGTATACGAAGTAACTCTGCCATTACAGTATAGGGAATCAGAGAATAAAAATGCTTTTTTAAAAGAGATACATACTGTCTATACTCAAATACAGACTCAAATACAGGGAAAAGACTATGCTGTACTGGGGGTTATTTTTGGTGAATTTATTGTAATACAAAAGCTTGACGAGCTCTACTTTATTGATTTTCATGCTGCTCATGAACGTAAGCTGTACGATTATCTTTTACAGGTAAATACGACAGTTGCTGTTCAGCAATTATTGATACCGGTTGTTATTGAGTTTGCACCCGACATGGTTATGCTTGTAAATAGTTATCATGATCTTTTGATTAGCTATGGTTTACTGCTGGAACAATTTGACGAAAATTCAGTTGTTGTCAATGCTATTCCTGATTTTTGTACAACCAGTGATATTGAAGGATTGATAAAAGACGTTGTTGATAGTTTATATGAAAATAAAAATCATATTGATAATATAAAAATGACTATAATTGAAAAAATTGCTTGTCATGCAGCAAAAAGAGCAAATGATAGTATGACCAGTGCAGATATTATTTCCATTACAGATTATGTTTTTACATGCAGTGACTACCGATGTCCTCATGGCAGGCCATTTGTGTATAAGCTGTCAAAATCAGAATTAGAGGGGTATTTTAAACGGTTATGAAATCCAAAATTATATTGGGCATATCTTCTTCTATTGCTGCATATAAAGCATGTGATTTAGCACGTATGCTTACCAAAGATGCTTATGATGTCTTTTGCGTTTTAACACACAATGCCACGCATCTTGTAACACCACTGACACTGCAAACATTAACCGGGAATCCAGTGTATACTACCAGCTTTGCACTTGAGTGGCGTGAAATGGGACATATTGAATTAAAAGACAATGCGCAGTTATTATTGGTTGCACCTGCTACTGCCAATATAATTGGTAAATTTGCCAATGGCATTGCGGATGATCTTCTTAGCACAACATTTTTGTCAGTCAATTGCCCGGTGGTGATAGCTCCTGCCATGAATCCCAACATGTGGAACCATAAGGCAGTACAGGAAAATATTACAAAGCTTAAAAAATGGGGCGCTATCATTGTTGAACCGGAAACAGGATTGGTTGCCTGCGGTGATGAAGGGCAGGGTAGATTAGCATCTATTGAATCCATTTATAACATTGCAATCAATGCGATTAGAAAATAGAAAAATAATTGTTTCCGGTGGACCAACGCGCGAGTGGATTGACCCAGTTCGCTATATCTCCAACGCATCAAGCGGAAAAATGGGAGTTGCTATCGCAGATGCTGCTTACAATAGGTGTATCAATACAGTTTTCATCCATGGCCCGGTTGAACATTCTGTCATAGCTAATAAACCCTATCAATGTATTGGCGTGGAAACTACCGTTGATATGCTTGAAGCTATTCAACAGGAACTATCGCCCAATACTATTCTTATTATGGCTGCTGCACCGGCAGATTATGCTCCTGTTCATAAATCGCCTGTGAAAATAAAAAAAAATAATGATACCTTAACCATTGCATTAAAGCGTAATCCCGATATTTTAAAATCTATCGCCAACATGCGAAAGGAAAATAAACAATTGAGTGATGTAACACTGATAGGTTTTGCAGCAGAAACAACCAATATTATGCAATATGGCAAAACAAAGCTTGTTGAAAAAGAATTAGCCATGATATGTATCAATGATGTAAGCGGTACCGATTCAGGGTTTGGGAGCGACTATAATGAAGTAACCATTATGCTTGCAAATGAAGAAACAATACATCTGCATAAAATGACAAAAAAAGAAGTTGCGGAAAATATACTACAAATTATTGAAACCATGGTGTAGATTTAAGATTGCAAATATTGATCATGTTTTATTTTACTCATTTTATTCCAGAGTGACAGTGTATGAAAAAATTAATTGTTTTGTTTATTGTATTTATTTTTCCCGCTTATGCATTTGCACAGCGTCAGGTGGATAAAAAGCCAGTTGTGCATACCGTTATCATTGAATTTAATGGTGAGACAATCAAGGGCTTTTATTGTTTCATAGATGCTCGCAGCAATGAAGAAAAAAGTTCCAATGTGCAAAATAAGGCATTACATGAGTCTGTTATTTTGTTTTTGCAGGGGCATGCCCAGCGTGCAGATGATGCATACAAATTTACATCGCAGATGGCATTAACCTCAAAATCAGGTATTGTGGTTGTTGTGGTATGTGATACGCCCTATGGTAAAGATTCTCAATACCGCGGCGATGCTGGAAAAGAGATTGTTGTTATGGCAATAGCGCAGCATGCTTTAACGTTACATGGCATTAATGTCATTGATGCTGAGCAGATGCCAGAAGCTATAACAATAAATGGCAAAACGGTATCGATATCGCAAAGTGGCATACCTGCAACGCTTACGGTGGTTGGGTGGTCGCATGGTGCATTGTTAGCCCGGCGTGTGGCAAACAGATATAACTGTGTCAAAAATCTTGTACAGATATGTCCGGCTGGTTTCAATGACTGGCCTGATAATAGCTGTGCCGCCAATTGCTGTGTATTATCAGCATTTTCATGGGAAAGCCTGCGTATATCAACCGAAATGTTTAAAGGGCATGCAAACGATGTATTTGCGGCAAGCTGGGGTATTACAAAAGGGATAGCGGGCGATAGTTGTCGTTCATGTGGTTCGTGCCTGCATGGTAATTTTACGGTATGTAAGTCATTACGAGCAGTAAAAGATATCACCGATGTAACACTACAAGCAAACGCAGATAATTTCCCGGTAACTACTCTATCATCGATAGTTGTTATATTTGGCAGCAATGATTCACTGTTCAATCCACAAAAACTTTTAAATTACAAAGAATCACTTAATCCCCAGGATGTTGAGCGTTTCTGGCTGAAGTATTATCCTGAAGCGGTAAATAACAATGCAAGGATGAACCTTTTTGTTTTACCGGGGAAACATTTAGCACCAGTACTTTATTATAAAGAATATGCTTTTTATACATTAAAATATACCAATGAGTTGAAAGAATGATCATGTCAGTATAGTTTGTAAATACTTTTTTACTTTGTTGCTTTTTGCAGTATCATCCATTACAATGGTACCCTTTTCCAAAACAATAATTCTTTGTGCTACATGTTCAACCAGATACTTTGAATGTGTTGCAAAAACTATTGGTATGGTTAATTGTAACAGGATGTCAATAACTGCATCTGATGAAGGTTTATCTAAATTGGCAAGCGGTTCATCAAGCAGTAACACTGAAGGATTTTTTGCCAGCACTGACGCTAATGCTGCACGCTTCATCTGTCCGCTTGAAAGTGATAGGGGATGATGAAAGGCAACATCAGCAAGGTTAACCTGTTTTATTATATCCATTGCTTGTAAATATTTTTCTTCATC
>ERZ795049.3151-NODE-3151-length-17919-cov-5.986173_pt1 | contig 17919 bp, 20 predicted proteins | sample MGYA00375133_ERZ795049 | MGnify/ENA primary metagenome ERZ795049 (study PRJEB30178, sample SAMN05720147) | activated sludge metagenome | isolation source: anaerobic digester from wastewater treatment plant | place: Japan | collected 2015-04-20 ...
TATATTCACTTTATACACCTATTCGTATTTGTTTAAACTGCTGATAATATGCAGTCTATAATTTCCTAATAAAAGTATACCGTGGCACCTATCCATTTGTTATTTTTTTCTATCTACTAGATTTTTCTTTGATTAAATCTGTTACTAAAAAACTCTTGTGTAAAACTACTAAAGTTTTTTTAATTTGCAAAGGGGGAAGGAGAATTTATTATAGTTGATAGTTGATAGTTAAAAGTTAAAAGTTTTTAGAGGGCACTTGGGCAGTAGGCAATGGCGAGCTAAGGGTAACAGAGGTGTTTAGTGTTTAGTGTAGTTCGTACGGTAGCAGTGGCTATGGCAAGCTTGTTTGGTTCGAATATGGAAAGCTGGAGCTTTCCTTTTAACTTCGACATAGCGAGACGCTATGCCGAACACGCAAATTGTCAAAATTCACACTACGGCGAACGGGGGGGGGGGCAGTTTTTATAAATGACTACCAAACGTGCATTTACTTGAAAAATTTACTTACTCGTTAGATTTCAATAAAAACTCTTCATCAACAATTAATTTGCGTATATAAAGAATTCTCCCATTTTTTTTTGATGTTCCGTTGTCTTTATACGATGAAGAGGAAAGCAAACCTGTTTCATGTGTTCTTTGATAAATATATTCTGAGGTATTAACTTTCATAAATGCCGAATCGTAAGATACAAGCCCAAAACCTAAGCCTGTCGTACCTTTAATTATGTCTTTAATTTCGTTGCTTTCAATAGTTGTTTCAAAATTTCTTCCTGGATCACTATAACAATCAAAACCAACTTGTATTGGATAACTTAGTTTATTTTCTATTTGATAAAGCAAATAGTCATAATCACAATCAAGACATTTAGAGCATGATGATAATAACAAAACTATTGTAATCAAAATTGCACTAGTTAAACTTAAATTCTTTCCCATTTTTACCTCCAGTTTATATAATTACTAAACAATTCTTCTAAATATCCTTCTGTTGGATTATCCCACGCTGGCGCGGGTCTGCGACCCGTGCCATTCAACCTAATCAATAACCAAAATATCTATCATCCCATTTTCTCCAGTGTAATCGTAAGCACTACTATACATGTAGTCTTCGGCTTTAAATACTAATCCTTCTTCCACCGGATTTTGATGAATATAGTGTAGCTTTTGAGTAATAACTGCATTGCTCCACAATTCAATCGGCTTATTATCTCCTCTCCACAGGCTGTATCCTTCTTTCGTTTCAAGTTGTTTCAGCAACCACTCTTTTCGGCTTTCCTCATAATTTTCTTTTATAGCTTTAATGACGGCTTTACAGCTAAATTTCTTGAAATCTCTTACTATATCCTGAAGCAAATATCCTTCTTTTGCTCTTATCATCAGATGGACATGATTGGTCATTATGCACCATGCAAATATCTCAAGTCCTTTATTGTTTTGACAATAAATAAGATTTTCAATTAGAATATCTTTGTATACGTTACGTGTAAATACATCTACCCAACTTTGTACAGCAAACGAGACAAAATAGACTCCTTCAGGATTATGAAACTTGTATTTTCTACTCATAAGTTACTTTATTATTGGCTATATGTATAGACATGTTGGCACGGGTCACAGACCCGCGCCAGCGGGGGGCTTAGGTATTATACTTAGATGTTAAATTTATAGATAGATTAAAAATATCATAAAGTTGGATAATTTTTAAAAACCAATAAGTAAATTTATCTGGATTTTTTTTTAATTCCTCTATCAATTCATCTTGTGATATCCATTTATAGTCTGACACTTCATCTAAATTTATGATTGGATTATTGTTTGACCACCCTAGATACAAGTAGTCTATTTCATTTTCAATCATTTCATCCATAAAACTAATTTTGTATGAAAACTTTTTGATAAATTTTACGTTACATTTCAATCCCATTTCTAAATATAAACGATTTTTTACTGCTATTTTCATTTCTTCGCCGACACTCAAATGACTGCAACATGTATTAGACCATAAAGATGGTGAATGATATTTCGTTTTCGCTCTTTTTTGTAAAAGCAATTCATTTCTTTCATTGAATATAAAAACCGAAAATGCGCGGTGAAGTATTCCTTCTTTATGTACTTTTATTTTATCCTCAAATCCAATAATATTATCATTCAAATCAACGATTGCAATCTTATTACACATAATTCCTTAGAATTTTTCATGAATAGCAGGTACTTTCGACATCGCTTCTTCTGCAAGTCTCATTTTTTTTGTTCTAATAGCTATTAAGTAATATGGCTTTGGAATTTCGATAAAACCTGAGCCTGTGATATTATTTTCATCGTTAAAATGTATGTTAGATTCAATAGATGTAAAATATGTTCTTTCAGTTTTCTTCTGTTTTTCTGTTTTTTTCATCAGATATTTATATTTACATTCAGCTAAATAATATGATTGACCTATTTTCGTATATTTTGAATTTGTTTTAGTCACCCAAACATTATAGGATAGACCAAATGAAACTGTCGCAGCAGAACGTAAAAATCCAGAAGTATGAGTTTTTGTATTGAAATCAGTGCCCGAATTTCTTTCAATTTCTAATATCACATTATTAAGAGTATCAATAATTATATACCCATTATCATCATTATATTTTTTTGAGGTGAATGAAAGTTGTATTATATTATTATCTTGATTTTTATAAGATTTTATAGGACGAAAATTATTATCTTTTATGAAGCTCTTATCATAATTAAGAATAAAATCATCATATATCATTCGTTGTAAATTCGAGAAATCTACCCCTGCTGTGTTGTCCTTATATTTTATAATGTTATTTTTCGCATTTATTTGGAATTGATTATCGTTAATCATCGGAAATTTTATATTACCTTCACTATAAAAAGCATATCCACTAGAATCATTTAAAGTTTCAGTTTGATAGTGGTAAGAAAATATTTTTTCTGCTGTTTGATAATTTTTATTTCTTTCCTTTAGAACTCTTTCCAAAGCATCTACAATCCACTGAGGTTGTTTATAAGCTACAATCGCCTCAACTTCTCTTAAAGTGTGGCTTGTAGGAGTTAAAAATACAGTGTCTTTAATAGATGAGCTATTAACTTGTAGTTTTTCATAATTGATGTGGGAAAAAAACAATGTTTGAGACGGATACTCAAATATAAACTCACCTCTTTCATTACTTACAGTTCCAAATATCTTTTCATCAACTTTTGTGTAAATATTCGCATAAACTACAGGTAATTTAGACTCTTTGTCTATTAATACTCCTTTTACCTGTGCAGAAATTAACTGATTAATAATTGTTAATGCTAAAATTAACATCATTTTTCGTGTCAATGATTTCATAATAATTTATTTTTTCTAAGAATGTTAATAAAAACGACTTTACTTTGTTGTATGAATTATCTGATTCACTCGAATTTTTTGATAATGAACTTTGCAGTTTAGTAACTAAATCAGAAATTGTCTGAAAATCAGAGTTGATAATCTTATAAAGAATAAAAGCAAATAAGTTTGTAGTCCACAATGTTCCAATTGAACCTTCAAATGGAGTATAAAAAAATATGCAATAAACATACATTTTCTTCTTTTCAGAAATATGATTAAACTCATTAATTTCATTAGTGAATTTATTTGATAAAAAAACATCTTCCCAAGGGAAAAGGTATTTATTAATCGTAATAAAATTATCATTAAGTCTAATTAATGATTCGTCGCAGAGATTTGAGATATCAAAAGTATTCTGTCTTTTTTTTACAAAGCTATAATTTTGATTTAATAGGTTGTATTTAAATTCCCAAAAACTTTCAAAATCCACTAGTAAGTCATCTTGAATTTTAGCATTACATTTGTGGAGGTTATTTATAAAAACCTTTTTAATATTTGCTACATTTAGATTTACATTGTTTTTACAGAATGAGTAATATTCAAAAGTATTAGATATGTTTTTTTGTGCTTTATTGTAATAAGCAGGATATAACTCATTTAATTTCCTTTTTACATAATCATTAATTAGTTCATTTTTCTTATTATTCCCCAGAAAATGATTGAACGACATTTTATCAGATGGGAAAAAATAGAATGCTGTCTTATTTAGAAATTGGTCATCGTACATTTCAGGATGAATTGTGTTAATGCTAATATTCTCTTTTTCACAAAAATAATATAAATAATATTGTTCGAGAAAACAATTAACGTCTATTGAATCTAAGAGAATCAAATCAATATTATTTATATTCGACTTAACAAAGTTTATCACATTATTTGCATATTGAGTAATGTGTGAAATATTATAGCCTCCAAAAACACCCATATTGGTTGCTTTATATAAAAAATCATCTTTAAGACATCTAATAAATTCACATTCACTAAGTTGATTCATTTTTTTTAATAAAGCATTGTAAATGTCTTTATATAAATCAAAATTTAGTTCTAAATTTTGACAAGTAATATCTTTTTGAAAATCTAAATTTTCCCATAAAATAAAATCACCATCAACATGAATAAAAGGCTCATTTTGTAATGAATAGGTGTATATTTTTGATATTGCCCATAATTCATTAGGTAAAGAATCCATAAAATCATTATTGTCAAAAACAAGATGCACTCTGTCATAAGGAAGATTTAGCTTATCAATCAATATTTTTTTCCCAACAGTATCTGTATAAAGCTCAATATTACCATAAATTTTCTTAGCATTTAAACAACTTAAAGCCCAACACATAAAATTTGCTTCATCTGAAAGCCATCCTCCTTTATAATTATTGTTTATTATAAAGTTTTTTGTCCAAAACGTTTGTATAATTTTCATAAATTACATTTTTATAATTGAGCGATATTCAACTTATCTATGATAATGCTGAATATCGCTTTTTTAGTTAAAACGTCCACCAAACGTTGGTGTTTGTTCCACTAGTACCAGGGAAACACGCTAACTCAATTCTTTCTTCGAGTTCTTGTAAATCAAAAGAATTTACTAACTCATCTAATTCTTTAATGTTCATTTTTTATAATTGCGGGGCTAATTAATGTTTACCTTGTCTGCCCCTTTAGACAAAGTAAATATCTTGATATTATTTATAATCATTTTTGTCGTAAAAATTATATATAAAACAGCCCACAGATAATTGGCGTCTAAATTTAATTGATGAAATTGATTATTGATTATTTTACCAATGCTGTTTATCAAAAATAATGGTAAATTCACAATGTAATTTAAGTAGTGTATTCCCATTTTAATGACAAAGTAAGTAATTATCCCACTTATTAGTAAGTAGTAGAACATAATCAAATATTTTTTTTTGCTTAATTTTATTCGCGGATTTGTAAATTTTTTGTAGAAAATATCCCTAGAAGTCTTAAACAAATTAGGAACTGCTATTATATCCGATAAAATCCAATACCCATCACTTTTATAAAAAGGAAAAAACTGATAGATTGTCGATATAAATATGGTTTTGCTAATAAAATATAGCTCATAATGTTTAGTTGTTATTCCTGTTACAAATAAAATTAACGAAAAAATATTTTGAAAATATATACCTCCTACATTTACAATCATTCTTTCTTTACGTTCCAAACGCCATGCATCAGTAACATTTGCATACATTACAGGCAAAAAAGATGTAATACCAAACCCTATCTCACCAGGATTAGCTTTATATTTTATACATGCCGTAGCATGACCTATTTCGTGAAAAAAAAAGACAAAAAAGATTAAAATCCACGAAAAGCTTAAAGGTATATTGGCAGATATGACATTCGGGACATTAATAAAGAAAAAATATGTCAGTACACAAATTATTATAATAGAAATAATTATCATCATATTTTTGTTAAATAATGGAACAAAAAAACGAGATATTTTTTTCATCGTATTTGCAGTAATGATGGTTTTTTTAAACTGAAAATCAGATAAAAACATTAAATTATTTTTCTGATTACTTTCTATATTATTGATTTTATCTATTAAATTCTTTTTCAATAAGATGTCATCACCTTGTAGGATATTTTCAATTTCATTTTTTTTTTCTCTGCTAATGATGAAATGTCTTCCTTCTTCAGTATGTAGAATAAAACTTTTATTATCGTAATTAGTAAAAGTAATTAATGACTCTTTATCTTCCATATTCTAATTATTTAAAGTTTTTTTCATATAAGCATAAGCAATTGTAAACGGTAGAGGTTGTAAATATCCTATTGTGATCATCAACCAGACAATTTAATCCAAATGAAGTATGTCTCCAATCCTTAACTTCGAGCGGATCTAATATGTCAGGGAAAGGAATTTGCAAAATTCGACTTACTTTCCAACTTCCATCTTTCATTTGATTATTAATAAGCCAATTTATTCCAATATCAATTCTATCATTTATGATTTGACTTTTTGAATATAGAAAATAGTCCATTAAAGACTTTAACGAAAGAGCTGTATAAAAAGCACATTCATCAGCTCCATTACTCCAAGAACCGTTTGAGTTCTGTTTGTTAATCAGATATATTACAGCTTTTTTCAAATATAGATTATATTTCTCATCCTTAGGTAAAGCTAATATGGCAAAAGCAGTAGCATAGATATTTTCTGTCCACCAATATGATTTCCAACTACCATCTTTATTTTGATTCGAAATTATATATTCTATGGTTCTAGTATAAATATCTGAAATCTTTTTATCTTTAAAATCTTTTGCAACCCAAGCCGAAACGGTAGAAACACATAATTGAGGAGTGAACCAACCTTTAAAATCTGCGTCTAATGGAAAATTCATACTAATTTTAATATCGTTACTGTAATATGTTGCCCATCCTCCGTCGGATTTTGAAAAGGCAAACCAGCTATTTAATTTACTTTCCAAAATTGGTTTGTTAAAGATATTAGATGTTTTTATGAAAAAATTAGATGAATCACCATCTTGTACGATCAAATTATTATAACCTGATTTTGAAGTTAAGAGTGCTTCTAATGGTTTACTTAAAAAATCTAAATTTGCATTTATTTCTCCAATCATACTTAATACATATCCAGTAACCCATTCTTTACCATAACCAGCATTCGTTAGAAAGTCCTCCCAAAAACTATTTGAATTTAGATTGTTTTGTAAATAATATAATGATAGATTTATTGCTTTATTGATATCGTTTTTTACAATTAAACTATTACTTTTCGTGGATTTTTCATTAGCTTTTTTTATAGCAATTTTAATGAATTGCAATTCACTTTCAATTAGATAGATAGTTTCGTTTGTAACATTTATTAATGAATGTTGCTTAATATCCGCAAATACATTAAGTGATATTCTAAGAAATTTCAATGCTAATTCTAAACAATCGGTTATGGTATTATCTAAATAAGATAATTTTAATAAATATTCAAATGAATCATTGCTTGTCTTTAGTTTTTTTGACTTTTTATTAATCTTATAATTGAAATAATTCATCTGATTGTTAATTTTATCCTCTTTTAAATCTCTATAGTCATCATAAATTTGGAATCCCATATGAAAATTATCTAATCCATACAATAAAGACTTTTCCTCAACTAATTCACCAAACAAATATTTTAATGAATAAACAAAGGCATAAGAGAGAATACTTTTGTTTCGTGCAATCTCAAAATACTTATCATCGCTAAACTCTTCTATTTCAATATGGTTTTCGTTATTTGACGACTCAAAGAATATTATTTTTAGTTTGTTAAATTCATTCCAAAAATTGCTTTCTTGATTAATTATTGACAACAATCCTGTTAACGCTTGTTCTTTTACAAAAAAAACAAATGTTCTAATTAAATTTTTATTTTTTAGTATATCAATTTGATTATCGTAATATTTATCGAAACATAAAATGGAAGAGAAATACAAATAAGAATAAAATGATAATTTAATTAATAAATTTTCATTAACAACTGATTCTGGATATAATTTTGCTATTTCAAAAGGTAGCGTAACATAAAAATTATATTTACTAAATGCGTCATTTAGTAAACGAACTTTAATACCATCTGAAACGTGTAACTCTTCTAACAATAATGAAAATTCATTATAAAGTTTATTTACATTCGAAATTGATAAATTTTCATTTTCTTTATAATCCATAAACCATACTATGAGATTTCAATAATAATAATAATAACTATCTGCAAATATATTAAATTAACAAATATAAAAATCATAGTGTGCGGAATACCTTTGTGAGCGTTAAGAATTCGTTGATGAGCGTATCAAAATTGGCTTTAAGCGTTTAATCAAAATTTTTAATTGACGGGCTGAGACACATAAAGATACATCACTCTCAATTGTGATTTTTCGGGTTAATTTATTGATACTCGCTATGTAGGAAAGATTTACGATAGTATTTCTGTTTATCTTGAATAAAACATTATCAGGAACGGAACTTTCAAAAAAAGCTAACGTTTTACTTGAAAAATACTTGTCTCCGGTAATTAAATGGATTTCAGTATTTGTTGAATTTAATACGATATAGGTTATTTTTTCTATATCAATTAAATCAATTTTTGTTTCAGAATCAAGGATTATTTTCTTTCGTATCATAATTTGGTTAAGTTTTAATGATTCGACATTTATAGGTGCAATGTCTTTTTGTCGGCTTGCCCACAACATCTGTGTAGGTACCACGATTTGTATAGGTACCACAGCGTGGTACCTATATTCACTTTATACACCTATTCGTATTTGTTTAAACTGCTGATAATATGCAGTCTATAATTTCCTAATAAAAGTATACCGTGGCACCTATCCATTTGTTATTTTTTTCTATCTACTAGATTTTTCTTTGATTAAATCTGTTACTAAAAAACTCTTGTGTAAAACTACTAAAGTTTTTTTAATTTGCAAAGGGGGGAAGGAGAATTTATTATAGTTGATAGTTGATAGTTGATAGTTGATAGTTAAAAGTTGAAAGTTTTTAGAGGGCACTTGGGCTGTAGGCAATGGCGAGCTAAGGGTAACAGAGGTGTTTGGTGTTTAGCGTTTAGCGTAGTTCGTACGGTAGCAGTGGCTATGGCAAGCTTGTTTGGTTCGAAAATGGAAAGCTAGAGCTTCCCTTCTAATATGTACAGTTGGTAATGCCGATGCATACAAACAAATAGGACAATGAGACTTTGTCGAAATTGGGCTATATTGTTTGTGCAATCGGTATAACTTCGAGCGAGAGAAGGTTTTATTGTCTTAAAAAATTGCTTATCGCCTCTTTTATCCCATCTATCATCTGTTGATAACTATATACAGGTAAGCCCAATGCATGCAGCGTATCTTGTGTATCAACAAACAAAGGTGTTGTATCCTTTTTATCTTCGGCAAGTACCGTAACTCCAAAATCGGACAAGATATCCTTGGCTAAGGAGTAGCGTGTACACAGTTGTGGCACGGTAATAGGAATGATATGATTAAATACTATTTGGGAAATACACTGTTCTATTACCTCGCACAAATGCCTTAACCATGTGGGCTGAAACTGCCACGAAGTATCGTAAACGGCGGGTGTATGGTGGGTAATATTCTTTAAAAGGCGATTAAAGGGTCGGTCGTTGGTAGTATTCGGACTAAACCCTACCAGCAAGGACGGACGAAGAATGAGAAAACCTGCCTTGGTTTGTTGCACATAGTGTTCTGCTGCTGCCTTGGTTTTGCCATACACATTATTACCTTGCGTAGCTGCTAGCGAGGATATGTACACAAGTTTCGCTCCATAAGTATTGGCTAGTTCAACCAGTGTTTGTGTTGCTTGTACATTAATGGCATAGGCTAGTTCTGGATGCTGATCGCACCAATTGCCATTGGAGTTAGACGCTACATGTACAATAGTATCAGGTGCATGCAATTGTATTATTTGCTCCACCTCTTCGGCATGCGTAATATCCAGTTGTATCAATTCTTCGAATAAAGGATACGCATTATACGTGCCTACTACCTCATACTTTTCTCTTAATTGGGTATAAATAGCTGCTCCTACATAACTATTGGCTCCTACTACTAAAATTTTCATTTCTATGTATATTACGCATTCATTTTATTAGACAGATACAACAACTACAAACAAAAAAAGGGAGAAAAACTCCCTTCATTGTATTGGTGTAAAACAACCATTAATAGTCAAAAATACATTCATCTTTGGTGCCACTACACAATTTATTTTGAGAGATAGCCAACACCTTACCAGGGAAAGCATCTATCCAACCCAAATTATGGGTAGCCATAATAATCGTAGTGTTCTCTTCTTTACAAATTGTATACAGCAATTCCACAAGCTCTGCACCCGTTAGCGGATCGAGGTTTCCAGTAGGCTCATCTGCCAAAATCAATTTGGGTTTGTTGAGCAATGCACGAGCAATTACAATACGTTGCTGTTCTCCTCCTGATAATTCGTGGGGCATTTTATAGCCTTTATTGCTCATGCCTACCTCTTTTAATACAGCATCAATACGTGCTTGCATTTCTTCTTTATCTTTCCAACCAGTAGCTTTAAGGACAAACAGTAAATTTTCGTTTACCGTACGGTCAATCAACAACTGAAAATCTTGGAAAATAATACCTAACTGACGACGTAAAAATGGAATTTCTGATTTTGTTATCGTTAATAAATCATAGTCCAACAAGCTTGCTTCACCCGTTTCAATAGGCAATTCAGCATACATAGTTTTCATCAAACTACTTTTTCCTGTACCTACTTTTCCTATTAAATAATAGAACTCCCCTTCTCCTATTTCAAGGTTTACATCTTTAAGCACAACTTGTTCTTTTTGACAAATTTCTACGCCTTTGTAGCGTATGAGTGTATTTCCCATAGCAATTTATTATTTATGTCTTTTTTTCAATTCGTTGGCTAAATCTTCAATACGATATCCTTTTGATGACAATAACACAATTAAGTGATATATTAAATCCGATGCTTCGTACAAAAATCCTTCATCAGTACCATTGGTAGCCTCAATCACTGTTTCAACAGCCTCTTCGCCTACTTTCTGAGCCATACGGTTTATTCCTTTTTTAAACAAAGAAGTGGTATATGAACCCTCTGGCATTTCTTGTTTGCGCTTATCAATAAAATCTTGTAAAAATTTCAAGAACATAATATCTTCTACATTATTCTCAAAAAAACAGGTATCTGCACCCGTGTGGCATACAGGTCCTACAGGATTTACTTTTATCAATAGGGTATCATTATCACAATCTTCTGCAATAGATACAATATGCAAAAAATTGCCACTTTCTTCTCCTTTTGTCCACAGGCGGTTTTTACTACGGCTATAAAAAGTAACCTTTCCCAATTCCTTTGTTTTAGCTAATGATTCTTCGTTCATATAGCCCAACATCAACACTTTATTGGTAATACTGTCTTGTATAATAGCGGGAATTAAGCCGCCTTGTTTGTTAAAATCTAAACTCATTGTATTAATCGTTTTTTTATCGAACACAAATATCGTGTTTTCTTAAATAATCTTTTAGTTCTGAAATGTTAATTTCTCCAAAATGAAACACACTTGCTGCTAATGCGGCATCCGCTTTCCCTTGTAAGAATGCATCTTTGAAATGGTTTTTACTACCCGCTCCTCCCGACGCAATAATAGGAATTTTTAACATATCCGACAATTGAGCCAAGGCATCATTCGCATAGCCCGTTTTCACCCCATCGTGTGTCATACTCGTAAATAAAATTTCGCCAGCTCCTCGTTCTTGTGCTTCTTTAGCCCATGAAAATAAACGTTTATCCGTGCGTATTCGTCCACCATTTAGATAGCAAATCCAGTCATTTTCCTCATAATTTGCATCAATCGCTACGACACATACTTGCGAGCCAAAATGTTGAGCAATTTGATTGATTAAATCCGGATTGCGAATAGCCGATGAATTTATAGAAACCTTGTCGGCTCCAGCATTCAATAGTTTTTCTACGTCAGTTAATTCATTGATACCACCACCTACTGTAAACGGAATACTCACATTAGCTGCCACCCTTTTAACCATATCCACAAAGGTTTTTCTTCCCTCATGCGAAGCGGTAATATCCAAATACACTAGCTCATCAGCTCCTTGTTTACTATAAGATGCACCTAATTCTACAGGATCGCCTGCATCTCTAAAATTCACAAAATTAATACCTTTTACGGTTTTTCCATCTTTTACATCCAAACAAGGTATAATACGTTTTGCTAACATCTCAATTTTTGTTCTTTATTGATTATATCGTGCAATTTCTTGCAACGAAATTTTTCCTTCGTAAATGGCTTTCCCAAAAATAACTGCTGGAATGCCCGCCTCATCTAAGGCAAAAATATCTGACATAGCACTTACTCCGCCACTAGCAATTAAAAATAACTCCGGGAATTGCATGTTAATCTCTTTGTATAAATCAACAGACGTACCTTGCAACATACCATCTTTGGCAATATCGGTACAAATTACTTTATTTATTCCTTTCGTGGTATATGACTCCAAAAAAGGAAACAAATCGTGTTCCGTGCTTTCTACCCAACCACTAACCGCTATCTTTTTGTCGTGCACATCTGCACCCAATATAATTTTTTCGTTACCAAATTTTTGAATCCACGACTCAAACACGGTTGGATTTTTAACCGCAATACTTCCACCAGTTATCATCGAAGCACCATTTTCAAACGCAATGTTTAAATCCTCGTCTGTTTTTAGTCCACCACCAAAATCTATTACCAAATTGGTATGCGTAGCAATGGTATACAACACCTTATGGTTGACAATATGTTGCGCTTTTGCTCCATCTAAATCTACCAAGTGCAAACGAGTAATACCACTATCTTGAAACATTTTTGCTACTTCGAGTGGATTTTCGTTGTACACCGTTTTCTTGGCATAATCACCTTGGGATAAACGAACACATTTACCATCGATAATATCTATTGCTGGAATCAATTGAATCATATATATATTACAAGGCTAAAAAGTTTTTCAATATTTGCTCACCTACATCGCCACTTTTTTCGGGGTGAAATTGAGTAGCATAAAAATTATTTTTATTCAATGCCGCACTAAAAGGTTGAATATAATCGGTTGTTGCAATAGTATGTTCGCACATTGGCACATAAAAACTGTGCACAAAATACACAAACTGTTCATTCAGTTGCTCCGAAAACAAATTTGATTTTACGTCATACAACTGGTTCCATCCCATGTGTGGAATTTTTTGTGTTTGTTGTGTCGGAACAAATAATTTGACAGGCACATCAAAAATACCCAAACAATCGACATTACCCTCCTCCGAACTTTTACACATCAACTGCATGCCCAAGCAAATGCCCAAAACAGGTTGCGTAAGCGATGTAATCAGTTCGTCCATCTTGCGTTCTTTCAAAAAACGCATCGTGGTAGTAGCTTCTCCCACACCAGGGAAAACAACCTTATCAGAAGCTCGTATTACAGCCTCATCAGCAGTTACAACAGGCTCTACGCCTAAGCGTCGTAAAGCATGCACCACCGAATAGATATTTCCTGCATTGTATTTTATAACGACTACTTTTTGCATACTAACTAAATACGATTGTTTTATTCTTATACACAAGCACTTTGCGTTCCAAATGTTTTTCAACCCCACGCGACAGTACAATTTTTTCCAAATCTTGTCCTTTATGAATGAGCATTTCTACCGTATCTTTGTGCGAAATTTTCGCAACTTCTTGTTCAATAATCGGACCAGCATCCAACTCTGAAGTTACATAATGGCTTGTAGCACCAATAATTTTCACTCCACGTTCGTATGCTGCATGATAAGGTTTTGCTCCTACAAATGCAGGTAAGAACGAGTGATGTATATTGATAATATTTTGTGGATATTGGGCAATAAACTCAGCCGTAAGCACTTGCATATAACGTGCGAGCACTACAAATTCAATTTTATGTTCTTTTAATAGAGCAATTTCTGCCGCTTCTTGTTCTTGTTTTGTTTCTTTCGTTATTGGGAAATAATAATACGGTATATCAAATTTTGACGCCACATGCTCCATATCAGGATGGTTACTTATGATAAGAGGTATCTCCACATCCCAATCATTTGCCGCATAGCGTGATAATAAATCGAATAAGCAATGCGACATTTTGGACACAAAAATAGCCATACGTGGTTTATTCGCATTAAAGTATAACCGAAAATTCATGCCATATTTTTTGCCAAGCAAGGTATAAAAATACTCCGAAATTTTTTCTTGCGGAATCAAAAAGCCCTCAATCTCCCACTCTACACGCATAAAAAACTCTTTTTCCACAAAATCAACGTGTTGGTCGAGGTATATAATATTTCCTTTGTTTATATTGATAAACTCCGTAACTGCCGCCAAAATTCCTTGTTTGTCGGGACAGTGAAGCAATAAAATTGCGGAGTCTTTGGTAGATGATTGTGGCATAAGCGGTACATAAATTCTAAATTCCCCACAAAATTAGTGTATTTTTACTGAATTATGGCAGATTTAAACGAGATATTACAAATATGCAAAAAAAATACAACAAAAAAAGGAAGTAATTATAATTTTGAGTATATTTACAAACTAAAATTTAGTTAGAATATGGAAGTTATCATTTTAAGTAGTTTATTGCTCGCGGGTATTGTTCTCTTGTTAGTTGAACTATTTTTATTACCTGGCACCTCTATAGCAGGCATTGGTTCTGCGTTAAGTTTTGGAGGAGGTATTTATTACGCTTTTGCCGTTTATGGCGTACCTGTGGGTGTTGCTGTTATCATTATTAGTGTAGTAGTTGCAGCATTTGCCATTTATAAATTTATGAAATCCAAAACATTGGATACAATTTCCTTACATACAACGATTGAGGGAAAAAATAATCCATTAGAAGGCATTTCTGTATCAGTAGGAGATACGGGAGTGGCTGTTTCGCGACTAGCACCTATGGGCAAAGTGCGAATTAACGGCAATACAATAGAAGTAAAAGTGGTATCGGACATGATAGATACAGGCGAACAAGTAAAAGTAACTGAAATTTCTACGTCGGGCATTGTTGTAGAACGTAACACATAAAAAACTATTAATTTATTAAATAAAAAACTATGATTGAAAGTGGTATGTTAACCTTTATTATGGTAGCAGTAGGGTTTATCCTGTTACTAATCTTTTTTTACTACGTTCCGTTTTTGCTATGGGTATCAGCCAAGGTATCGGGCGTAAATGTATCGTTGCTTCAGTTATTTTTGATGCGTATTCGAAATGTGCCACCTCCCATATTGGTTAGAGCACTCATCGAAGGTCACAAAGCTGGGTTAGAGATTAAATTAGATGCGTTAGAAGCTCACTATTTAGCAGGTGGACATGTGGAGCGTGTTGTGCATGCATTGGTTTCGGCGTCTAAGGCGAATATCGATTTGTCATTTCAGATGGCAACGGCTATTGACCTTGCAGGTAGAGATGTATTTGAAGCTGTACAGATGTCAGTTAATCCCAAAGTAATTGACACCCCACCAGTAGCTGCAGTAGCTAAAGATGGTATTCAGTTAATTGCTAAAGCCCGCGTAACGGTACGTGCAAATATCAAACAATTAGTGGGTGGAGCTGGCGAAGAAACTATTTTAGCTCGTGTAGGAGAAGGAATTGTATCTTCTATCGGTTCTAACGAATCGCATAAAGCAGTATTAGAAAATCCAGATACGATTTCAAAACTCGTATTAAAAAAGGGATTAGATGCGGGTACGGCGTTTGAGATTTTATCCATTGATATCGCTGATATTGACATAGGTAAAAACATTGGGGCTCAATTGCAAATGGACCAAGCACAAGCAGATAAAAACATTGCACAAGCCAAAGCCGAAGAGCGTAGAGCTATGGCAGTTGCCCTTGAGCAAGAAATGATAGCCAAAGCACAAGAAGCACGTGCCAAAGTAATTGAAGCAGAGGCAGAAGTGCCAAAAGCTATGGCTCAAGCGTTTATTAGTGGCAACTTGGGTATTATGGATTATTATAAAATGAAAAACATCGAAGCTGATACTTCTATGCGCGAAAACATAGCTAAACCAAAGAAATAAACATTCGTACTTATTTCTTTTCTTAGAGTTACATACTCACTTGTTTTTGGCACTAGAAGTAAATCAGTGATCGAAAAATAAGTGAGTATTTATTTACTATCTAATCAATAAAAGCACCAACTATGAAAAAAAGATATGAAAGTTCAGAATTAATTGTAAATGCAGACAAAAGCATCTTCCACTTACATTTGCATCCAGAACAAATTGCTGACAAAATAATTCTCGTAGGAGATTTGGGACGTGTAGATGTGATAAGTGGCTATTTTGACACCATAGAAAGCGAAGCACAAAACCGTGAATTTAAAACCGTTACCGGCACCTACAAGGGAAAACAAATAACGGTAGTAGCCACAGGAATTGGTACCGACAACATTGATATAGTAGTAAATGAATTAGATGCTTTGGCTAATATCGATTTAGATAAAAGAGAAGACAAAGATGCTTTTCGCAAACTTACATTTGTTCGTATTGGTACTTGCGGCGGTCTGCAAAAAAACATACCTGTAGATAGTTTTTTAGTGTCTGAACAATCTATTGGCTTTGATGGAGTCCTTAATTATTATGCAAACCGAGATAGTGTATGCGACTTAGATTTTGAACAAGCATTTATTCAGCAAACGAGCTATTCGAGTAAGCTAACTGCACCCTACTGCATTCATTCTACGCCAAGTTTGGTAGAGCGTATTGCACAAAACGACATGCTACGTGGGGTAACTATTTCTGCTCCTGGTTTTTACGGACCACAAGGAAGAGAACTTCGTTTACCATTGGCTTTTCCTGATTTAAACCAACGCATTGAAGATTTTGAGTATAAAGGCAAAAAAATTACCAATTACGAAATGGAAAGTTCTGCTATTGCGGGCTTAGCCACATTGATGGGACACGAAGCCATGACTGTGTGTGTAGTAATTGCCAACAGAATGCTCAAACAATACAGTAAAGATTATCATCCTGCTGTAAAAAAATTGGTAGAATTGGTGTTGGAACGGATATAGGATTTCATAAACTGTGTGCTGTTAAGTACGTAATAATGATTGGGTTCATGTGTGTATTTATTCTGTTATCGAAGGAAGTTAGTATAAGTAATTCAATAAACTGTGATGAAAACGTATAAATTTTGCCAAAGTTGTGGTTATCCGTTAAAGAAAGACACCCAAGGTGGTGGTTCGGAGAAAGACGGAGAAATAAGTAAGAAATATTGCTCCATGTGTTATGATAATGGAAAATTTATAACCCCTGCCGAGATTGATACTGCTAAAAAAATGAAAACATTTTGCATACAAGAAATGAAAAATACTGGCATAAATGGTTTTCTTGCATGGCTAGCTACTCGTAGCATTCCTACATTGGAAAGATGGAAAACCTGATGCTCGTGCACATAAACAATTACAGCTCACATACTTTTTTTTGACACACGTTTGCTGAGTTGTAGCCTCGCTGATTAGGCTACGCCGAACAAGGGGATGGGACATCGAAGTTTTCTTTCGCTTTATTAAACAGGAACTTAACTTTAAACATTTTCTGTCTGTCAATGAAAATAGTTTGCAGGTAATGCTTTACAAACGTACCAATGGAATCGGTTTTGTGGCTGCAAAAAAAAGATTTGCAATGGAAATTGAAGATATAATTACTACAATGGCAATAATCTATTGCGGTGGAGATATTGGAAAATATGGAGAAGTCGATTTTAGAAGACATATCCCAAAAGAGACATTTACGATGGTTAACAATGGCATATACTTATTTATCTTCCGAACACTCCTGATTACAAATCACACCCGACGAGGCGTCGTAGGCACAGCCTACTACGAACCAGAGTCTTACTACTTACTCTTCAACTTCTTCTATAGCAAAATCTGGATGATTCAGATTGAAAGAATATAAATAATTTACTTCACTACCTGAATAGT
>ERZ795049.3161-NODE-3161-length-17872-cov-16.251782_pt1 | contig 17872 bp, 14 predicted proteins | sample MGYA00375133_ERZ795049 | MGnify/ENA primary metagenome ERZ795049 (study PRJEB30178, sample SAMN05720147) | activated sludge metagenome | isolation source: anaerobic digester from wastewater treatment plant | place: Japan | collected 2015-04-20 ...
GTTTCAATCCGCGCGCCCTCGGGTGAGGACGCGACTGCAAAGGTGTAAATTGCTCTTCGATAAACTGTCAAAGAACGGTTTTCGCGGGTGATGCAGTCTTGAGTCAACGGGTGCCCCCGCAGTCCGTGGCCAGAAGCGGGAGTGGTTGGCTGGTTGGTGGCTTGCGGAGTTCGCGGACCTCTCCTTGGCGGCGCTGTGTGGCCGTGGTTCGCGATTGCCTTGATCAGATGAGCAGTGGGCCGCTCAGATCTGGGGTCGCTTTGGTGCCGTGATGCTCGACTCGGCGCTGCCATTCGTTGCCGAGAAAGTAGAATCGCAGGCTGTCGTGCTGGAGGTCTGCGAGCTTGAGGAGTTCGGCACGGAAATGGACCCACTGGTCGTTTTCCAGGAGACACTCGAAGACCGAATTCTGCACGCGTTGGCCATGGTTTAGGCAGGCTTTGGCGACGCGGCGGAGGCGGCGTTGCCCGTCTGTGGTGGCGGTGGAGACATCGTAACTGACGAGGACGAGCATGGGGCGGTGGATTTGAGAGCTGGAATCGCAGATTTGAGAGGTAGAAGGCAGGGTTACGTGGATCTGGGATTTGAAAGCGGCATTTGCGATGCCTAGCGCCACTCGAAGGGCGGGTAGGCGTCGAGGTCGCCGCGGAGGTGGCGGGCGAGCAGGAGGGCTTGGGCGTGGAGCAGGAGCCCGATGGGAATCGTTTCGCCGAGAAACGGGTGCTCAATCTCCTCTTGTTTCCGTTTCTGCCAGGTGGTGAGGACTTCCTTGCGTCCGTCGTCGGTGAGGAGGACGGCGCCGCCTTCGTCGGTGCGGAAATGTTCGGGGCGGATTTGCTGGCGGTTGACGAGCGAGAGGGCGAGGCGGTCGGCGAAAGGAGCGCGAAACTCCTCCATGAGATCAAGGGCGAGGCCTTCGCGGCCGGGGCGGTCGCGGTGCAGGTAGCCGACGGCGGGGTCGAGGCCGTGTGCGGCGAGGGCGCCGGCGGCATCGAAGCGCAGGAGCGTGTAGAGGTAGGAGAGGAGGGCGTTGAGCGGGTCGAGTGGTGGGCGGCGGTTGCGGTCGCCGAAGCGGAAGGCTTCGCGTTGCTGGGCGATGAGATGGTCGAAGACGGCAAAGTATTGGGCGGCGGCCTCGCCTTCGAGCCCGCGGACGGCGTCGACTGTTTCGGCGGTGGCGAGGGCACGGAGGCGGTGGGCGAGGGTGTCGGCGGCGGTGTTGACGGTGGCGGGATCGGTGGCGTTTTCTCGCGCGGCACGGCGGAGGACGTGGCGGGCGTTGGCGATTTTGCCGGCGACGAAGGCGCGGGCGAGGGCGGTGCTCGAGTCGAGGGCGTCGGCACGGCGGTATTGTTCGCGGCGGAGCAGGACGTTGCCGCTGGGGGCGCCGACGACGTCGGCGAGGTGTCGGCCGTTTTCAGTGAGGAAGGAGACGGCGACGCCAGCCTCGGCGCAGGCTCCGAGGAGGAACGGGCTTGCGAGGATGTTGCCGAAGCAGACGATGCCGCCGAGATTGAGGAGCGGGAGGCGGAGTCGGACTTCTTTTTCGACGGAGACGACGACGGTGTCGCCTTCCTTGCGGAGGTAGGCGCCTTGGGTGGTGACGTAGAGGGTGTTGAGGAGGCGGCGCATGGGGCGGAAAATTTCAGATGTGAAATCTCAGGATTTGAGATGCGCGCTGCCAGGCTTTCGGGCGCGGCGGTTTCAGAGATTGAGGTCGATGTGGGGTGGCGCTCAGGCTGGAGAGCCCGGGCGGTTTTTTGGGTGAAGCGGGTGCTCTGGCGGGAGGTGTTGGGCTAGGAGTGCCTGGAACTCGATTTCGCCGTGCTTGCGCGCTTGCTGCTCCTCATACGCGGCGCGCGTTTTGTCGTTGAGGTGGCGTGGACCGGCGATGTCGGTGTTTTGGAGGCTGTCGGCCCAGGCACGGAGCTGGCGGGAACAGGACTCGGCGAGGGCGACCAGATCTGAAATTTGAGATCGGAGATTTGAGAGGTAGGGACGGCGGGCTGCGAGGTGGAGCATGGAGCGGACTTCGCCGGCGGAGCCACGGGCGATGTAGAGGAACATGAGGAGCTCGTTGGTGGTGCCGCGCTCGAAGCCCTCGGCGATATTGTTGGAGATGGAGAGGGCGGCGCGTTCGAGCTGGTCGCGAAAAGAGGCGGAAACCCGTGGCGGCGTGGCGCTCAGGAAGTCGTCGGTGCGGTCGTAGAGGTCGGCGGCGGCCCGCCAGACGGGCAGTTCCTCGAAGCGTTGGTAGGTGGCCATGGCGTGGGGAATTTGAGATTGCAGATCTGAGATTTGAGAGGGGCTGCTTGAGGTCAGTCGTGTGGGTTCATCAACCGGGCCAGGTGTTGCGAGGCGCTGCGGGTGACGGCCTCGGGGCGGCAGAGTTCGAGAAACGAGCACGCGCGGCACTTGGGGCCAAACTCGGGTGGCGGTGTCCGGCCGCTCGTGACGAGGGCATGAGTGGCGGCGGCAGCCCGGTGGGTCGCCGCACGGAGAGCGGCATCGAAGGCAATGTCGTGGCGGCGTTGGACGGCGCCGTAGAAGATCGCGCCAGCGGGAACCGGTTGGCCGAGCATTTCCTCCAAGCAGAGCGCTTGGGCGCAGAGTTGAATGGAGTCGGTGGCCTCGTGTTTGGGGCGGCCACGTTTGTACTCGACGGGGAAGGGTTGCCACGTGCCGTCGGGCTGGCGGTGAAACTCGACGATGTCGGCCACGCCGTGGAGGTGGAGTGCGGCGGATTGCAGCGGCAGGGCGCGCACGATGCGCAGGTCGCGGCGGCTCTCGCTGCCGGCTTCGTGGGCCTTGTCGTGGAGCACGCGGCCCTCGGCGGTGAGGCGGTTCTCGGCCCACTGGCGCTCGATGTGAATGAACGCGCACTGGCGCGGGCAGAACGCGAAGTGCTGCAGGGCGGAGAGCGGAAGCGAGGTGTCGTCGGGGGGCGGCAACGTTGGGGCAGGGGTGGGTTGCTGGCGGCAGTGCAACGGGTGTGGCGCATGAGGCACGCACCAGCGCGCCGCCCGACGCTGGTGCGGGATCGGGCGCTCGCTCAGATCCACTCTTCGACGGTGACGCCGGTGGGGAGCGCGGCGGTGTCGAGGGTGACGGTGTAGTCTTCGTAGCTGCGCGGGACTTCGACGCCGGGCTTTTTTTCGATTTTGACGAGATCGAAGAGTTTGTGCGCCGGGGCACTGCCGAGGGCGGTGGCGTGTTTGAAGGCGATCACGCGGCGCGGCGACATGAGGCCGCGGGCGGCGGAGCGATCGAAGTCGAACATCTGGCCAAGCGCGGCTTTGAGGAGCGCGAGATCGTCGTCGGAGAAACCGGTTTGCTTGGCGAGGAACGGGTTGATGAAGCCGTGGGCGCGGTAGAGCGCGTAGGGCACGGTGAACTTGCGGCCTTGAATGCCGATCTGAGCTTCGACGGGCTTATCCTCCATGCGAGCGGCACAGACTGTTAGTGCGTGCTCCGCGGAGAAGATGCGATCGATGCTACGGGCGAAGGCAATCTGCACAGGGCCACGCACCTGTCCGCAATTGAACTCTCCTGTGCTCATCACAGCGCCAAACGTGCGAACATCGTAGAAGTTTTTGCACATCCAGTCGCGTGTGCCTTCGACCTCCTTGCCCTTCTCGGGCTTCTTTTCGAGGGCGATGTATGCCCGCTTCTGCTGCAGGTTTAGCACGGCTTTTTCGCGGACGTAGATGTCGAAGCCGGCGGTCTCGGCTTTGGTGAGAGTGACGAAGTTGCGGATCTTGCGCTTGAGGCAGACGTCGGTGACGAGGCCGTGGCCGCTCTCGGCGTCGAGGCGGGGGAGGTTGCCGGCATCGGGGTCGCCGTTGGGGTTGCCGTCCTTGATGTCGAAGAGGAAGACGAAGTCGTAGCGGTTGTTCATGGCGGATTGGAAATTTGAGATTTGAGGATTTGGGATTTGAGAAACGGAAAGGGGAACAGGCGCGGGCAATGCGGTCGGTTAGCTGGCGGCGGTGGCTTTGGCGGACGAGGCGGAGTCGGCGCGCTTGGTGAAGAAGGCGCGCATCTGGTGATAATAGCCGATGGCGAAGCGGCCCTGCTCCTCCAGATTGAGAGCCGCTGGGAAGCTGCCCGCGATCGGATCGAGGATCTCCTGCACGAGTTGTTCGCGCACGACCTTCAGGCCGCCTTCCAGCTTGGCGAGGTGGTGGGTGTAGGTGCGGAGGATGCGCGGAAAGACCGGGCCGGGTGTGGCGGAGGCCGAGGCGTAGAAACGCTCGCGCACGGAGGTGTTGGTGTCGCCGAGGGCATCGCGCTGGGTTTTTTCCAGCGCGGCGAAGAGACGTCCGAGACGGTACGGCACGTCGGGGTTTTCGGGATCGAGGCTCATGGGGATGGATTGTTGCGAGTTGCGGTTGAGGAAGGCTTTGAGGAGGGCGGCGCGGAGGTAGGAGACGTGGGTGCGGCGTTCGCCGTCGGCGGCATCGATGCGGATGCGGCGGAGGACGGCGGTGGCGAAGGATTGCGGATAGGGACCGCCGGTGAGGATCGCGCGGGTGAGCGCGCCGCCGAGCAGCGGCGGGATGTCGTCGGAAGTGCGGGCGGTTTCCTTGAGGAGCAGCCAGATTGGAGGGAAATCCATGTCGCTGTCGGGGTACTCTTTCTGAATCGCGAGGTCGTCGCAGTGGCGTTTCAGGTGCTGGAGTAGCTCGCCGAGCGTGCTGGTGTACCAGAAGCGGATGGCGATACGGGCGGCGTTGGGCGCGAGGCCGAGGATGAAAAAGGGCGTAGTGAGGTCGTCTTTTAGGACGGCTGTGCTTCCACCTCCCTGGCGGAGTACGTTCAGAAACGCTTCCAGCTTCAGGTTCAGTGTGGCGTCCTGTGCTGCTGGATCGTTGGCCGGCTGGCCGCCGAGGAGGGCGCCGAGGAGCGACTCGGCCTGCGTTGGTTTTTCCGTCCAGAAAACGACGGTGGTGTCGCCGATGCGCAGGCGCTGCGGGAGGGGGCCGTCGAGCAACCAGTTGAGCGCGGTGGCGTACTTGAAGGCGGCGAGCTCGGAGACCGGAGCATTGAAGCTCTGGTCCTTGCCGTAGGAGGTAAAGGCGTCGCAGTTGAACGAGACGATGGCGGCACCCGAAGACTGTGCACCGGCGACTCCCTTGATCTTAGGTTCGTGGAGCCGGGCGAGGGCGACATCGTGGGCTTCGGTGATGAGGCAGTCGCCCTTGGGCGTGTCATCCGAAGTGGCGGCGCCGAGATGGCGCTCCCACCAAGCGCGGATGGCAGGGGTGTCGTGGAGCCACTCGGTGCGGCCGGCGATGCGGAAGGCCCCGAAGCCGGTCACCTTCTCGGTGCGTAGGAACTGGAGTTCGGGATCGGCGTCGACGGCAGCCGGATCGTGCTTTTCGAGAAAGCGGCAGAGTGCGAAAAACTCGGGGCAGGCCACCTCTTGCTCCACGGCGAGATTCACTTCCTTGAATGTGGCGAACTCCTTTGGCGCTCGCTCACGTTTCTTGGCATTGGTGGCATCGGGGCAGAAACCGAGCAGGTAGGTTGGCTGGTCCCAGAGGTAGTTGGCGTTGAAGCCGGCGCCGGACGGTTTGCCGCCGCCAGGGACGAGGACGGAGCGGGCGACGCGCTTCTTCCCGGACTGCTCGCGTTCGTCGCGGACGGCGACGCGGTTGCCGGCGAGATCGATGACGATGGAGAACGCGATGTTTTGCACGCTGGTGCCGCGCTGGGGCAGATCGGCGCGCGTCGCCGGGGCGGCAGCGAGGCGGTCGTAGAGCTGGACGAGCGATTGGAGGATCATGGCGATTTGAAATTTGTGATATGGAATTTCAGATGCGCGAAGTGGCCCAGGGCGGGACGTCGAGCACGCCGTCGTGCAGGGTGGCGCGGAAGAAACGCGGGGTGCGGTCGCGGGCGAAATCGATGTCGTGGAGCATGTAGCCGAGCTCCTTCTCGCCGGTGAGCGGCGAGGGCACTGAGAAGCCTTCGTCGGCGAGGGCGAAGTCGGCGGCAAACTCGCGGCAGCCGAGATAGGGGTGGTGGAAGTATTGGCCGGCGGCGGCGCGGCGGCGGAACATGTCGAGGTGTTTCCCGGCGACTTCGTTGGGCGCCATGGTCGGGCCGCCTTTCTCGAAGCGCGGATCGAGCACCTCGAAGTCAGCCTCGATGCCGTAGCGCACGTCTTTGAGGACGAGGGCGGCGCGCTGCTGGCGGTCTTCCTCAATGTAGAGGCCGAGGTTGCCTGAACCATTTTTCATGGCGGTGGCGGCGGTGCGGGCGGAGGCTTTCGAGGCGACCTCGTTGCGCCGGATGTTGGTGAACTGAATGGGTGCGAGGACGTGGAGCCGGCGGACGTGCCAGCGGATCTGGGGTTTCCAGTAGATGGCTTCGAGGATGGCGCGGGCGGCCGACGGCGTGATGACGTCGTAGCTCACGCGTTCGACCTTCATTTCGGGGCGCGTGAAACACGCGTAGGAGCCCCAGACTTCGAGACGGATGCCGTAGCTCATGGTGGTTAACAGTAGGTTGAATCAGGTGCGTAGATGGGCGTTTCGTCGCCGAGGCGGAGACCGAGGTCGTGGTCGTAGAGGCCGTCGGGGTGGACGAGGACGGCGAGGCGGTCCTCGGCGACGAGCTGGAGATTGCTGCGGAGATGGCGGGTCCAGAGGCGCTCGGGGATTGTGACGGTGTAGCGTTGGAGTGCGCGGAAGGTGTCGCGGGTGGCGGGCGCGCCGCGGAAGAGTTCGTCGATGATCCCCTTCGATCGCTCGTCGTAGCCGACGACAACGGGACGGTAGGTATCGGCGATGAGACGAAAGCGTTCGGCGGCGGTGGCGAACTGGAAGCTCAGGCCGTTGCCGATGGTGGGGAAGCAGCCGAGGATGTTTTGGTCGTCCCATCGGTCACGACGGGACCAGAAGTGCTGGAGGAAGAATTTCTCGATGGCGGCGAGCGAGAGCGGATCGGCGCCTTCGGGAAGGCCGAGAACTTCGGCGGCGTCCTGCGCGGCGAGGCGGAGCGAGCCGACGGGGCATTCGTCGGGTGTGCCATAGATGACGAGACGACCGAGCTGGTTGAGGAGGCCGCCGCGGTTGCAGCGGCCGGCGGCCTGCGCGATGGCATCGAGTCCGGCGAGGGCGCGAAAGACGGTTGGAAAGTCCACATCTACACCAGCTTCGATGAGGTTTGTGCTGACGAGGCGGCAGGGCTCGCCGGCGCGCAGGCGGGCACGGATGGTGTCGAGCACCTGGGTGCGGTGTACGGCGCACATCTGGCCGCTGAGGTGGAAGCGGGTGCCGTCGTCGGGGAGCTCTTGGAACAACTGGGCGGCTTCGCGGCGGGTGCGGACGATGGCGAGGGCTTGGCCTTCCATAGCGATCTCGGCGGCGAGCTCGGCCGGCGCGAGTTTTCCGCGACGTTCGTGGCGGACGCGCGCGAGGTTGCGGAAGAGTGCGGCCTCGTCGGCGATGATCGGGCGCACGCCATCGATGCCGATGGGAAAGTCGGGGCGGAGCTTGATAGCCGGCTGGGTGGCGGTGCAGAGCACGACAGTGCAGCCGTAGGAGCGGACCAGTTCGCGCAGGATGAAGAGGCAGGGGGCGAGAAACTCGACAGGGATGGCCTGCGCTTCGTCGAGGATGATGACGCTGCGGGCGAGATTGTGGAGTTTGCGGCAGCGCGAGGGGCGCGAGGCAAAGAGGGATTCGAAGAGCTGGACGTTGGTTGAGACGATCAGCGGCGCGTCCCAGTTTTCGACGGCGAGCTGGAGCGCCGGGGTGTCGCGTTCGGGGCGCGGCTCGAAGTTGCAGTGGTGTTCGAGGAGGGCGTCGTCGCCGAGGGCGTCGCGGAAGACCTGGGCGTTTTGCTCGACGATGCTGGTAAAGGGGATCGCGTAGACGACGCGGCGCAGGTCGTGGCGGATCGCGTGGCGCAGGGCGAAGGCGAGCGAGGAGAGGGTTTTGCCGCCGCCGGTCGGGACGGTGAGCGAGAAGAACCCGGGCGTGAGCGCGGCGGCGCGCAGGCAGGCCTCGCGGACGGCGGTGCGCTGGGCGTTGACGTCGGCGGTGGCGCGCGAGGTGTCGAGCGTGCCGAGGTAGGCGTGAAGGCGCGTTTCGAGGGTGGCGAGTGACGGCCGTGGCGTGGCGCGGGCCTCGGCTTTTTCGGATGAGCAAAATTCCTCGGTGTCGAGTCGGTCGGCGTCGACGAGCGCGGAGAATGTGAAACGCAGGAAGGTGGCGAGCCGTGCGGCGTTCTCGGATTCCGGGATGCTGTGGGCTAGGAGACCGATGGGAAGTGCTGGCTGGGTTGCTTCAAGGAGTTGAAACGGGGCATGCGGACGCCATTCCTTGATGGTGGTACGGGCGAGGCGTGCTGCAAGAGAGGCGTCGCTGGGCCCTTGGCCATCGGGCAGCCCGGCGTGGTGGCCCGCGATGAGATAGGCGAGAAGGTTGCCGAAGCCGAGATTGGCGAACAGCCTGGCCGCATGTTGGGCGCCTGCGGTCGAGTGGTCGGGCCCGCGGGCGGGGCCGCCTTCGGCATCGGGATCGGCGGCTTCGGCGAGGTAGGCTTGGAACTCGGCGGAGTATTTGCCGAGGTCGTGCCAGAGCCCGGCGAGGCGGGCCCAGTCGGCGGCGCCGAACGCCGAGGCGAAATCGGCGGCGCGTGCGGCGACGGCGTCGAGATGGCCGGGGTGAGAGGCGTCGCCGGTGTGTAGCGGCTGCCCCTCGCTTTGCGAGGCGGACCCGTCTGGGTGGTTGGCGGTATGGGCGTAGGCGGGCACGGCAGAGGGGGAAATGCGTGGCGTGGCTGGTGGGGCGGAGGCAGGTAAGTGGTATGCACTGACTAGGACAAGGGCGGGCTTGGTGGTGGGCGGCTTAAAAGGGAATGTGATACTGCGGATTACGGGCGCTTATCGGGGGCGCCGTCGTGGGGGGGGGGACGGCATGGTTTGGGGGCGCAAAAAAGCCCGGCGCGGGGAGGCGTCGGGCTTGGGAGGTGCGGCCGGAGTGGGCCGCAGGAATGTTGTGGCGGTGGCTTAGAAGAGGGCGCTGGCGGCGGTACCGACGGCGGAGATCGGGCCGCTGTCGGCCATGCCGTCGAGCGTGCGGTCGAGCTTCTTCAGCGAGCCTTGCGCCTGCAGGTAGAGGCCGTCGTCGTTGATCAACTTGCCGAGGGTGCCCTGGCCTTTGGCGATCTTGTCGGAGATGTCGCGGAGGTTGGTCGTGACAACTTTGATGTTCTCTCCGGCCTGCTGGTCGTAGAGGAGGACGCCGAGGGTGCCCTGGCCGCTCTTGACCTGGTCGATGACGGACTCGGCCTGGGCGACGAAGGTTTTGGCTTCGGCGGCGGCGGTCTTGATCTCGGCGACGGTGGCGAGGAGCTCGTCGTGGAGTTTCGGGTCGTTGACGAGGCGGCCGAGGGTGCCTTCGCCCTGGTTGATCTTGCCGGTGATCTGCTGGAGGTTGGTGGTGACGTCGCGGATCTGGGTGCGGTTTTCGTCGACGAGGGTGCTGATCTTGCCGAGCACGCCGTCGTCGCCGCTGATCTGGCCGAGGGTGGAGTCGACCTTTTTGCCGACGTTGCTCAACTCGGAGACGATGGTGTTGAGGTCGGCGGTGTCGAGGGTGTGGACTTCGCTGCCGGCGGGGTAGGCCGGGGTGTTGTCGCTGCCGAGGTCGAAGGCGACGTAGTTGCTGCCGAGCAGGCCGGCCATGCCGATGGTGGCGGTGGCGTCCTGCGCGATCTGGACGGCGGGATCGATGAGGAGCTCGGCGCGGGCGCGGCGTCCGTCGAGGCGGGTGGCCTTGACGCTGCCGACCTTGACGCCGGCGACGCGGACCTCGTCGCCCGGGCGGATTTCCTTCAGGTTTTTGAAGTGTGCGACGAGGGTGTAGCCCTTGCCGTTGGCGACCTTGCCGCCGTTGAGCGACTCGAAGGTCACCCAGATGAGGGCGATGCCCATGAGGAAGAACAGGCCCACGCGGGCCGACATTTGTGCGTTATTCATAGCTGGCCTCCAGTTTCTTGAAACGGGGATTCCGAAGATCGATTTGCGGGTTTAAAAAGTCGCGGATGACGGGGTCGGCGCTCTGGCGGAGCGCGGCGGGGGGCTCGACGGTGCGGAGGCGGCCCTGGTGGAGGACGGCGACGCGGTCGGAGATGGTGAGGGCGAGGTCGCGGTCGTGGGAGACGACGATGGTGGTGACGGTGAACTGCTCCTTGAGGGTGGCGATGAGCTCGGCGATGGTGGCCGACATGATGGGGTCGAGCTCGCTGGTGGGCTCATCGTAGAGGATGAGTTGGGGCTCCATGACGAGGGCGCGTGCGACGGCGACGCGTTTCTTCATGCCGCCGGACAGTTCTGAGGGGAGCTTGAGGGCGGCGCCTTCGAGGGAAAGGATCTTGAGGATGCGCATCACGCGGTCGCGGATCTCGCCCTTGGGGCAGATGCGGTGCTCGAGCAGGTAGAGCGCGAGGTTTTCGTAAACGGTGAAGGAGTTGAAGAGGGCGCCGGCCTGGAAGACGAGGGCGAGGGCGAAGCGGTCGCGCGTCTCGGGCAGGCGGGGATCGTGGCCATTGATGGTGACGGTGCCGGAGGTGGCGGTTTCGAGGCCGGCGATGTGGCGCAGGAGTACGCTTTTGCCGGAGCCGCTGGGGCCCATGATGGTGAAGATCTCGCCGGGGGCGACGGACAGGGAGATGTCGTGGAGGACGGTCTGTGTGCCGTAGCGTTTTTCGAGGTGGGCAAGCTCGACGCCGACGGGGCTGCGGTCTTCTCGCATGACGGAGAAACGGGCGTTTTTTTTGTCGGGTGCGGTCATGGCGGTTTAGGCGAGGGCCTTGGTGATGAAGTAGTCGAGGACGAGGATCGCGATGAGCGAGGTGACGACGGACTTGGTGACGGCGAAGCCGATCTCGCGCGGGCCGCCGCGGGTGCGCAGGCCGGTGTTGCAAGCGATGAGCATGACGACGAAGCCGAAGATCTCGGCCTTGATGAGGCCGTCGAGGATGTCCTGCATCTCGAGGTAGCGCGTGATGCTGTTGAAGTAGGCTTCGGGGGAGACGCTGATGAAGCTGACGGAGTGGCAGACGATGGCGCCGCCGAACCAGCCGACGATGTTGCCGGCGATGGTGAGCACGGGCATGACGACGAGGACGGCGAGCAGGCGCGGGAGGACGAGCAGGCGCGCGGGGGGGATGTTCATCGTCTCCAGGGCGTCGATTTCCTGATACACCTTCATGGAGGCGAGCTCGGCGGTGACGGCGCTGCCGACGCGGCCGGCGAGGAGGATGGCGACCATGACGGGGCCGAGTTCGCGGGCCATGGAGGCGCCGACGAGGATGCCGATGAGGTCCTTGGCGCCGAAGTTGCGCATGGTGATGCCGGCCTGGAGGGCGAGCACGGCGCCGATGAAGAAGCTGAGGATGGTGACGATGGGCAGCGTGGTGTAGCCGCCGTAGTAGCCGTGCTCGGCGGTGCGCTTGAGGATGCGCGGCGCGGAGGGGAGCGAGGCGAAGGCGCGCCAGGCGAGGGTGACGGCGCTACCGAAGCTATCGAGGACTGCGTGGATGCGATTCATGGAGCCGGCGGGTTGGTGGGGGACGCGTGTTTCGCGAAATCGAAGAGAAAGGGGCGCCAGCTGCGGCGGTCGGGCGTGCGTTTGAGGCCGAACAGGCCGTTGCCGAGGGCGATGCGGCGGCCGGCCTCGGGGTGTTTTTCGACGCTGAAGAGGGGGCCGAGGTGAAACTCGCTGGTGGCGGCGGCGGTGTGGCGCTCGTAGCTGATGGCGTTCCACAGCCAGGTGAGGCGGAGGTCTTCGGGCGAGGTGCGGTCGTAGCGGTAGAGCGCGAAGAGGGGCGAGTAGGCGAGGCGGATGGTCTCGTTGTGTGGGAAGAACACTTCGAGGGGGCTGAGAGCCTGGACCTGCACGCGGCCGGCGCCGTTGTCCCAGCCGGAGAAGAGCGGCCAGAGGTGCGTCTTGCGGGCGGGGGCTTTGCCGGGGGCGGTGGCGCTCTGCTGGAGGTGGTCGTTGTAGAGGAAGTAGAGGAGCTGGGTCTTTTGGTGGTCGAGGGCGCCCTCGGTGTAGCGGTCGCGGCGCCAGAGCGGCCAGCAGACCCAGGTCTTGTCGTAGCCCTTGATGACGGAGTGCGAGTAGAAGGGCGCCCAGCGGTTGCGGTAGCGGGCATCGCCGCGGGCCTGAAGGAGGAAGGGCCAGAGGTAGCGCGTCTCGTGGTAGCGGTACGGTGCGGTGCGGTCGGTGTAGCCGAAAAATGGCCACAGGTAGGTCTCGCTCACGCTCTCGGCGCTGCGCTCGCTGGCGTAGAAGGGCAACGCGCCGAACCGGCGGACGGGCGTGGCGGTATCGAGTCCATTGACCTGGTGGTAGCCGAGCGGCCAGAGGTAGAAATCCTGGCGGGAGACGCCGGCCTGCGTGCGGTAGCCGAAGAGCGGCCAGAGGTAGAATCCGTCCTGTCCGCCGCCGGAAAAGGAGCGGAGGAAGGGCCACGGGTATGAGTAGGCGTGGCGGGCGTCGCGGCGGGCGTGTGCGTAGAGCGGGAAGAGCGTCCAGTCGATGCGGTCCTGGCCCAAGCGGTTTTTCATGCCGCCGTAGAGGGGAAACACGGCGCGGTAGGACGTGGCGGGATTGCCGGTCTGGCGGGAAAAGTAGAAGGGCCAGAGGTCGAAGCCTCGGGTGGCATCGGCGGGTTGGCCGGCGGCGGGCTGATCGCGGTTGATCAGGTTGAGGATGCTCCAGCGGTAGCCGTCGGCGTAGTCGCGGCGGAAGAAGAGTGGGTAGAGGAAGTCGGTCTCAGCGGAGGCGTCGGCGTTTTCCCGGTGGAGGTAAAAGGGGCGGAACCCTTCCGCGTGGTCGCCGGCGGCGAGGGGCTGGCTGAAGAAGAGGGGGCCGATGAACTGGGTGGACTGCGCGGCACTCCGGGCGTCGGTGTGGGCGACGCGGATGGGCCAGTCGTTGCACTCCGCGGCGTGTGCGCGCGCCGCGAGGGCGGCGGCGAGGCCGAGGCAGGCGATGGAGGCGCGGAGGTTCATGGTTGGCAGTGTGAGCGGCGGACAGGCAAAATCGTTCCACGGGCACGGGCGAAAGTCGGGCCGCCGGACGCATGAAACGAGGAGGTGCAAATTGGGGAACGAGTGCTTCGAGGCAAACGATTTATTGTCGGTGAATGCCGCGGGCGCTTGATGGTAAAGCGCCTGATCGTACGAGGCTCTGGGATGGGGACGTCGCGCCGTCTTGGGGTGCTGGGCGGCGTGATTGGAGGTCGGGGCTTTGGGGGCAGGCGCGCAAAAACATGAAAAGTCAGCGTTCGTTCGCAGGGTTTTGACAATACGCGCCTCATTCTTTGTGAGAGGGTTGTGAAAATCGGTCGGCGGGGCCGGTGCCGCTTGTTTGTATGAGGGAAAACGTGCTCAAGGTGGAGGTATGACACTCTTTGGACGTGATGCTGGCGCGCGGTGGCGCACGATGGTGATGGTGGCGATGCTTGGCTGTCTTGGCAGCCGCCTCCCAGGCTCGCAGTTGAGCGCGTTGTCGGTGCGTGGGCCGGCCGGGACGGGCGATGCGACGATGATCGTCGGCGTGGCCTACGCCGGTGGGGCGGGCAAGCCGACGTTGGTGCGCGGCGTGGGGCCGGGGCTGGCCGACGACGTGAGCGGTTTCCTCGCAGATCCGCAGTTGCGCGTGTACGATGCGACGGACGGTAACGCGGAGGTGGCGAGTAACGACGATTGGGCGGCGGGGCTGGGGAGCGAGTTTACGCGGCTCGGGATGGGGACGTTGAAGTCCGGCTCGAAGGATGCGGCGTTGCAGACGACGCTGCCGCACGGGACGTACACGGTGCACGTGACAGGCAAGTCCGGGACGACGGGCGTGGCGCTGGCGGAGATCTACGACGCGGCGCTGGACGACACGACGAAACGGCTCAGCGCGCTGTCGGTGCGCAACCAGGTGGGGACGGGCGCGTCGGTGTTGATCGCCGGGTTCGTGGTGTCTGGGACGGAGTCGAAACGGGTCGTAATCACGGGCAAGGGGCCCGCACTGGCGGGCAGCGTGAGCGGTTACCTGGCCGACCCACAGTTGCAGGTGCATCGGATCGAATCGGGCAACGCCACTTTGGTGGCGGAAAACGACAACTGGGGCGGGACGTCGGAGCTCACGGAGGCGTTTGCCGAGGTCGGATTATCCGTGCCTGGAGACGCGGATTCGAAGGATGCGGCGCTGGTGCTGACGTTGGAGCCTGGCGTGTACACGGCGACATTGGCGGGCGTGGGGGAAACGACGGGCGTGGGTCTGATCGAGATTTATGAGAGGCTTGGCACCTTGGAGCTGTCCTATCCGTCGCGGGCGGCCGTGTCGCTTGAGCCCATCGTCACGATTGAGCCTGCCGTGGTGAACATTGCGACGGGCCTTCCCACACGCTACACCGTGACGCAGGGGACGCTGCCCGCCGGGCTGCAGCTCAACCGTGATGGCTCGATCAGTGGGATACCCGTGACGCTAGGCACCACGACGCTCACGGTCGAAGTGGCCAACGGCTCGCGGAAGGCCTCCGCGGCGTTTTCGATTTCCGTGTTGGGATCGCATCACGCCATGGAGAACCACTGGCTGGCCAATACCGGAGGCCGGCCGGGACTGCCGTCCGATTGGAGTCTGCCGAGCCTGCTCGCCTGGAATGGCAACGTGGGAAACTTCCTCACGGACATCGGCATCGTCGTCGATGAGCAGTTGGGCGGCATCCCGACGGTGCAGGTCCTGACCCAGTACGACGAGACTGGGATGGGCAATTATCTGAACGACCCGGAGCGCCCGGCGAAGCAGCTCGGCGCGGTGTATTACAACGGGCAACGGATCGGCAAGGGCTTCTCCACGCCGGCTACGCGGGCCATCGACTCGACGAAGTCGACCAGCTCCAAAACCGGCGTGACGGCCACCATCAAGAATTTCTACGGCCGTTTCTTCAACTTCGACTCCATCCGCAACGATCCTCCGCCCACCGGGGCCGACGCCCCCTATGTCGCCCTCAGCGACGGGCGCCGCATCACGGCGGTCGAGGACCCGACCGCGGTGGACTTCGATCTGTCGGGGCGCCTGTGGATCGCCGACAATGGCCCGGATCAGAACATCAAGATCTTCGATCTGGAGGTGTCGCTGACGACACCCTCCGCCACGTTTGGCGAAAAGGGGGGCGTCTTTGCCGGGCCGACGCGCGGCGCGACCGGAGATTTCCGCTTCTGGGGTCCGCGCGGCATCGCCCACGACGCGGAGGGCCATATCTACATCGGTTGCACCGGCCTCACGATGATGATCATCGGCGGCACGGACCTGCGCATGTTCTCGGCGGATGGGACCCAATTGTTGTGGCAGGCCTACGGCACGTTTCTCGACACGGCCTCGGCGGACCCGGACTCGCTGGGCACTTCCCTGTATCTCTGCGGTAAACGCTACGAGATGGACTACACCCAGCCGCCCGGGAAGAGCTCGAAATGGGCCGGCGTGACGTTTGATCCCTTCACCTACGGCGACGATCCCCGCGTCACCAATGCCTATGCCATGCTCGGGATACGCCGCATCCAGGGGAAACGCTTCATGTTTTGCGGGACGATGTATGGAAGCGTCGTGGCGGTCTATCGCTTCGAGGAGGACAGTGAGATCGCGGTCCCCTGTGCCTACCTCTGCCTCGGTGGGGAAAAGGGCCTGTCGCCGGACTACCTCACGCCGTTGCATCCGACCTGGGAGGATAACGAAACCAACAAGCGCAACCGCTGGGCCTGGCGCGACAGCGATGGCGACGGGCATTTCAGCAGCACCAGCGAGTTTACCATCTGGGAAAACTGGACGCTGTACTCGCAGGGGATCGACATCGACGATGCCGGCGGCATCTGGTTCGGCGGCGGCGGGCTGTTGAGTCCCTATTTCCGCGGTGGCGGTATCCAGTACTGGCCGTGCACCGGGGTGGATGCCCATGGCGTGCCCATCTACGATTTCGCGAATCCACAGCGTTTCGATGTCCCGTACGGCGATGGCCAGGCCAACTCGGGCGTGAACCGCCTGAAGTACCTCCCGCAGACTGACACCATGTTCTTCGCGGGCGGAAACAGCAGCTGGTACCCCAAGACGATTTATTGCTACAAGAACTTCACCGATGCCGCGCGGCGCACGCTCGCGTTTACCATCGATCTCGGATTCTTCGACAACCTCGATGCCTCCGGCATCCATCTGGATCTAGGCACGGCGGCGATGGTGTTGCCCTACTCGTTTACGGCGGATCAGGACTACCTCTACGTCGTCTATCTGGATAACGGGAAAGACGGTCGCAAACGCGGCGAGGTGACCATCTACAGTGCGGTCGACGGACATCAGGTGGACTTCATTGTGCCGGGCGAGGTCGTGGGCGGTGGCGCTGGCACGGTCGACATCGTGAATGGCGTGCATGTCACCACCGATGCGGACGGGTGGAAGATCATCCTGGTGGAGGACGATGGCGGCGCCAAGGTGATGGCGTACCGCTGGAAGCCCTGAGCGGCGCCGGCGCCCCTCTCTTGCGAAGCGTCCGGCCGGGCGGACATGAGTTGACCGGCCTGGCGCGGCTGGTTTGCTCCCGCCATGTCGCGCGAGATCATCCAAGTCGAACAGAAGGTGCCGCTTCTCAAGGGCCTTCCCCTGAGTGTGCAGCATCTATTCGCCATGTTCGGCGCATCGGTGCTCGTGCCGATTCTCTTCAACACGTGGGCGGGCAAGGTCGTGGTCGACCCGGCGCTGGTGCTGCTGATGAACGGCGTCGGCACGTTGCTCTACCTGGTGATCTGTCGCGGCAAGGCGCCGGCGTTTTTGGGGTCGAGCTTTGCGTTTCTCGCACCGACAGCCACCTGCATCGGACTGGCCACCAAGGCCGGCCTCGATCCGCAGCTCGGGTTTCAGCACGCGCTGGGTGGATTCATCGTGGCGGGCGCGGTATTTGCGCTCGTGGCGCTGGTGGTGCATTTCGCCGGGCGCGCGTGGATCAGGATCATCCTGCCACCGGCGGTGATGGGACCGGTGGTGGCGCTGATCGGGCTGGAGTTAGCGCCGGTGGCGGTGGGCAACGCCTTTTACCAGGGCGGCACGATGGCCAGCGGCGTGATCGTGCCGGCGCATGTGCTGGTGGCGCTCGTGAGCCTCACGACGGTGCTCGTGGGCTCGCTGGTGTTCCGAGGGTTTCTCGCGGCGATCCCGGTGCTGATCGGCGTGGCGACGGGCTACGTGAGCGCGGTCCTGGTGAATATCTGGGTGCCGGGCTCGATCGATTTTTCGCCGTTGCGCGAGGCGCAGTGGATCACGTTTCCCCATCCGGTCTGGCCGGTGTTTAACTGGGGCGCGATCCTGATCGTCCTCCCGGCGGCGCTCGTGGTGATCTCCGAACACATCGGGCACCTCTACGTGACGGGCAACATCGTCGGTCGCGATCTGTTCAAGGAGCCGGGCCTGCCGCGCTCGCTCTTCTCAGACGGCGTTTCCACGATGATCTCCGGCCTGGCGGGCTCGTGCCCGACGACCACCTACGGCGAAAACATGGGCGTGATGGCCATCACGAAGGTCTATTCCGTGTGGGTGATCGGCGGCGCCGCGGTGCTCTCCATCGTGATGGCGTTTCTCGGCCACGTGAGCGGGGCGATCCACACGCTGCCCACGCCGGTGATCGGCGGCATCTCCATGGTGCTGTTTGGTGTGATCGCGGCCTCGGGCTTCCGCGTGCTGGTGGAGGCGCGCGTGGTCTATGCCAAGTCGCGCAATCTCGTGCTCTCGGCCATCGTGCTGATGGTCGGCATCTCCGGGCTCTCGGTCAACGTGGGCCAGGCACAGCTCAAAGGCATGGTGCTCGGCACCTTTGT
>ERZ795049.3168-NODE-3168-length-17832-cov-5.563875_pt1 | contig 17832 bp, 20 predicted proteins | sample MGYA00375133_ERZ795049 | MGnify/ENA primary metagenome ERZ795049 (study PRJEB30178, sample SAMN05720147) | activated sludge metagenome | isolation source: anaerobic digester from wastewater treatment plant | place: Japan | collected 2015-04-20 ...
CCCATATATGCTGTGAGCTTTTTTATCTCATTTTCCACGTCATACATTGTCTTGCTTCCGTTTTTATCCAAATAACCAATGCTGTCAATAAAATGACCCATCTCTTTGAAACCGATTTTTTTCCCGTTTTTGTCAAGGACATTTCTTATCCACTGGGCAAGGTCATCTCTTTCCACTCTGTCGAATTCATAAACCGCTCCTTGCTTTTTCAATATGTTCACTATCTTTTTCCTTTTGTCTATGCTTCCGTAGGAAACAAGCAGAAGGCAGGCAGTATCACCAATATTGCTGATTATATCAATGAAGGGCTGTGCATCCTTGCCGGTATCCGAATCCTCCCCTTCCTTTCCTTTTGCCTTCAGAATACCCAAATCCCTGACGGCTACCAGCCTTTTTGCCGAACCAAAAGGATATGTTTCACAGGCAGCTAAAAGCTCATTTGCCTCAAGTTTATCTCCTTCCAACAGTGTATAGTTAAGCTCGGGGAAGGAGGTTACCACTGCATTTTTCAGTGCCTCTCTGCCTTTATCTATCAGATATGTCTCGCTGCCATATATCAGGTATACCGGTTTGATGCAGTTATTCTTAATATCGTTCATAAGCTGTCTGTAGCTCATAATTTCATCTCCATGCATATTTAATAATCATAATTTGATTATAATATATGGTTAGAGCAATGGGCAATAATTATCTGGTACGGGATTACTATATATGTCGTGAAAAAGATTTATGGTAAAAGCAAAACCCCGAGAGTTTTTCTCCCAGGGTTTATATAAATGAGTTGACGCAGTTGATAATTCGGTATCCTAATTCAGCTCAAACTTTGAATCATTAAAGCCGGAGGTAAAATCAATAGATTCAAATACCATACTTTGCATAACTTTATCCTTTTTATAAATCTCCGTTTTTAGAACTATACCGGTTTCATTATCTATCCAGAATTTTTGACAATCCCCTCTTTTGCCATTTAGTAAATCAACCTGTAGTAACGTAACCTTGCGTTTTAATAATTCTTCCTCTCCAACAACAATCAATTGACCCTGCCGGAATATACTCTGCTCAAACATTTCAGGATGAAGCATTTCATTAACTCCACCAATTGGCAGGAAAGTTCCGTTATAATCCGGATAGACTGTATTATCTTCGAACACTTCAGGTTTTGCCATAGCTTTCATAGGATTTAGTAACAGAAATTGCATACTGCTTTCCCTAAAACCAGTTAGTAACTAAATCTTAATTGTTAAATTTCTCCTCATATTGTTCATCTATAAACTCTATAACTATATTATCTTCAATTTCGTTTATTTCTTTATCTATATAATCCTTATACAGTTTAGATGTTTCTTTTGTATGAATTTTAACCTTAGGAAGTATTCCCTGCTCAATACCCTCATTTGCAATACTTTCTTTTAATTTCTCTATTGAAAGATACTGTTGGGTTTCAATAACATGATATTCTGTCCAGTATTGATCTTCCGTTAACCCAAGTGCTTTTATATAACTATTCATATTTTCCAGTGCTTTTTCATCTTGCTGAACCATATCTTTTTGAAGCAATGAAGCTTCAAGAGCTTCCTCCATCGTAAGAGCTAACCCCTCCTCTTCAGCCATTTTGTAAAGAACTTTATTTTTTGCCAGACCTTTAATTACGTCCTTATAAGCATCTTTTTCGTCGAGTTTAAATACTATCATTGAAAGGTCCTTCTTTAGTTCTATTTCTCTCTTGTAGAGACTGATCCCATTAGCAGTAGCAACTTCTATCTTGTCATCCTGCTTTTGCCGGTTTTCTTTTATAATGCCAGCAGCTTTCAATATATCATTTATATCAGCAACGTTACTGCTTCTCAAAGCGCTAACACTAAATAGTGATAAAAGAATACTAAAAGCTATAAAAAGGGAAATCACTCTATTTTTCTGCATTTTAATCTACCTCCTAAAAGTTTTTAGACAGTAAATTTGACCAGCTTCCTATAGCGGCAAAATCTGAATTTTGGAAAGCTAAACTTATAGTTATATTTCCTTGTTTAGAAGTTGACATATTAGTACCTTCTTCAATTCCACCAAATATATACAAATATATAGGTGATGGTAGTATATAATCGCTGTTTATAGAATCTAGATCATAGTACGTATTCAATTTCGTAGAGTCTGCTTTTATGGTAAGTGAAGTCATAAAATAATCGCCTACGCCAACATCATAGTTAGGACCTTGAATATATGCCAATACGTCGTGTTCACTAATTATTTTAGTGGTTAAATATGTAACTAACTCACCGTAGTAACTGCTACTAATCCCCCAATTCCAATATCCCCAGTCACTGCTCCAACCTTGAAAGACTTTATAATTAGTTGTATTTATAGTATCCGCAAATACCGCTGTATTGAAAGATAATAATAGTAATAATGTTAATAGTAAACAGGTAATTTTCTTCATACTTTAATCCTCCTCGAAAACTTAAATTCGGATTTATATTTGCTTAATTTTTTTCCCTTTCGTTTCTTCCTTCACAAACTACCCTAAGAGGTATAAAATATACTTATCCTCTATTTGCATAGGGGAATTAGACCTTAAGCTAACGATTATTTGACAAGTGTCTTAGCTTGAGGTCATTCTATAATAATTATCAGGCGATCTTATACATACCATAGCCCGTCCACCTCCTTTCGTCTGCCAGTATAGTAAATTTTTTCCTCGTTATAATTAGAGACGATACAGAGGTAAGTTTTGTTACAGATTGTCAGAAAATATTCTAATATTTATTTTGGTAAATAGTGTAACATCTTGGGCACCTATTTCGTCTTTATTTTAGGAAGCTTATTTTATAAAAGAAAGGGGAAATTAGGATGCAGAAACTTTTCATAGGGATTGCCTTTACTCTATTGATAGCCTTATCCCTTCAGGTAGTGGCATTTGCAAGCGTAGAGGCAAATCAGCCGCCAAAACCGACGGAAGGTATCGAGTCCACTGATTCCAAACACGGTAGCAGTATAGATAAACGTACTATCAAATCTATTCAAAGTAATCTTTTCTTTAATTATTATTGTTCTATAGACAATACCGGAACCGATTTATATCTCGAAGGTTCAACAGTATCTAATTATCTGTCAGACCAGGTAAAGCTTACATTATATCTTCAAAGATGGAATGGTTCGCAGTGGATTGATGTGCAAAACTGGTCTTTTACCAAATATAATGCCAAGAGCATAACCGATGGGGCTAATTCAAGTTATCAGCATGGCAACTATTACAGGACAAGAGCCGTACATTACATTAAATACGGCTCACAAGCAGAAACCCAGAATTCAACATCTTCATACATATATGTAGAATAGTGAAATGGGGTGTACTTTTGTACACCCTATCAGTTTTCAGACAAACACGGTTTCCACAAGTAGCGGAAGCCGTGTTTTTTCATGAAATATTGTATTTTTTGAAGTATAATACGAGGGTTTGATCCGGTCTTTCCGTATCTCCACTTCCAGTTTGCCATCTTTTTTAAGTTCATACATGCAGCAACAAGCATCGCCTGTACCGACACCCTTTTCAGTCCTCTCAGGGTTGTCCAACGCATGCCATGCTTTTCTTTCATATCCGCAAAGACCCGTTCAATGGTTTCTTTACGCTGTGCATATATTTCTTTGTTAACATCAGTGTGCCTTAGATGCTCTGCCTCTTCTACATAATGAGCCCAGATGTGGCGAGTTACTGTCTTAATATAATCTTTACTATTTGTACATTGGCTCCGGTAAGGGCAGTTCATGCATATTTGCGGGTCTGATTTGTATTCTCTATATCCTTCCCTGTTTGTTGTCCGATATTTTAATATCTGATTGTTAGGACATATGTAACAGTCATAATATTCATCATATACGTACTCATATTTTTTGAAGAATCCAGCCTTTGTCATTGGTCTTGTATAGGGCATTACCGGCCTTATTTGCTGGTCTATCAGTATCTTGCAGTTGTATGGTGTCTTGTAACCAGCGTCCACTGCAACATACTCAGGTTTTCCTACGTTCTTTTCCACCTGTTCCAAGACTGCTTCAAACATCGTGCTATCATGGATATTTGCAGCGGTAGCAGCTATACCAAGTATAAAGCCATTTCTGTCACAGGCTGTATGAAATGAATAAGCAAAGCATTTCTCTTTTTCATTCTTCCTTAGTATTCCACTATCTGGGTCTGTTCTGTTAACTTTGACTTCCTTTAACTCTGTTTTTTTTTACTCATATCCAAAGGTACCTTACCGTGCAACTCTCGGTCTTCGTTAATTTCCTGGTTTAAAAGCTCTTGATAATTACGAGCTTCTTTTTCCATATATACTTTATCAAACTTCTTTTTATTAGCATTCGCTTTTACATGGGTCGCATCTATGAAAACAGCATCTGCTTTAATAAATCCGGCATTTACTGTCTCTTCTAGTATCCTAATAAATATCTGTTCGAATATATCTGTATCCTTAAACCTTCTAACATAGTTCTTACCGACTGTTGTAAAATGAGGGATCTTCTCATTAAGTCCATATCTGATAAACCAGCGGTAAGCAGTGTTTATTTGTATTTCAGAGATAGTCTGTCGCATTGATTTAATTCCGAATATATACTGAATAAATACAATCTTAAAAAGCACTACAGGGTCAATACTTGGCCGTCCGTTATCCATGCAGTATTTATCAGACACTAGGTCATATATGAAATTAAAATCTATTGCCGCTTCAAGTTTTCTTACTAGATGATTCTCTGGTACCAGTTCATCCAATGATAACATTTCAATTTGGCTACGAACATCATTTTTATCCTTTGTTAACATCTAAAACACCACCGTATCAATACTTCACAGTATATATTCGACAAAAATGAAGAGAATCCTTTTTGATTTTAAGGATTCTCTATAGTTTTTATACTTTGTCTTCAGTCTGATGGGGTGTACTTTTGTACACCCTATTTCATTGATTTTGCAATTTCAATTATATTCTCCCTGCTTATATTACCGCTTATTTCACACCCAATGTTTTCAATATCCCATAGCAGTCCGTTAAGATCTTTTTCATGATTTATCAAAGTATATTCTACTCCGTCAAGGGTTAAAATCTCAATTTTTGTATTTTCATTCTTCTCAATGTTCATAGTGACACTTGTACCCGTCGAGTAGCTGCGTTGTGTAACTTCAAAACAATCCTTTTTATCTCTGTTAGAATTTATATACAAGAAAGTTACTGTTTCCTTTTTCTCATTTTTATTCAATATATCCACACTGTCGAGTTTAAAGCCTTCGGGTATATATTCTGGGATAAATAGCCTGAAGTGTACTTTCTTTTGCGCCTCACCAATCCTCGGATCGTCAATGTCCCTGCCGAAAAGATAATCGGTCTTTTCAACAGCAATAGAATCAACCTTCTTATAGACTTTAACAGTATCCTGTGTTATTTTAACTATTCTTTTTATCATCTTATTTGTAATAGCTGCTACTTGAGTTTTGGGATTTACATATAGTACGGTTAAAAATATAATTACCATACATGCGGCAATCACGGGCTTTAATCGCTTAAAGGCGTTTATCCTTTTTCCTTCTTTGCGTTTCTTTCTTAATCGTACCATTAGCTGTTCCCAAACCTCCTCCTTTAGAGGGTGCGGCATTTCACAAATTCTTTCTTCTGCTAACTCTTTTATTAAAGAATCAAGGTCTTTAGACATCTTTATCTACTCCTCCCATAGCAAGATACTTTCTCATCTTATCTGCTATCTTTTGTTTTACCCTATGTAGCTTAACCCTTACATTATTTTCTTTGATATCCATATATTTAGCAATTTGCTCATATGTAAAATCCTCAAAATATCTCAGATTAATGATCGTCTGTGTATCCATATCCATTTCACCAATAAGCGCTTTTAATTCCCGCCTGGCCACATTATTTTCATATATTTTATCAGGAACATTAAAATCGCTTAATTCAACAATGTTATTTTTTATGCTGCCATCTTCATCATAAATAGATATATTTTTATTCCTTTGCTTATATATTTGTCGAAGCATGTCCTTGCATACATTTCTTGTGATAGTACAAATCCATATATTGAACTTACTTTTATCCTTTAGTGTATCTATTTTTAAAAATGTCTTTAAAAATGTTTCCTGTACTGCATCTTTAGCCAGTTCCTTATTTAAAAGGATTGCTATTGCAGTATTATATACTCTATCATAATTTTCCTCAAATAGTACCTGTAAGGAATATTCATAGCGCTCATCATCCTTGTAGTTTATAAAACTGAAAAACATAATCTGACCCCTCTTACCTATAAGACATAAAATGTCTTAAAATATTACAGAGATTTTAAAACTTCATTATAATTATTATATTACTTTTTCTAAAAATTACATCAAACCCGGGGCATGTCTTGTAATGGGAATTTAACACTATAAAAAGTCATACTTTATCTTTAATCGCTTAACCATACCCGGCAGAAATACAAAATACTCCATGCAACGAAAATTTATTGTCTGACCGTCCTTACCTTCATGCTCTTTCCGTCTGTGGTCACTATTACTGCTCCGTTTTTATCGGTACTGTATACGAGGCTGCCGCTGGCACCCAACCTTTTCAGTGTATCCGGAGAGGGGTGTCCGTAGTTGTTTTTGCCTACTGATATAATACTGACCTTCGGCTGAACTGCTTTAAGAAATTCTTCGGAAGAGGACCGCCCGCTGCCATGGTGAGGCACCTTAAGCACATCGGACTTTAGAACCCCTTTTGTCAGTGTAGACTCTGTGTCCTTCCCTATGTCTCCGGTAAACAGGGCGCAAAAATCTCCATACTCCAGCATGCCTACCAATGAGTTTTCATTTTCATCCGATTTGGATTCTTCCCCGGGAAGCAAAAAATCCATTCTGACCCCGCTTCCCAGATCTATGTAATCTCCGCCCCCGAGCTTGCAGATTTTTACCCCTTTTCGGCGGCACATATCCAATAATGCGCCGCTGTACTTGGAAATATTATCAGAGCTGCCGGAAACCCCAGGCAAAATAAGGTTTTTTACCCTATATACCTCCATTACCTTTAATAAACCTTCTATATGATCATCGTGCAAATGGGATAAAATTACGGTATCTATTCTCCATATTCCCTGGTGCAGCAGCGCAGGAAGCGTTATTTTGCCCCCTACATCATAATAGTAATCACCATGGTGCGGAGAACCGCCCCCGTCTATTAGCACAGCCTTTTTCTTTGGAGTTATGATGCAGCAGCTGTCCCCTTGACCGACATCAAAAAAAACCATTTTCAACTCTTTTGCCGGCAGATTGTATACCGAAAGCGCAATAGCTGCGGCAAGCATATATGCCAATGCAAACCTTTTTGCATATACACTGAAAAAGTTGAATTTGAAAAATGCAATCAATAAACCTATTCCCGAATAATATAAAACATATAAATAGAGCGGAAGCGTTGGAATGTTGAAACCGGCGGCGGGAAGTGCGGAAACCTTCCGGATTATGAAGTTAAGGAGACCTATAAGGTAATAATCCACAGAAAATATGTATAACGCCAAAGTATTGGATACTATTCCGGCGAATACTCCGGCAAAACCCGCCATTGTTATTATTAAAGACAAAGGCACCATAATAATATTAGCTATGATGCTGATAATGGAAACATAATTGAAATAATAAGCTAAAATGGGAGAGAGCCCTAACCATACGGACAGGGACAAGGCACCGGCACTTCTGATAACCGAAGGAATGCTCTTAAGCTTCTCGTAGAAGGGTGTATAAATAATTGCAATACTATACATTGCACCAAAGGATATCATAAATCCCGGATCATGTACCGCCAAGGGTTTAAATACAAGCATCACCATTCCGGCAAAGGATATCGATGCCGGAAGGTCATATTTCCGCCCGGCTGCCTTGCCTGCCATCAGGACTGCCAGCATTATAAGCGCCCTTACGGAGGGCAGCGGAGCACCTATCAATAGGACATAGTACGTTACGGCCAATAATATGATGAATCCCTGAAGCCTCTGTCCAAGCCTGAAGGGCGTCAATACATAAGTAAGCAACAGCATGAGAAAACCGACATGGAGCCCCGAAACCGAGAGTATGTGAGAAAGCCCCGCTCTCATATAGGCATCTCTCATATCTTCATCGATATCAGCTTTATCCCCCGTTATTATACCGACAAGTATTGCAGCTTCCTCTTCCGGTAAGGCTTCAGTGATAGAATTTCTGACCTTCTCTTTGGACAAATACATCATTTTATTAAAGGCCCCTGCGCTGTTGTCCCTTAGTAATACTGCGTTATCGACCTTTATAACCTTTTTTATCCCCTTGTTGCTATAATACAGCTTATAGTCAAAATCTCCGGGGTTTCTTTTCCCTGTTATTTCTGAGCATTCACCTTTAAATGATATTTTATCTCCGAATTTGAATTTAGTCTCTTTGTTAATTCTTAGGAAAACCTTTTCATTAAAACTATAACGGTTGCCATCATATGCAACAGACAGGCATTTAGCTGTATACTGCATATAATCCCCTTTTTCTACAGGATTATCAATAATCAGGCATTCATAGTCTGCGATCTTTCCGTCAAATGCGTCAAGCTTGCTGCCGATACTGAAAATCAGACAATAATCAAGGATCCCAAAAATAAAAATCATAAGTATGATTGCTGCTTTGAAATTTGTTTCATTTCTTCTGTTCAAAAAAACAAGCACCGCAGCCAATAAGAGAAAAAACAGCATTACCGATATGCCCGGCAAAATAATACTTGCATACAATATACCGAAAAAAAAGGAAAGGGCGAAGAAGGTCATTTCATAGCTCCGGATGATTTCTGCCATAATTCCACATCCAAGTTATATTTTAGAATATATAGTAGTTCTACAAATTCCTTTATTTTCCTCCCATGAAATTACAATTATAACAAAATATGTGCAAACTAAAAATAGCTGCTTATCGCAGCTATTTTCCAGTCCTATATAACCCTTGTAGGCAACACCATGTCAATCAGGCCTATTATCAGGGCTCCTATTACTGCCCCCAATAAGCTTACCTCCATGCCTGATACAAAAAACTGTGCAAAATATATCACTGCCGCTGACACAAGAAAGCCCGAGATACCCCTGCCAAATGGAGATGCATCAAAGTTGAACAGTTTTTCAATAAGATAATGTACCGCTGCTATTACCAAGGCAGCAATAAGTGCTGTCACAAAGCCTCCTCCTATCCTGAAGCCCGGAACAAAACGTGCTGTAACCATTAGTACTATTGCAGCAACTGCAAACCTTATTATAAAACCGATTAATCCAGTACCTGTCGATCTCCTTTGTTGATCATTATTTTGCGTAGCATTGCTCATGCAGTTCACCTCCTGAGTTTAATTTAACCTCAGAAGAATAATTATATACTTCAATTATTTAAACTCTTGTAATTATCATATTATTATGTAATAACTGGCTTTCTCACTTATTATTCCTAAATCTCCTTGTTCTTACCTGTTCAAATACATTTTTTGTACCTGAGTAAAGTCCCGAAGCCGTAAGTCCGTATATGATGCCTTTGAATATCCCTAACTTGAAGCTCTGGGGCTCTAAAAAGAAAATACCAATAAGGGCACCGGCTATCACAGCTGCAACTGCTGAAAATTTCCTGGGCAATCCGATACCCTTTATTAATTCAACTATAGCAATAATAATCGGTATCACCGTTGTTTCGTTTATTCTCATATCATATCCCTCCCTCCTGATTCTAATAAATAATATGTGTGAGTAAAATATTTATTACTTTGCTTTAGTGATAGTTTAGTAATAGTACCATGGGTAAATATTGAATACTATAATATATAATGATAGACTGAAATAGATATTCAAACTCCATGCACGAAATCTGAAAATGAGCAAAGCCCTGAAGCTCTTTCTTAGAATACTGAGGCCTGATACTATAGTTAATTATTTGAGGAGATACGTATGAGAACCGAACGTTTATTTGATAATGATCCTTACCTGAAGCAATTTGAAGCTGAGGTTTTAGAGGTTTTGCCCTATGAGGGCAAATACGGAGTCGTTCTGGACCGCACGGCTTTTTACCCTGAAGGAGGAGGGCAGCCATCTGATTCAGGGTGTTTGGATGATACAACGGTATTGAAGGTTATAGAAAAAGATGGGGAAATTCTTCATATTGTTGACAAACATTTTGGAGTAAAAACAATAAAAGGGTCAATTGATTGGGCACGGCGCTTTGATCTTATGCAGCAGCATACCGGCCAGCATATTTTATCTGCTTGTTTTGAGGAGTTGTTTGGCGGCAGCACCGACAGCTTCCATATGGGCAAGGATATTTCAAGCATAGAAATTAATATAGTCAGTTTCAGTGTTAATGATGCAGAGTACCTTGAAAATAAGGCAAATGCTATCATTTATAGAAATCTGCCGATAACGGTCAGAGTAGTATCCGGCGAAGAGCTCCCGAACCTGCCCTTAAGAAAAATGCCGAAAGTAACCGAAAACATCAGGATAATTAATATAAAGGATGTCGACTGTTCCCCTTGCGGCGGCACTCATGTAAAAGCAACCGGAGAAGTGGGAATGATAAAGATAAAAAACTGGGAAAAGTGCAAAGGGGGTATCAGATTTACATTTGTATGCGGCGGCAGAGCCTTAGGGGATTACAGGCTGTATAATTCCATAATTAGAACCCTTGGAGAGAAGCTTTCGGTCAAAGATATCAATATTGAAGAAGCCGTAAATAAAATGCTGAATGATTTCAAGAACACTGAAAAGCGGCTTTTATTATCTGCCCGGGAGCTGATAAAGCTTGAAGCTGAAAATATAATAGAAAAATATCCCGCAGACGGCGGCATAAGGCTTGTAAGCAGAATTTTCGATAACAGAAATATAAATGACGTAAAACTCCTTGCCCAATATCTGACACAAGTACCGAATACCGTAGCCTTGCTGGCATGCAGAAATGAAAGCGCCCAGGCCATATTCTCCCGTTCCGAGGATGTGAGTATAGATATGGATTCAATATTTAAAGCAGCAATCCATATAATTGACGGAAAAGGCGGCGGAAATTCAAGGGCAGCCCAAGGAGGAGGCAGAACAGAAGGCCTCGATGATTTTATAAAAGCTGCTGAAGAAATGCTTATGAAATGAAAGAGACTTCAATCGAAGTCTTTTTTTTCCTCTGAGAATTTATTAAGCCTATAGCATAGCTTTTCACTTGCTTCAGCTTTTTCGCAAATTTCTTCTATATGTTCCAGTTTATAATCAAGCCCGGCAAAATATATTCTGATGCACTTTTTAAGCTTTTTGCGCACCTCGTCAGCCAAATGCCCAAAATCGTCGGCCCGGTCTACTGCATCTTCAATATCCTTGCGATGGGCAAGGGCGACCCTGTTGAATTCTTCTGCGGCTCCTACGGACAGCCTATATGAGCTTACAAGATCTGTCAGCATATCATTCAGAGCGCATATTTTCCTAAATAAATATTCATCCTTTTTATTATCGTCCATCTCCTATCACCACCACTTCAAACAGCCCCAATAATATTTGCAAACCTTAGACTTCGCCGCTATGGGGTAAAACCGGCACGCCATAAAAAACTAAATTATACAGCATAGGGTTGATGCGTTGACTAATTTTGTAATAATATCCATGCTTTACGTCATATCTATGATATATTTATTTCTGTAATAAAACTTTATTACACAATTTACAGGCTGATTTTAGGTACTTATGAATTTTAATGCATTTTTCATTTTTCTTAATACTTATCCTGAATTTTCAACTCATGCAATTACATAATCCATAGAATACTAATAAAAAAAGGCGGTGTTTTATGGTGCTGAAAAATACTGAAACAACATATAAGACAATACAGGGAAAAAGAACGGGGAAGCGAAGCTCAAGAATTCTCGTACCTGAAGCCGAAGGAGCAATGAATAACCTGAAAAAATCCGTAGCTTCAGAATTTGGAATAAATTTTACCGACAACTATAAGGGCAACCTTTCAGCCAGACAATGCGGTAAAGTTGGCGGGGAAATGGTAAGAAGGATAATTGAGCAAATGAAACAGGAAATTGCCCAATCCCCGGAAAGATTTCGCCATTGATAGAAACAAACCGAAACTCTATGCAAAATAGTATGACTTTCCTTGAGCATAGATGTTTCGGTTTTATAGTTTTTTGCTTTTAACCTCCATTGCTTTTCAAAAGAGATTATGATATCATTTTTAAGTGTATAAAGCAAATAAACCTTATTGTAACAGTCAGTAGATATGGGGGTAGATGGGTGCTGGTGTGCCCTCTGGTCTTCAAAACCAGTGTTTGGGGTTAGTAGCCTCATGGGTGGGTTCGATTCCCACATACTCCCGCCAACATTGAAATTATTCATATTATGATAAAAAAAGCGGCTTGCCGCTTTTTTGTTTAGAAACCTAATTTTATTTCTTTGCAAGATCCTTTGTTCCCAGAATGACATGTGCAAGGCCAAAGCCTACCAACCCTGCTCCGATTATAGGGAGCATATCTCCCTTGCGCATTCCCCGCCTTTCCAAATCCATCCCTTTAATCATTGTCCCTGCTGCCAGCACGGAACTTCCAACCAATGTCGATATCAACCCTTCGCGCATATTAGCCCTCCTCATAAAAATTTGTATCTTAACATTTATTTTTTGCAAACCATAACATTTCTATCCGTAAAACATATATGAAAAACAAAAAGAACATTGAATGTTACAATATTCCCCAATAAGCTTTTGCTTCCTTTTCAAGCTTGGCAAGCCTCGTATAGTAGTCAGGAAATTCCAGCAGGTGAGCATATGCAATTTTGCCTGTAAGTATAGGATTATCGCCTGTAACATTAGCCTGAGGAAACCTGGTGCCATGCTCCAGCTCCACCTCAAGGCCTTTTCTGAACTGCTCAAGATCAATTTTATTAAAATCAATACCAATAGCTTTTCCTATTTTCAAAGCTTCTTCCCTGGTAAACTTCTTTTGCCTGCTCCCCATCGAAGGTTCATTATAATAATCATAATCAGGCATTGTTCTCTCCCAGTACGGACAGATATACGGACACATGAGCTAACCCCCCAAACAAATTATTTATACCAGTATATTATTATTGGGCGGGTATTGTGAATAATAAATCAGTTTTCGCTGAATAAGATAAAATTAAAGAAGCATTCTGTTGTCCCCTACACGCTTTGTAATCCTGTTCTGGTCAAAATAATCCAAAAGAGCCATTGCGTATTTTCTGCTTGTACCGAGAAGGTCTCTGAACTGCCCCAGCTGTATGGAACCTTTCTCCCCTATGTATTTTCTTAGCAGCTCTATCGCCTCATCATATGCTGCTTTTGAAATGGCAATATCCTCATCCAGCTTCACAAGCTCGCCCATGTCAATCAAAGCGTTGTACACCAATTGACACTGATTTTTATCCAGGCGATTTGTTTCAGCCAGTTCGGCAGCCTTAGGCGGATTGAATCTGTTTTCCCTGTAGCTTCTTTCAATTACTTCTTTAATCTGCTCCTGCTGCCTGTTGAGTTTTACTGTAAAATCGAATTTGGCTACATATTGGCTCTCCAACCTTATTATTCCTTCCGATTCAAAATACCCAAAAATCAAATCCGCCAACCTGGGCTTCATCCCTTCAAAAACTCTTGTCCGCAGTTCCTCCTTTGATATCCCGCTTTTCAAGGGATTCCTTTTGTGGTATGCCTCAAGCAGTTCAGCAATCTTGGTTTCAATGTCTTTCAGATACCTGACATGAAATACATAGGTTTCGTCGCTCAGAGCAAATACCTTAATCAGCTTTTTCTCCAGGAGTCCTGCCGCTATTTTTTCGTAAATTTCTGCGGAAATGTTTCCTGCTGCTTTTATTATTGTTTTCCTCTCGGGGTATTTATCGCTGTTTTGTATAAGGTATCTTTCAACTACCTCGGTCGGGTCACCCTGCTCCTTTATTTTGAGTTCTTCAATTGTATCCTTTTTATAGCGCTTCCTCTTAGGGGGATTAGGTTCCAATACTGTGCCTCCGCCAATTGTCAGCATGGGCGAATATGTCCTTATAACAAATCGGTCCCCCTTCATGCAAGCCGTATCTTCTTCCAATCTGAGCTGTACAAAGGCACTATCCCCGGGCTTCAGTTCCTCCCTGTCCAACAACACTACCCTGCACATTATCTCAGAGGTTCCATGATAAAACCTTAATCTGTCCCTATTGTCGATCGGTTTCCCTGTGCTGCCCAGTATTTCCAGCTTTGCATCAAGCATCATGGAAGGCTCCATACATCCGGGCTGTGCCAATATGTCTCCCCTTTGAATACCTCCAAGCTTTATATTTGCAATATTTATTGCCACACGCTGTCCTGCATAGGCAGTTTTCACATTTTTATCATGTACCTGTATCGAGCGTACCCTTGTTTCAGTTTTACGGGGAAATATTTCCACCCTGTCCCCCTCGCTTATAGTGCCCGAAATAAGCGTTCCCGTCACAACAGTACCAAAACCCGTTATAGTGAAGGCTCTGTCCACGGGAAGCCTAAATACTCCATTATTGTCCTTCTCTTCCACAATTTCAGTTACTGAGTCTATATCCTCAATAAGCTCCTTAATTCCCTCTCCGGTAACTGAGGACACCGGTATAATTTTTGCCCCTTCAAGAAATGAATCTGCTGTTTCTTCTTTAATTTGTTCAATTATCATTTCAAGCCATTCCTGATCTACCATGTCTTTTTTGGTAAGAGCTATAATTCCCTTTTTTACCTTGAGCAATGAAAGTATATTGAGATGCTCCCGGGTCTGAGGCATTACACCTTCGTCAGCAGCTATAACAAGTACAACTACATCAATCCCTCCTGCTCCGGCAAGCATGTTCTTGATAAACTTCTCATGCCCAGGAACATCTATTATACCGGCCCTTCTCCCGCTTGGAAGATCAAAATAAGTAAAGCCCAGTTCAATAGATATTCCTCTTGTTTTTTCTTCCTTGAGCCTATCGGTGTCCCTTCCGGTCAAAGCCCTTATCAGGGTTGTTTTGCCGTGATCTATATGTCCGGCTGTTCCGATAATAACGTTTTTCAAGCCTTACCACTACCTCCCGCTGCACTGGATTTTGAAAGTGCTGAAAATGCCCACTGAAGTGCGCCTTCCACGGTTTCATACTCATCATCCATAATTGTTCTTACATCAAGTATAAGCCTATCCCTGCTTATCCTTGCTATCACCGGAGTTTTATATTTTCTAAGCATCTCCTCCAGTTCCGTCAACGATACACTATCGGGTTTTATCAAGACGGCTTTGGTAGGCATTTTATGCAAAGGCATCGAACCTCCGCCGACTTCGGAAAATTCGTCTGCAATATTTACATCAGCCATAGTTCCAAGAGTTCTTCTCAGCCTCAAAGAAAGGCGTTTAGCCCGCTTGCCCAACTCCTCCATATTGAATGTCAGCATTCTGAGTACCGGAATTTGCGCCAATGCAAGCTCCCTGTCCGAATAAAGCCTGAGTGTTCCTTCGAGAGCTGCCAGTGTAAGCTTATCAATTCTTACAGCCCTTGTCAGGGGATTCTTCTTCATACTGTCTATATATTTCCTGCTGCCTGCAATTATTCCGGCCTGAGGCCCCCCAAGCATTTTATCCCCGCTGAAGGTTACCACATCCATGCCCGCCTTTATTGCCTTCTGTACGGTAGGCTCGTAAGGAAGACCGAATTCGGTCAAATCCATTAACATACCGCTTCCCAGATCTTCTATTACCGGAAGCCCCAGCCTTCTTCCCAGCGCAACCATGTCCTCCGATTCCACCTGGCTTGTAAAGCCAAGTATCCTATAATTGCTGGTATGTACTTTCATAAATGCAGCAGTGTTCTCATTGACGGCCTTTTCATAGTCGGAAACATGGGTTTTATTGGTAGTTCCTATTTCAACCAAAGTGACACCACTTTGCTCCATTACATCAGGCACCCTGAAAGATCCCCCTATTTCGACAAGCTGTCCTCTGGATACCACTACTTCCCTGCCTTTTGCCATAGTACTAAGTACAAGCATAACTGCAGCCGCATTATTATTTACCACCATTGCAGCCTGTGCTCCGGTAAGCCTGCATATCAACTCTTCAACATGGGAATATCTTGAACCTCTGTCGCCGGACTCCAGATCCATTTCCAGATTTGAATACCTGGGAGCAATGTCCAATATTGCATTCATAGCCGATTCTGCAAGCGGGGACCTTCCAAGGTTTGTGTGGAGCACAACCCCCGTTGCATTGACAACATTGACCAGATTATTTCTCATCATGTCATTTACTTTTTCAATTATCCCCTTTATCATATCAGGGCTTGATATCTCAGCCGGATTCTCTTCCTCTTCAAGAGATAACAGCAGCCTTCTATAATCCTTCAGGTATTCTCTTATTCCTTCTACCACTGCAGATCTATGATATGCCGAGGTAAGCCTTTCAATATCCTTCTCCCTCATTAACTCGTCAACAGAAGGTATATTGCTCAGTAAATTATTTTTATCCTTCATACTCTACCTCCACTATAGGCACGAGATGCGAGTAATCCTGGGTATTCCTTGCCAGTATATGTAACACTAAATCCAATGAATTGCTTCGCGTTGCTTATTTTACGATAACTCCGGAGCCTTACCCTTATACTCGAATCTCGTATCTGGAATCTCGTGTCTAAATCACTTCTATTGTATATTCGCCCTTGGGTTTCACCTTCCCAATAATGTTAAAATCAGTCTTGTTCCTTATCTTTAGTTCTTCCATCAACTTTTCTGAATTTTCTTCGGGTACTGATATCAAAAGTCCTCCCGAAGTTTGCGGGTCATACATTATACTCCTTATTTCCTGCCTTATACTCTTGGAGAAACTAATATGTCCCTTTAGATACCCTTCGTTGTTATATGCGCCTTCCGGAATTATTCCCATTTTTGCATAACCAAGGCTTTCTTGAATTATGGGAAGATAGTCGGACCATATTTCCAGGGAGACATTACTCGCCTCGGCCATTTCATATGCATGGCCTAAAAAGCCGAAGCCGGTTACGTCTGTACAGCCGTTTACCCCTGCCTTTATCATTGATTCGCAGGCATCCTTATTTAGATATGACATGATTTCCACTGCTTTTTTGATTACACTCTCATCAGTGAGATCAGCTTTTATTGCAGTATTTAATATTCCTATGCCAAGAGGCTTTGTAATTACCAGCATATCCCCAGGCTTTGCTCCCGAATTAGAAGTAATCTTCCCGGGATGCACCATTCCCATTACGGAAAGGCCGAATTTAGGTTCATCATCTTTTACGGAATGTCCTCCGGCAACTATAGCTCCCGCTTCTGCAACTTTGTCTGCCCCACCCTTTAAAATCTCCTTTAGAATATCTACTGGCAGGCAGGTCGGAAAGCATACTATATTCATTGCCGCTACGGGCCTGCCCCCCATGGCATATACATCGCTCAACGAATTTGCCGCTGCAATCTGTCCAAAGGCATAGGGATCGTCTACGACGGGGGTAAAGAAATCTATGGTCAGAATTACGGCCTTATCGTCATCTATTCTATATACCGCAGCATCATCGAAGGTATCTACACCCACTATCAAATTTTCATCATGAAACTTTGGCAACTGGCACAGAACCTGTGTCAGGGTCTCCGGACCTATTTTGGCGGCTCAGCCGGAGCTTTTGGTCATTTGTGTAAGTCTGACTTTCTTGTTGTTATCCATTGTATTTCCTCCCCTCAGGATGTATATTATAAAGTAATTTAACCCCCTAACTATTATAACATAAATTCTGCAGAGTAAAGTATTTCATAAGTACGCAGATTAAGAA
>ERZ795049.3169-NODE-3169-length-17830-cov-21.352011_pt1 | contig 17830 bp, 20 predicted proteins | sample MGYA00375133_ERZ795049 | MGnify/ENA primary metagenome ERZ795049 (study PRJEB30178, sample SAMN05720147) | activated sludge metagenome | isolation source: anaerobic digester from wastewater treatment plant | place: Japan | collected 2015-04-20 ...
CTATAGAAATATGAACGCTCGTTTCTTCGCCGACATCATTTAAGTGGTCTTCCAATTCTTCAACGTGTCCTTGAAATGCAGCATATGTAATGAATGCGTTTAAGTCTGGGGAGTCAACTGGCACCCATCCTTGTGATCCATTTAGTTCATCCCAAATAAAATATGTTGCTGTGTTTGATGGACTATCAACACCAGGTCTCGGCTCAACTAAATAAAACTTAGAAAGTTGTCCGCCTTCTGGAAAAGTTGCCATCAAAACTTGATCTGCGGTTGGCAACCATTCGCCTTCATCATCTTTTTTCCATGAAACGTACTCATAAGACTTGTCATTATTTTCTTCAATTTTGTTTTCAATTAAGCTATAAATCTCTTGTCTAGAATATGTATCAATCGTTTCTGGTGTAATTTGTAGCTTGATTGCTCCATCACTATTGGGCAATTGCAAAGGCCGGTCATTTATGGCTATCGCTTGGACACCGTGTGCTTCCCCAGAAGGAATTTCCATCCATCCGGTCCATCTTGGAACACCATTAATATCTTTAACTAATCTTTTTTCATAGATCTTTCCGTGGCGACCTTCTTCAGTTGCCCTAAACACCTGACGACCTGCTTCAAAGTCATATTTCCAACTTTCAAAAATGCCAGTCTTGGCTGTAGGAAGATCTTCAAGCCGTCCTTCTCTATAAAACACAGTACCATTTACTTGATTATTAAAAGTGTCCTGTGAATATATAATATCATTTGACATACTTTTCTCCTTTTCTAGTTTGATAATAATTAGTTGAAGCACCTTTGAAAGCTGCCTAAAAACGAGGCAATAAGCTAGAAATTTCTAGCTTTTTCCAACTAGCTTGTTACATGGATTGGGAAAGAAATTATTTTTCATTAGTGAGTCGTGCAAAGCGAGCTAATAGAACTAGAATGAGAAATGGACCAACATACGAGACACATCGCATTATCCCAACCTCTGTTGGTGGAAGCGGAAGTTTAGGGGACTGGAGATTTCATCCAAATGTTGTGCTCCTCTCTCCAAGAGAACATTTTGTCGCGCATCTCATGCTTGTGAAAATATATCCAGAAATTGGTGAAATTCGGAAAACGTTTAATCGGCTTTCAAAGAATGGTGAGCTCTCTTCTCGAGCATATGAGACGTCTAAGAAAAAGAGCGTCACCTTTTCTTGGTACACAAATGGAAAGAAAAATTTGAAAGTGTTTGAGGGCGAGAAAGTGCCCGCTCATTTTGAGAAAGGATTTTCTCTCAAAGAAGATACCCTTGAGCAAAAAGCTCTTCTCAAGTCTAAAAAACGAAAAGCAGAAAGTGAAGCATTAGAAGGTCTCAAAGATCTCAAAAAGATGAGCAAGAAAATATATGTCTATGAGAAAAAACGATTCGAACAACAAAAAAGAAGGAAGAAAAAAGAGAACGATTTTGTTCGTGAAAATGACTTAGAATCATTGTTTCATCAGTTTAGTTTCCTTGCCCAAGATTTCGAAAAAGCAGCTGGAAGAGTAGTAGAGGAAAATGAACTTTACAATTTTTTTCGAAAACCTCATTTAGAAGATAGCCACCCTGTGAACCGAATGATCCGGCTCCATGTGCTAGAATACAGATTCCTAAGCCAACTAAAAAACTTTCCATCAATGGCTACTTCCCTCCAGACTTTCTATGAAAAAAATCCACAGATTAGAAACCCGGTGGGATCAATTTTGCGAGAAATGAATGAGACAAGTTCTCTATAGAAATTTTTCTATTCTAGATTACCTTTAAAAAGGAAAAAATCCTTTAAGAGAACTAGGCCTACAGTAGGAATAGCCTTAATTCTTTTTCAAAATCTCGTTAATCTTCTTTTAAACTCTAAAAGGAAATTGAAGAACTGCCGAACTAAAGATTCGGCAGATTCTGGAACAGTTTAACGTGTTCCAGATTGTTTCGTGCATTACCAATTACTGAGCGCAGCTCAGTGCAAGATTAGCCAGTTCTTCAACTGACAACACGCTATCAGTGTCTTTTGACAACTTGTTCTTTTTAGAACAAGTCTTTTCCTGATTTTCCTCAGCTTCCCTGAGTACTCTTATTGCTTCTGTTTTTATATTAACAGCTGCATTTTTATCTCTTTGATGTTCTTGCCCACATTGTGGACATTTCCAATTTTCTAAATGGAATTTCTGAACATCTGGATTTTTAAATCCACAACTACTACAAATCTGTGAACTTGCAAAAAATTTGTTTATCTTGATTACTTGACAATTCCTAAATTGAGATTTTTGTTCCAACTTAGAAACAAATGTAGACCATGAAATATCTAGATAATTCTTTGCATTTCTACTTCCTTTCATCATTCCTTGAATTGAAAGATTTTCTATTCCTATCAATTGATATGAACTTACTAACCTTAAAGTTTCCTTTTCAATCCAATCTTTTCTACAGTTTGCAATATGCTCCTCGAATTTGGCAAGCTTGATTCTCGCTTTTTCCCGATTTTTGGAGTTTTTACATTTTCTTGCAAATTGTCTTTGTAGATGAGAAAGTTTTTGTAAATGTAATTGTTTTTGTTTTTTGAATCCATAATCTTTCAACGCCGACTTTCCATTAGAGTCGATATACATATCGTCACAATCGAAGTCCAGCCCAATAGCTTGATTTTCGTTATCAAAATGTTTCTTTTGTGATTCAACCTTAACTTCAAAAAGTATTGAAACATATATGTCGTTTGCTGGAGTCTTAGAAAATGTAAGACTACAGATTTTAGTTCTATTTTTATACCATTTTGGTGCCTTTGAATTATAGAAATTTACTTTTCCAATTTTTGGTACTTGTATATAATGTTCATTCCAATTTAAACAGTTTTGTTTCATCATACTGTTTTTATATGAATTTTTAGATTTTCTTGAGTGGAATCTAGGTAATTTTGCTAAGCCAGAATAGAATTTCTGATAGGCTGTTCTCAAGTTCATATAAGCATTTGCAATGCCTTGAGAATCTGCCTCTTTTAGAAATGGGTATTGTTTTTTAAGTTCTGCTAATGGAGTTTCTTCAAATGTTTTCCAAACTGCATTTCTTGCTTTTTTGTCATTTCCTAATGGTTTGATTTCTTTTTCATAGAATTGATTCTTTTCAGCAAGGTAGAAATTATAGACAAATCTTTCACAACCAAAAGACTTCAAAAATTGAGAATATTGAGATGTAGTTGGATTTAATTTTAGCTTTAGAGCTTTGTTACTAATTGTATTAGACATAATCAAAACTATTCCTTTTGGTTGTGTTTAGAAGAAAGCTAGAGGCTCCAATCTCTGGCTTTCTTCGTTTATATATAATTAGTTAGTATATTTTAAAAAGACTCAAGTTCTTATAGTTAATATACAACTATGGCAATTCATACGCCACACTAAAGATGCGGCATTTTTCTTGCCGAGGAGATATAAATGGCAAAAAGAAAAAAAGAAGATCAAAACACGTATAAGTATACGATCTCAGACATCGAAGCGGCTTATAAAATCTTTATGATAGAAGATTTGGATAAACGCGCCGCCCTTCAAAGTTCCATTAAGTCCAATGGTGGATACTGCTTATCTAAAAAGCAAAAATCATCAGATACGAGATGTATTTGTAAAGAATTTCTTTCACAAGATTCTGAAGATGTTTGCTCATGCGGTCTTTATTTCAAGAAAAGTCGAACTGAAGAGCAGGCTCGAGCTTTCCAAAATGTTGAATATGCTGTTAATTTGAAAAAAGAGCGCGAGCTTGAGAAAAAAGCAATTGAAGAAGAGAAACGAAATGACAGTGAATCGTAGGAAAATAGAAGAATATCCAGACACACCAGATGAACTTTTTAAAAAGAAAGTTGATGACAATTATAAAAAAGCTGAAGAAGAGCTTCTCGTTTTTGTTGAACAACAGATTAGCTTAATGAAAGAAAACTTACTTTTTAATGGAGAGGACATTCCGTCTTTCTATTCTTTAAATAAGTCACTTATGGACTATGAGTCCGTTCTATTAGGTCTTTTGGCAATTCACCAAGAAGTAAGAATGCAAAAGGCTTTAATGGAAGAAAAATATGATAACTTTTATGCTGAAAAGTACTGTGAAGTAAAGAGTGAACAAGCTAATCTCGGAAAGCAGGCTCAATTTACGGCGGCCCGGGAAATAGACATGCTCGTTAGAAAAAGATGGATATTAGAGTTGAGCACACTAAAAGCTGAAAGTATTAAAATTGACAATCAATATAATTTTATAAATTACTTGATTGATGGTTGGAAAAATTACGCCTTTATTCTAAATACGCTTTCTAAAAATGCCCAAGCGGAAGCTTCTGCTAGTGGAATTTCGAGTAGAAACCCAAAAGAATTTGGCGACGAAAATGTGAGGAGACAAATATGCGAATTAAAAAATTTAAGTACAATGGAGTAGAGCGAGAACTTTTCGTGATCCGCGAGTCGGACACACATATCCAAGGTTTTGATCTCTCTAAAATCAAGGACGATGTTAAGAGAGCTGAATGGCGAAAAGTCTTAAAAGATGTAGACTTCTCTCAAATGGATGAAGAAACGGGAAAAGCAAAATATGGTGAATATGCTGAGCTTCATGGGACGTTTCGGAATTTCAAGAAATCTAACTTTGAAAGTGAGGTTTTGAACTTTTCCACAAACTAACTAACTAATTAATAGACGACCATTCTAAAGTTGCCGTGGCATGTGAAAGAAGTCTTTCTACAGCAAGGAAACCTTTTCACGAAAAAAACGGAACGAAATCACTATGGTGCGTCGAAGGAGAAAAAGCTATGAACAAAAGTTATGGCAATTTAATTGACTTGTTTGATGACATCTTTAATGATTCATTCAAAATTCTACGAGGCTGCGACGTCCAACCAATTCGGTACAATAAGCAGATCTCATCTGGGAGCTTCCCTCCAACAAATATCTTTATAGACAAAGACACAAAAGAAATGACGGTGCAAGCCGCACTCGCAGGCATCAGAGAAGACCAAATTAGTCTTTCATGGGATGGAGACTATCTCAAGCTCGTTGTAAACGCAACCGAAGAGAAAGATGAAAAACGCGGAGCACGTGTTTTCATACAAACTGGGCTTAAGAAGATTAAAGAATTTGAAACTTCTTGGGCAGTGGATCCTCGTTTCTATAGTCGAGACGATTTTGAAGTGACATTCGAAAATGGATTACTCACAGTCGTTATTAGACCTAAAGAAGATGTGAAGCCAAGAAAGCTAACAATCTTTGGCGGGCTCGACTTAAACAAAAATGCAATCGGAGTCGAGTCTAAAGTAGAAGACGAAGACAAAGAAACGGAAGACTAGCACTTAGAGGCTTTTGGCTGTAGGAAAAGCCTCTCAAATGAACAAGAAAAAAGGGAAGATGCTATCTTCCCTTTTCTATTTTAAACCTCGTTAAACTTCGTTAAACCTCGATCACGTCATCGGCAAAAATTTCAGCTAATGAGCCGTCAATCCACCCATTTGTTAAGGGTGCTTAAATTCCGTTTAAGACTTCTTTCCGCTTAAGGAAAGAACCTTTTCATCAATTTTTTCCCGAGTGATTCCTTCCCTTCTCGTTTGATCACGTCCACTGCCACGATAGTCATCATTATAACTATTGGTAGACCTAAAACTAAAAAATATGAAAAATAATATGCTTCCATGTTTTTCCTCCAGTCATATAATATATAAGAACCTGAGAAAAGATGTTCAAAAATGTGAGAACTTAGGCCAAAATAAGTGCCCACTTTTTCATTTTTAATGTCTCTAACTAATTTTTAAGAAGCACGTAAGTTCGCAAAAGAAGGAGTGAAAAATGCTAGATCACAACGCAGCAATGAGCTGCAAATATTGGAAAGACACGTTCTCTTCAAAGTTCTTAAATTTCTGTAAGAAGTCTCCAGTGCTTTTATCAGTGGATATCAGAGTACAAGACGGAGAGGAAGGAGTTTTAGTTACTCATGTGAACTCGAACTCCAAATATTTTTTCCCATTCGTTTATGAAACGCCAGTAAAAGACTTCATAGCTCATATAAAAAACGTATTGGTTGAAAGACACTATCCGAGAATAGTCGAAGAAATCTTAGAAAAGCACGAGTTGACACCTGAGGAAATCGTTATAAAGATAGAAAAAGGTGCCGAAATTGATAATTTGTCAAAATACGAAATGAGGTCTACAGGGTCTCGTATTTATAGAATAGACAAAATTTTAGCTTGGAAGCAAATAGCAATTCTTGTGTTAGAGTCGAGCACCTTCGAAAATGATGCAATTGGCACCAGTTATCGATATAAATTCAATGGAGGAAGTCTCGTCATCTTCTTAAAAAGATATCGCTCAGGAAAATTTAAGTCTATTGAAGAAGCAAGTAATCACTTTTTGTCAAAGAGTTTGCTTATAGACACAATACGAACGGCCGAGCAGAAAAACGAGCCATCAAACCAACCTAAAACACGAGAAGAGACTGAAGATTCTGAAGATCCCGAGCAAATAGAAAAACAAGAGACTCAGGAAGAAGCCATTTAGCACGTCTTCCTAGCATCGGCCCATAAGGTCTAAATCACTATTGGGTCGATGCTGAAGAAGTCTGAATTAAAAAGTCCTTTCGAAATCTTTCCAATTTTACCATTATTAATTTTAACCACTTGGCATTCTATGATATCTAACATAGTGTCATGTTGCTCTGGCTCGAGAAAAAGCTCTGCATACATTTTTTCTCTAAAGGTCATCACGACGTAGCGAGCACGTTCTACCCAAGCATTCGCATTTTTAATCTGTGCACGAGTTGGTCTAAATTTAGCTAAGTCTTGCACATCATAGCACTTCGTCTCACTTTCATTTCCTCTGTTTACCTGAAGTACACCTATAATATGAACACCCAATTCTTTTGCAACAGAACTTAACTCATTCATCCCAATCTCAATACCTTGAGCAAAGTTTGCTCCGCCTGAAGTTCTCGTAAAATCAGTTATCATACTTAAAAGGTCTAATACAACAATACAATATTTTTGCCCTAAGTCGGCTTGAAATTTTTGTATGTGAGATTTTAAGTCGGCAATGCTCATTGAAGCATCTTCACTAAATCTAAATTTTTTGTTTTCAAGGAGCATTTTTTGCTCCATGTTTATCCGACTACAAAGGTCTTCAAAATGTCCTTGGTCTGATGGATTAATTATTGATGAATATTCAACTTCTAGTCTTTTAGAAAGAAGCCGGTCCATTGTAGCAATAGAAGACATCTCAAGTGAAAAATACATGCTCGGCACTTGTACTTCGATAAGTGAATTCACTAAGTTTAAAGCAAGTGTCGACTTTCCTGACCCAGGAGAAGATGCTATAATTCCAATCTCACCAGGACGAGGGCCATCAGGAATGAGCTCATCAAACATAAAGTTATAGAAATAAAATTGTTTCCCCATTTTTCTGAGATTCAATTCTTTGTTGTATTGTTCCGACCACTCTTCAAAATTCATAACTTTTTTAAATGATGAACTGTCGTCACTTTTTAAGGAGGCTTCGGCATCACTTATATGTTTACTAATGGTCTCAACGTTGTTTTCATTTAAGTGGCTAACGTCTTCAATTTTTTTAATTGCAGCTTTCAAATGAGCTGCAGCAGACCTTCTTTTTTTAGCATCATTAAGTTGTTCAATTATATCTTTAATTGTCTCTAAAGGCTCGTGCTGTTTTTCAGTTATAACATCTACGACTGCTTGGGAGGCGTCTAAATCAACCTTAGCATATTCTTGTAATAAAGCATCCCTTGTAAAGGGTATGGCATTGTCTTTTAATGCTATCAAAGACTTATAAATATTACGCGTAGCTAATGATGAAAAGATGTCTTCATTAACGTCCTTATCATCTAAAAACTCTGGTTGATAAAAAAGTGTCTGTAATAATCTTTTTTCTGAAAAGTTATCTACGCTAGATTGGTTGCTCATATTTAGAATAGCTCCTCTGGAATGTCGTTATAAATGTCGTTAAATAAAAATTCCGAATTTCGTTTATGAATGCTTTTTCCTATCATATCTTTTAAGATGACGTCTTTAAAATTCTTAAGAGGCTCTGAAGATATTAGGATAAGCCCTTTCCCGTCATTAAGTCTTTTTTGAATAAACCTATGAAAGAAAGGAGCTTGCTTCATCGAATAGTTATCTTTAAAATTGTCTAAGATAAGAAGGTCGCATTCTTCATATTTTTTAAGGCGGTGGTTATCATCGTCTTCTGAGATAATGTCTTTCATATAATTTTCAAAAAAAGTTATGAAAGTAGCATATTGCACAGTATACTTTTGAATAAGTTTAGATCCTATCCAGTGTGCGGCTACCGTCTTTTGGGTATCAGGAACTCCGTAAAAATGGAGCACCGTCTCTCTGACTTTTGGGTTGTCAAAATTTGAAATATAATTCGAAATTCTTTTTAATTTTTCTGTAGAATTTCCTTTATAGTCTTTAACAACGCCGTCTTCAAAGAGATTAATATCAAACAGCTCTGCATTAAAACCATTCGTGATGAAGCGAGAAAATCTTTCCGTCTCAAGGCGCCAATCTAAGTGGCATTGGCATTCCTTCACTACTTTGTATTCGATTCCATTTCTAATCTCGACATCATTATAAAAGCCAGGTGGCGAAGTTTTAGATTGTTTTGCTTTGCACTTCCGGCATTGAACATAATTTTTTTTCATAGAATAAGATTAACCTTTTTTAGGAGGGGAACAGGCCGCCAGCTGAACCAACGGCCTAAAAAAAGGACACTCAATGAGTGCCCTTCAATAGCTCACACGCGCGCACTAATCAAAGAAAACTCCGTAGTTGTCGTCGTGGTAGCCATAGATGAATCCGATAGCGCCGGGATCTCCGACTATTTGTCCAAGGAGACCTTCAACCCGACTTCCAAAGGCTCTTCTCGTTTCGTCTAAATTCATTTCCTCGACATCAAGACCTATAGCCATGAGGTCGCCTTCATCACAAATGTATTCTAAACCCACAGCTTCAATAGCTTCAAATGGATCGCCCTTGTGATTATATGGAAATCGAGCAAGATAAGTGCTAAGTCTTTAGCTTAGCACGTGAATTGCTCTTTAATAGTAGAAACTTGAATCTTTTTAAGTTATACTAACTAATTATATAAAATTATGTACCGTTGGAAGAACGGAAACTTACGCCTGTGGAGAGTTCTAAGGTTGCAAACTTAGTATTGCAAGCAACTGAACTCGATGAAGCAGGAAGCACCACAGGCGACTTGGTGCAGGAATGTGCTAAGTCTTTAGCTTAGCACAGGCTTCAATTGCTTTTTAATGAAATCTACGAAATAATCTTTTTCTTTTGATTCTTTAATTATGTACATTGTGAACTAATTCCAGCTTAAAAGCTGGAATCTTCATTTTTCGCTTCATAGACTTAACTTACTAAATCAGACTAAGCTGAAGTAGCAGAGGCTAATGTCTCCACGGAGGCTTGTTCCAAGCACTCAGCTCTTTTTGTTGAGCCAAACAATTTTACATTTTTAGCTGCATGAACATCCCGGTCTTGAGAATATCCGCAATCATATGTTAATCTAATAGTTAGTTAATAGTGTTGTTTAAAAGCAATTATACGAACGCCTAAACTCCACCTTAAAAGGATGGAATCTTACGGCGTTCGATTATGTTAAACCTGCTTCAAATTAATAATAAAACTTCCCATTTTAGGCATGTCAGAATCTATAACTTTAAATTTATTTTTACCCGACACTATTACTTCTTTTTCTTCGGGATAAATAGAAACGTTTGTTATATCTAAACCAGTACATTTTCCTGATAAATGAAATTTAACAAAAATTTGACCACCTTTTCCATAAGACGCTGTTCTATGTTTATCTTTTGTGAAAGATATTAAAGGCAAGTTAAAATCCCAGACCGAACCATCGTTTAAAAGAATTTCATAAATTGAATCCCATTGTTTTTCTGAAAAATACATTCCTCTATACAAATCACCTGTATAATTTGATTTTTCAACTACTTTCATTAGTAACATTTGTTTATCTCGTGTAAAGGGGAATTTGTTTGCCATTTCACCACCACTAGCCGTATAGGCCTTTATAGCGTCTAAAATATCAATGTCACTTGTAGCTTCCTTTATAATCATCATTAATTTATTTCTCCTGTTTCAGTTCACTTTTAAAGTGAACGCCATCTACGTATTGAACGCTGTGCTCGGCTAAAGACCAAGCACATTCCAAACTGCTTACACCTTTTCAGGTGATGTCAGTTCGTTTTCCTGCTTCACAGTGCTTCGTGGCACTCCACAGGCATTTGTAATTTCGGTAAGTTCCCAACCTACTATGCTCTGACTAGTCACATACTTTGAAAGTATGTTTAGAGCTGCATTTATTATACTTTCCTTATAGTTAGTATAATAATTTTTCAAAAGCTTGTCTATATCTATATTAGATTTTAGAGCCATTCATATGCCAAGCTAAAGACTTGGCATTTTTCTGGCTCCTCTCCTATAAAGGCATTTTCTTCTGCCATTTTCTAGTCTCCTTTTAATTTTCTGAGAAAGTTTTGATAGAACCATTCATCATCTGGGTCTAATTGGTCTATGCCTTCTGGGACAATTTCAACTTCAATATCAAAATTCTGTTCTTCAGTTTGCACAATTTTGACGTCAGCCTCATCAGCGCCATCAATCTGATTCTCTAAAAGTGCTCTTAAGAAAACCCAAGCAGGCACGTCAGCCCAGTCATTGAACATTGTTGTAGATAATTGCAATTGAAAAGTCGAATCATCAAGTTGTTTAAGATAGTGTTTGAATCCAAGAGCCTCTTCCCAAGAAGGTTCCTCTTTGCTTAAGCCTAGGCGAGACTCAAAGTCTTGAACTGGAAAGTCGTACCAATGCTCATCAACCCATTCATCAGAAAGCCTAATGAGATCGACTAGCTCGTCATAGGACTTCGAATATTTGAATGTGACTACAAACGAGCTACTTGAGCTATTGCTCACAAAACCGTTTCTCATTTTCATAGAATTTTCTCCAATTTAATCATCAAACATGAAGTTGCCGCTCATGTCAAAAACCCCAGAAATGATGCTACAATACTCTTCGTCTACTCCAATCTTGTCCAAAGCCGAATGGACTCTTGACTTGAATTGCGCGAATGTTTCATTTTCTTCTATTTCAGCGAGAGGTCGACCGATCGTAACCAAGTCATCATATTCCGCAAGAGACAGTGCTTTCACATCAGCCTCAGGTAAATCCTGAATGATACTATAGATGTCCGTTTCTTCTAAGAATGCTTCGCCGTATTCATCCCTTTCAACTTCTAAGTCGGGGAATTTTTTCAGTAGAGCTTCTAAAAGCTCGTCCTTTTCTATAGTCGCTCCGTAAACTACAAACGAGCTACTTGAGCTATTGCTCACAAAACCGTTTCTCATTTTCATAGAATTTCTCTTTGGAGGAGGCATTGCGCCTCCTCGATTTTTTTTTCTAATGCTTAGACGAAAGAAGCTGCACAGCCAGGACAGCTTTCAAATATTTCGGGACTGCCTAAGTCACATTCACAAGCATAAAGCTGTTTAGTCTCATCACAGTCTTTCCATACAATTTCTGTCACCTTGCCATCAGACTCTTTGATGTCTAAGATAAGTTCTTTTTGAAAGTCGGTCAACTTATCCCAGCCCTTCAACTTAGATATCTTTTCTTGTGAAAGCCCAGTAGATGAGGTGCTAGCAGTTCTTCGTTTTGGCGGAGCTTCAGTTGGTTTTTCGTCAGTCTCTTCTTTGAGAGCTTCAGAGATTACTTTTTGCTCTTCAGCCTCTTGAGTCTTTTCTTCCTTCCCATAGATTTCTTCCCATTCTTTTTTCTCAATTTCACTCAAGCTGTTAAGTTCTTCGAAAAAGTTTGTACCAAGTGTTGCATCACAAAGCTTAAAAAGACTAGGAATACGATTTAAAATTTTAGTATAAGAAGTTGGCTTAAATAAATTATCTAAGTCATATCTTTCATATGCTTTTTCTTCTGCCGTAAGAGGACCTATTTGAATGATATCCGCTTCTGGGAGTGTGCCATCATTGTTTTTAAGTTCTTCTAATAAGTCTTTCTCTTTATACAAAGATGCATTTTTGATTTCGAAAGGATTTAAAGGCTCACCAGTTCTTTTAATCGAAATATCATAATTTTCATAATTACCATATTTTCCAATGATAGTGCTAAGTTGCTTAATAAAACCGAAAGACTTTACACCAGGCTTTGCCCATACATTTCCTTTAGCATCAACTGAGACATCTCGACATAAAATTTTGGTATGTTTATTCTCAGCACACCAATTATCTGAGCGGTCAATCACGTTCATGATAGTTAAAGTATACGGTTTATAGCCACTCGTTATTGAATAGGCATAGCCGTCAGCCTCTGTAAAACCACCTTTTGTCAAAGCGCGCCAGAGCTCTGGATGCTTCGTTTCATTTACAAAAACTTTTTTCTTATTAATCCAAGCGACTTCAGCGACCTTATCATAAAGCCTATGCAAAATATGGTTAGCTGCTGCAGACTCTTCTCGTGGCGGAAGTCTTATATTAAACCTTTTCCCTTGGTCATCTTTTACTTCACACATCATGATCTGCTTCGGATCATAGTTTTGCCTTTTATAGCCCATAGACTCAGATCCAGGAGGCGCACCAATTAAGCGCAATACTTTGTTGGTACCGCTTTCTAAGCCAGCATAAGCTACTTCCTCATACTCTCGAGGAGTAAAGCTACTTGAGCTCGACTTTTTGTTCTCTGCTGCCATTTTTGCAGCATACGCGGTAAAGAATGAGCTGTCTAAGTCTGTGACAACTTCATTTTGTTCCGTTTTTTCATTCATAATACTTCTCCTTAACGCACTCGCGTTTTCCATTTGATTATGTCGCTGCGGATCAGCGACTTTAATTAGTTAGCCATCTAGATAGCTAAGCAATATTAGATTAACATAAATTGGAACTTCTAAATGTCCACCTTAAAAGGTGGAATCTTACGAAGTTCCTATAGTCTTTTTAATCAAAAATACTAATTAATTATTAGATTAACATAAGACTACTTAATTATGCTTTATGTTAAAGCTTTTTAAAAGCAACTAACTAATTAAATAGATGAAAACTTTAGAAGAACGACAAAAAATTAAAAATTCTCTAATCAAAACTCGTGAAAGACGGAAAAACCAGTCCATCAAAGTTATCGAGCATTTAGCTCGTAAGCAGTTCGGAATGTCAACCATCTTTAGTGGTTGACAGCGTTCAATTTGTGAGAAATACTGTCTTAAAAGTAGAATTCCATTCTGAGGAATTTCCTCTAAACCAGTTTTTAAATATTTGTTCTGCAGATGAGCCGTAGAGGTCATATCCGATTGCAAATTTTTGTCCTGGCATCTTTTTTGCCGCATCTAACCAGCGGTCTAAATTATCTTCAAAGTCTGATATAATGAACAACTTATCCGTTTTCTTTTTTAAGTATTTTTTTTCATTCACATACTTAATACCATTTGCAATTTCTGTGCCGCCGCCAGACTGGATCTTTCCAGAAAATTGATCTAAAGTGGTGTCACCAGTAACTGAGGTGTCACAGAAAATAATGCGTGACTTCTTGAGGTCAATTCCAGAGTTATTACTAATGATTCCGGAAATTATTTTATTGACGAAGTCTTTATTAACACTTCCAGATACATCAACTATAATATAGACTTCAGTTGGCACCCATTTTTCTATAAGGTGTCTTCTAGGAACGACTACATTGCTTGAAAATTTTCCACGATTACTATTGTATAAGACGTCGCTATTCATTCTTCTGTTTTTCTTTCCCATGCAATTTTTTTGTAAAAACTTAGAAAAGTCTTCGAAGGTCTCACACTTTTCAAAAAATATCTGAGAGTTTGATGCGTCATCACCTTTTTTCTGGCCATTTTTGTCTTTTTGTAAGTCGTCTTCATTTACGAGTGCATTTTTGTTTGCTTTTTCTTTAGCATTTTCTTCTTTTTCTTTTTTGTCTAAATAGTCACTAACATCTTTCTTTGAAAATTTTTCAGTCTTGCCGGATCCTTCTTTGTCATCTTTTTCGTCATCTTTTTCTTCGTTTTTACCAGATCCTTTTTTATTGTCATCTTTATTATCTTTACCATTTCCTTCCTTTCCGTCTTTGTTCTGGCCACCATTTTTATCATCTTTTTGGTTATCAGATTCACCGTCAGATTCACCATCAGAGTCGCCAGAGCCTTCTCCAGAATCTTCATTATTGTCATCTTGGTTTTTACTTTTACTTTTGTTATCTTTTTTGCTTTTGCCTTGTCCTTGACCTTGTCCTTGTCCGGAGCCACTTTTACCTTTTTGTAAGTTATCAGAAACTTGTTCCATTGTGTCGTCAAAGTTTTTGACTAACATAATCATATAAGTCATCCAGTCTAACTCATGTGGCCAGCCGTTGTTTTCTGGGTGGCAAAAAGATACAAAGTCGATGTCTTCGTCAACTTTAAGTAAAATCGAATTTACAATGTACTCGAAAATCTTTACCATTTCTTGCTGGCCATCACTTCCAAAAACGCCGTCAGACTTATCTTTATAAATGCCAAAAGAGTCAATCTTTTCAGAAATTTTTCGATATTCCATTAAAAGCTGAGATTTCATTAATAATAGTTTTACGTTTTCCCATTCTCTTTTTAAGAACAACTTCGAATTAATTTCCATATCTTGTGCTATATTTGAAAATTCGTGGAAGAGCATTTTGTAAACATCTTCACGAGACTCTTTTAATGCGTCCGCTTCAAAATACTTTAATAATTTTAATTCATCTAACTTTTCTAAGAGGTTTGAAAATTGATCCAGATATTGCTTTTGGCCATCAATGTGATTATATAAAATATGGCCTTTTTCATGAAGGTCTAGCGCAGGAAAAGCACCGGTTGAAGTGTCTTCATGTATAAAAATTTTATACTGATTTCTCCATTCGCGAGTAACACAAGCCATGACACCTACATCTTTTAAGTCTTTTTGATCTTGTGGAAAATAGCCGATTCTCGTGCCCGTAAATTTGAGGCTGTCTTCGACTTCTTTAGATTTTACCAAACTAATTTGCTCATGGGCAAAAACATCACGAATAAGTGAGCCAAGATCTTCTATATCTTTTTTCGAAATTATCCTATCTTTAAATTCTAGAATAGTTCCATCTTCTATCCCAGATGCCATGAAAGGCTTCTCATTTATTTTTTGTTTTAAGATCTTTTTTGCTGTTTTCATCTAAAGCTCCTTGCAAATAATATATAAGAACTTAAGATTCTACATTCAAAAAAGAGCAAAAAAAATGGAGCAAATTTGCTCCATTAGTTTTCTTAGCCTGAAAATCTAAAGCCCAAATGTCTAAAGCCCAGGTGAATATTCCAGATGAAGCATTCCACCTATTTTGACGTTATCAAAGTCTCGTTCTCTAAAGTTTTCATTTGTTTCTAAGCAATAGAAGTCTCCACCGACTTTTTTAGGGCAGCCTCTCAAAGTTACAAGTGGGTTGTTTGAGCAATCAAAATCGCCAGTGACTTCCTCTGGCGCATTTTCTAATGTTTCAAGTTTGTTATGGTAGATGTTGAAGTCTCCAACAACTTTCTTAATTTTGAAAGGAATCTTTGTGAGACCAAAACCGGCTAAATAAGTGCTACTATTAATCGTGACCGAGCCATCATCGTGGCGCTCATAATTGAAGATTCCAAAGTCTTCTGGGATAGCTTGTTTCGTCTCAGTCAAAAATTGCAAAACCATTTTTCCTCCTAATTAATTAATTAGTTAAATTTCTCATCTTCCTCAATGAAGCTTGGAATAGGGTCATCTTTTTTTCTAATGATCTCACCATGTTCCTCAATGGAGTCGACAATCCAATATATTCCAAGAAAGTGTCCTCTCACTTGATTTAATTGCATTTTCTGCTCATAAGTTATTTCTCTGACTGCAACTCTAAGAGCCCACAAACCTTTCAGGTTAAAGCAAAAAGATTTTTTAGCAAAATTCTTAATTTTTGGATCATCATCTTCGTAACTTTTTGAAATTTGGTATCGAGACCTTCCGAAGTTTTCTTCGCCCGGAAGTAATTCATCAAAGTCCATGAGCGGAACATAAAGCTCAAAACTAAAATGTCTCATACTTAATTAGTTTTGAGCTTCAGTGAAGCTACGCTATCCTAAGCTGTCTATTTCTTCGAAAACTTCTTCTTTTGGAAGCGCATTCATCTTCCCATCTTTTATCCAAAAAATAGTTCTAACGGTCGAACTTTTAATTTGTTCCATCTTTTTATTATCGGCGTTTACTTCATGGAATATTCTTTCTTTTAAGTAAACTTTTTTTATGCTTTTGTCATTTAGTCTTACTAATAATATCATTCTTTTTCCTCCGGCTTAAAGTGAGCTTATTGCTAACATTCTATATGTTTCATATGCTGCTATAATTCTCGATAAAGTCGCTATGTATCCCTTTAGTTCTAAAACATTTAGTGCCTTAAGTTGCATACAAAGGGCTTCAATTGCTTGAATATCATTTAAGAAGTCTACGGTATTAAAGTCTTTGACTAACAAACAGTCTGTCATAACTTCAACATCTGTTCCGTATTCTTTCTTAATCTTTTCAACTATTCGTTTTAAGTTGTCATCATTTGGGTTTGATAAAGACTCTTGAAGTCTTCTCCACTCAGCGATACTCTCGTGAATTCTTTTCCCTTCTAATGAAAGCTCCACTCGTTTAAAGTCATTTATATTTTCTTCAACGGAATTTCTTAGAATTTGATTAAAGCTTTTGCATAAAACTTTTTCATATTCTAACTTATCTCTGTCATTCTTAAAAGAATTTGTTCCTAGACCAACAAGGCCTTTTACTAAATTTTGAATAAAAGACTGGTCTGCTTTACGGACTAGGCCAAGATGGATTAGCGCAAGTGCTTGCCGTACCAAATAAGATAAAGTTCTTCCAGAAATAAAGTTATAAATTTCACCAGGCTGTTCAAACATCTCAGAGAACTCGGTGTTATTACTTTCTAAGACTTCTTCACCTTCACGGCGAGCAAAAGAATTGATAAGCTCAGTCATTACCTCACGGACATTTTTACGAACAGATTCTTCAATTTTGTCTGTGATTTGGATATTCTCCATCACCGGAATATTTTCCATTCGTTCCTCTTCAGACTGGGTAAATTCTAATAAAATATTCGTTAAGTCGGTTGCATTTACATTTATGATATTGAATCTATTAAGTGTAGGTGCCTGAATTCCGCAGTGAACTGGGATATTCCCTTTATAGTTTGCGGCTGCGACCACTAAGCAGTCCTCAGGAAGATAGTTATCTTGACCACCAACTTTTCGGTCGAATATCAGTTGCAACATTGCACCTTGCACATTGTCTGGAGCCTGTGAAAGTTCATCAACAAAAAGAAGAGTTTTAAAACCTTGCTTTTGGTTCTCGATAATTTCGTCGTACCAGTCAGGAGTATAGGTGATGAGTCTTTGGCGTGTGGTATCATTTACCATGTATCCTAGAATTTCTTCGGCTACACGTTGTGTTCCTATCAGGGTTGTAACTTTATAGCCAAAATTTTCCGCCCATAGACGAACACCAGTCGTTTTTGCAATACCGGGATTTCCCAGGAAAAGGACTGGCACTTTGCTATATTCCGCAACTGCGAGGGACTTATATATTAAGTCCCTGATTTCGTTAGTATTTCTGATTGTCTCTGACATTGTATACTCCTTCTAATGTTCTCGTATAATATATAAGAACTTAAGAATTTGTATTCAAAATGAGCAAAAAAAAAAAGAGTCCCTTTTTGTGGGACTCTTCTAAAGAACTACGTTAGAGTTCTATTTT
>ERZ795049.3179-NODE-3179-length-17798-cov-7.910444_pt1 | contig 17798 bp, 16 predicted proteins | sample MGYA00375133_ERZ795049 | MGnify/ENA primary metagenome ERZ795049 (study PRJEB30178, sample SAMN05720147) | activated sludge metagenome | isolation source: anaerobic digester from wastewater treatment plant | place: Japan | collected 2015-04-20 ...
CGGAGCGTGTCAGCCGGCAGCTACCCGGATGGTCAGCAGTGGCAGCGCCAAGTACGGTTGTACTATTAAGCGCCAACTACAGACCCAACGAAAGATGGAACAGATCATGCCACAGAAGACAGCCTTCATCACCGGCATCAGCGGCCAGGATGGCTCGTACCTGGCCGAGCTGCTGCTCGAAAAGGGCTACCGCGTCGTCGGCCTGGTGCGGCGCTCCACCCACTTCCACCACGAGAATATCGGCCACCTCGTGGGCAAGGTGACGTTGGAGCACGGCGACCTGATGGACGCAAGCACCATCGAGGACATCCTCGCCAAACACCGGCCCGACGAGGTCTACAACCTGGCAGCCCAATCGGTGCCGGCCGATAGCTGGGCGCAGCCCATCGTCACCGCCGAGATTACCGGCGTCGGCCCGTTGCGCATCCTCGAGGCGCTGCGCAAATTGAAGCTGCCGGCGCGCTTTTACCAGGCCACCAGCCGCGAAATCTTTGGCGGCGCGCCGCAGGAGGTCGTCGACGAGTCGACCCCCTTCCTGGCCAACAACCCCTACGGCGTGGCCAAGCTCTACGCCCACCTGATGATGATGACCTACCGCCAATCCTACGACATGTTCGCCTGCGGCGGCATCCTCTTCAACCACGAGAGCCCGCGGCGCAGCCTGCACTTTGTCACCCGCAAGGTGACCATGGCCGCGGCCTGCATCGCCCTGGGCATCAAGGACCCGCCCCTCAACGAGCTCGGCGAGCCGCTGGTGCAGGGCGGCAAGGTGCGGCTGGGCAACCTCGACGCCGGGCGCGATTGGGGCTATGCCGCCGAGTACGTCGAAGCCATGTGGCGCATGCTGCAACAGCGCGAGCCTCGCGATTACATCATCGCGACGAACACCTACTATACGAATCGTGACCTCTGCCAGGTGGCCTTTGCCCGCCTCGGGCTCGACTGGCGAGAGCATGTCGAGTCGGACCCGCGCCTTATGCGCCCGACCGAGATTGCCGCGGCACGAGGAGACTATTCCAAGGCCAAGGCTGAGCTGGGCTGGCAGCCGCGCACGCAGTTCAGAGAGCTGATCGAGATGATGGTCGACGAGGATATGCGGCGGCTTTCTTGAGCGGCGTCTACAGTGGGGTTATGGCGGGTTGGCCTCGGGTGCCTCTGGCGCGCCCGCGGGCGCGCCAGAGGCACCCGAGGCCAACCCGCCATAACCCCTTCCTGGCTCACGGCCGGGCGCCAGCAACGCGCACTGCCCGGCTGTTGCCAGGACTGGGCATGAGAGCAGGGGATGATGAGTGTCTGATGGAGTGGGCGGGCAACCATTGATCGCCGTACACGATGTGACCAAGGTCTACCCCTTGGGCCAGGGAACCTACACCGCCCTGCGCAGCGTGAACCTGGAGATCGCTGCGGGCGACTTTGTGGCCATCATCGGCCCTTCGGGCAGCGGCAAGTCGACGCTGCTCAATCTGATTGCCGGGCTCGACAGGCCGACGGCAGGAAGCGTGGTGGTGGAGGGGCAGGAGGTGAGCGCCCTCGATGAGGAGCGCCTCGCCCGCTGGCGCGGCCGGGCGCTGGGCATTGTCTTCCAGTTCTTCCAGCTCTTGCCCACACTCACGGCGCTGGAGAACGTGATGCTCGCCATGGAGCTCAGCGGGCGCTTCAGGGGCGAGCGGCGCGCGCGGGCGCTGGCCCAGCTCGCCGACCTGGGCGTGAAGGAGATGGCTGACCACCTGCCCTCCGAGCTCTCGGGCGGCGAGCAGCAGCGCGTGGCCATCGCGCGCGCCCTGGCCAACGACCCGCCCCTGCTCCTGGCCGACGAGCCCACCGGCAACCTCGACTCGGCGACGGGGGCGCACATTATCGACTACCTGGCCAAGCTCAACGCCCGGGGCAAAACCGTGGTGCTCGTCACACACGAGCCCAACCTGGCCGCACGTGCCCGCCGCGTCGTCGAGATGCGCGACGGCCAAATCGTGCAGTAGGGTCTTTTTGGGGGGTATCAGGAGCGGGGGGCTTGCCTGGCGCCGCCCGCGGGCGGCGCCAGGCAAGCCCCCCGCTCCTGATACCCCCCCCGAAAAATAACTCTCACAGCAGGGCGCGGCGCACGGCGTCGAGGGCGGTGTTGGCGATCCAGGGCAGAATGAGATCGGGCGGGCGCCCGGCCAGGTCGCGGCTGTGGCGAATCACCGCCTCGCCGGTGTCGAGCGCGACGTAGGCCACCAGGCTGCCGGGCTCGCCGCGCGCCAAGACGGCCAGGCCCAAGTCTGCCCCCTGCACCTCGCGCACCCGGCGCGCTGCCAGCGCCGTCATCTCCTCGGCCGGCAGGTCCTCGCCGCTGGGCAGGCCGAGGCCGCTGAGGCCCACCTCGCCTGGGGCCACCAGGCCGCCCTTGAACTGCTCGCTGTCGTGAGCGGCCGCGGTCAGGCGGCTCGTGAGCACGCCCTGCGTCACCGTCTCGGCCACGGCCAGCGTACGCCCGCGCCGCGCCAGCAACTCGATCACCACACCCTCGAGCGTCTCCTCGTCGGCGCCATAGATGTGATGGCCCAGCCGGCGGCGTACCTCGGCCTCCATCTCGGTCACGAGGCGGGCCGCCTCCTCTTCGCGCTCGGCCTTGGCCGTCACGCGCACGTCGGTCTGCCCCGGATGCGCCGCCAGGCCGACCGTCGGGTTAGCCGCGCACTCCAGGTCGCCCACGAGCGCATCCACGTCGCTCTCGCCAATGCCCGCCGTATGCAGGTTACGCACCTTGATGACGCCGCACAGGCCCAAGCTGGCGCGCAAGTAAGGCAACACGGCGTGCTCCATGAGGTAGCGCATCTCGCCGGGCACGCCGGGCAGGCTGATGATGACCCCCCGCGGGTCCTCCACGATAAAGGCCGGCGCTGTGCCTACCGGGTTCGAGACGGCGATGGCGCCCTGGGGCAAGCGCGCCTGGCGCAGGTTGTTCTCGGTCATGCGGGCGCCGCGCCGCCGGAAAAAAGCCTCGACCTCGGGGATCAGCTCCCGGCGCACTTCCAGCGGCCGGTGCGTCGCCGCTGCCACCGCCTCGCGCGTCACATCGTCAACCGTCGGCCCCAGCCCCCCGGTGGTAATCACCACCCCCGAGCGCTCCAGAGCCTCCCCGAGCACGGCGGCGATGCGCCCCTCGTTGTCGCCCACCGTCGTCTTGTAGTAGAGATCGAGCCCGATCGTCGTCAGCAGACGCGCGATATAGGCGGCGTTGGTGTCGACAATCTCACCCAGCAAGAGCTCGGTGCCGATAGAGACGATTTCTGCCTGCATGTCCGTATCCTCTCACAAGGGAAGGGTTTTCGGACAGGTTGGAGAGGGCCGGTCGCCTGCCCCGCGGGGCAGGCGACCGGCCCTCTCCAACCTGTCCGAAAACCCTTCTACAAAAGATCGTGGCGGCCGGTCTTCTTGAGCTGCTCCACAAGCTGCTTGACGTCCTGCGCCCGGCTCTTGGGGCAGATGAGGATGACGTCGCCGGCATCGACCACGATCAGATCGTCGACGCCGATGGTCGCCACCGTCCGCCCCGGCGCATAGATCAGCGAGTTGCGCGTGTCGAGCCCCAGGTGCTCGCTGCGGCCGAGGACCACATTGCCCTCCTCGTTGGCCGCCATGATGTCGGCCAGGCTGGCCCAACTGCCGACGTCGCTCCAGCCCATGTCGGCGGGCACAACGACCACATCGTCGGCCCGCTCCATAATGCCGACGTCGATACTGACCGGCGTGATCTCGCCCCAGACCTGCGCCAGCGCCTGCGCCTGCTCGGCCGTGCCCCAGGCGGCGGCGATGCGGCCAAGCTGCGCGTGCAGCTCGGGCAGACAGCGCTGGAACGCCTCCAGGATGCTGTCGAGGCGCCAGATAAAGAGGCCCGAATTCCAGTAGTGCCGCCGATCAGCAACAAACTGCGCCGCCTGCTCGGCGGGGGGCTTTTCGAGGAAGCGCGCCACCCGGAAGACCGGCACGCCGCTCACGCGGTGTACCACTGGCCCGCGCTCGATGTAGCCATAACCGGTTTCGGGGTAGGTCGGCTTGATGCCCAGGGTGACCAGGTGCCCACGATCTGCCGCGCGTGCGGCCACCTGCAAGAGCTCGCGAAAGCGCGCCGCATCACCAATGACGTGGTCGGCGTGCAGCGAGATCATGACGCCCTGCGGCTCTCGCAGTGCCAGCGTAATCGCAGCCAGGCCAATGCAGGGCGCGGTGCCGCGGCCCGCGGGCTCGACCAGGATGTTCGCAGCCGGCAGCTCCGGCAACTGCTCCCTGGCCTGCTCCGCATACTCGGTGCCAGTCACCACATAGATGCGCTCCGGCCCCACCAGCGGCAGCACGCGGTCAACCGTGTTCTGCAGCATGGTGCGCGGGTTCACGAGGTCCAAGAGCTGCTTCGGGCAACTGCGGCGGCTGCGCGGCCACAGTCGTGTGCCGACTCCACCAGCCAGGATCACGACCGAAAGCGCGGGCTCACCAGCTCGTCCTGGTGATCGCGGCATGTCAGGACTCCTTGATGCATTCACTCTACATGATACGAGACGCGCGTCTCGCGGGTCAATACATAGCTCATGGCGCCGACGCGATGGATCACGCCTTTGAGCTCGAGCAGCGACAGGGCGCTGGAGACCTGGGCGACAGGCAGTTGGGTGCTGCGGCTCAAGTCGTCGATGTGCGCCGGCTCGGTCGACAGGTGCGCGAGCAGTTGGGCCTCGACGTCATTCTCCGGCACGACTTGGCGCACCTCGGCCTGCTGCGCCAGCATCGTCAGGTTGAGCTCCTCGAGGATATCCTGCACCTGGGTCACCAGCTTGGCCTCGCCCCGTTGCAGCAGGCGGTTGGTGCCTACACTGCGGCGCGAGAGGGCGCTGCCGGGCACGGCAAACGTCTCGCGGCACTGCTCCAGCGCGCAGTGTGCGGTGATCAGGGCGCCGCTCGTCTCGCCGGCCTCGACGACCAGCGTGCCCAGGGTGAGGCCGCTGATAATGCGGTTGCGCGCCGGAAAGTTGCCCGCCTCGGGCCGGGTGCCGAAGGGATACTCGCTGACTACGGCACCCGAGCCGGCGACCTGCCGGGCGAGGTCGGTGTTTTCCGGCGGGTAGATGCGGTCAAGCCCCGAGCCGAGCACCGCGATGGTGCGCCCGCCGGCAGCAAGGGCCGCATGGTGCGCCTCCGAGTCGACGCCGCGCGCCAGGCCGCTCACGACGGTGATGCGGCTGCGGGCCAGGTCGCCGGCCAGTTGGCGCGCCATCTCCAGGCCATAGGCGCTCGGATGGCGCGTGCCGACCACCGCCACCGCCCACTCGTCATCGGGCAGCAGCGCCCCGCGCACGTACAGCACGAGTGGCGGCGCGCCGATCTCGCGCAGGCGCGGCGGATAGGCCGCATCGTCCCATGTCAGCGCGGTGACGCCGGCCCGCTGCAGGCGCTCCAGCTCGCGGTCGAGGTCCAGTGCCCGCCTGGCGGCGAGCAGGTTGCCCAGCGCCCGTCTGTCGAGGCCGGCCGCCTGCAGCGCGCGCGAGTCGGCATGCCAGGCGGCCTCAACTGACCCAAAGTGCTGCAGCAGCCCCCGCAGCCGCGCCGGGCCAATCTGGGGCACGATGCTGAACCCTACCCAATAGCGCAACTGCGAGCTGCCCACGGGTCACGCCTCTTCCAACAGCCCGGGCGGCGGGGCCACGATCAGGCGGTGACGCTCGAGGTCCACTTCCTGCACCACGTCGGCCACGGCGGGGATGAGCACCTCGCGGCCGTCGCTCTGCACCACATAGACGTCATTCGCGCCGGTCTCGAGGATCTCGCTGATCCGGCCGAGGTAGCGGCCGTCGACCGTCCACACCTCAAGGCCAAGGATCTGGTAGTGGAAGTACTGGTCCTGCTCGAGGGGCATGGCCTGTGAGACGGGAATATACAGCAACGCGCCCCGCAGAGCGCTGGCCTGCTCGGGGTCATCGACCCCCTCGAGCTTGAGCACGACACTGCCCTTGTGCAGGCGCGCCGCTTCCAGTCTGTAGGGCACGAGGTCCTCGCCGACCAGGATTTCCTCGAGCGCCGCAAAGCGCTCAGGAAAGTCGGTGAGGATCTCGACGCGCACTTGACCGCGGTGGCCCCAGGGCGCCAACACGCGCCCCACGATCAGGTGCGTGGGCGCCCCGGCATGTTGCTCGCCGGGCGCCGTGGGTGTCACATGATCTCCAGCACAGCGCGGCGGCGTTTCTGCGCCGCGGCTACGCGCAGCAAGGTGCGCATGGCGTTGGCCACCCGGCCCTGCCGCCCGATCACCCATCCCTTGTCCGACGGGCGCACGCGCAGCTCATAGATGCTGGCATGGACGCCGCTACTCTCGGTCACCCGCACGTCCTCGGGATGGTCCACGAGCGAGCGGGCCATGTACTCGATCAAATCCTGCACAGCACTGACCTCACTCAGGCAGCAGTCTCGGGTGCGACGGCTGCCAACTTGTCCATGATCCCCAGGTCGCGGAACATCTTGGCCACGGCATCCGTAGGCTGGGCGCCGTTGCGCAGCCAATGCAGCGCACGCTCCTGGTCGATCTGGATGGTGGGAGGGTCGGTCCGCGGGTTATAGTGCCCAATCGTCTCGATGAAGCGGCCATCGCGCGGCGAGTCGGCCTCGGCGACGACGACACGGTAGGAGGGTTGCTTCTTGGCACCCATACGACGCAGACGGATCTTGACCATTACGTTCGCATACCTCCTGTCAGAGCGCAGTTGTCATGGCCCCACAGCGAGCAGGCCGGCCGGCAGGCCCGGCATCGGCACAATATACCTCGCCAACAACTTGTTCATTTTAAGCGTCCGGGCGTTCGTGTCAAGTTCAATGCAGAAGAGGAGCACTTGCCCAGGCGCCCCTTCCGCATGTATAATGCCCATGCTCGCATTGCCGAGCGAGGTATGCATCCCCAGGCACCCCGCCACATGGCCCCAGGAAAGGGAGACAGCATGTCGAACTCGATGAAGGCGCTGCCCTTTGAAGCTCTGCTGAACTGGATCCTGAGCGAGCTCGAGAGGCAGCAATCCATCTTTGGCATCCATCGGTCACTGTTCCACGTGCCCAGGCCCGGCGCCCCCTACGCGACGTGCGATCTCTATGGCCAGGAACTGGCGACCCCCATCGGCCCGGCGGCTGGCCCCCACACCCAGTTGGCGCAGAACATCGTCTGCGCCTGGCTGGCGGGCGGGCGCTTTATCGAGCTCAAGACCGTCCAGATCATGGACGAGCTCGAGCTTGCCCGCCCCTGCATCGACATGGAGGATGAGGGCTACAACGTCGAATGGTCGCAGGAGCTCAAGCTCGAGCAATCGGCGCAGGAGTACATCAAGGCCTGGGCGCTGATCCACATCCTGCACCACCTGCTCGGCTTTGCCGGCCGGGCGCCCGTGGGCACGATATTCAACATGAGCGTCGGCTACAACCTCGAGGGCATCCAGAGCACGCCGATGACCCGCTTCATGGACCGTCTGGCCGACGCTTCCGCCGAGCTTGCCGAGATCGGCGCGCTCTTGTGCGCGCGCTTCCCCCAATTCGCCGCTATCGAGATCCCAACCCGGCTGACCAACAACGTCACGCTATCGACCATGCACGGTTGCCCGCCCGATGAGATCGAGCGCATCGCCCGCTATCTGATCGAAGAGCGGGGGCTGCACACGACGGTCAAGCTGAACCCGACGCTGCTCGGCAAGGATACGGTGCTGCACATCCTGCACGACCGCCTGGGCTACCGCGAGATCCAGATCCCCGACCGCGTCTTCGAGCACGACCTGCAGTACCCCCGCGCCGTGGCGCTGATCAAGTCGCTGCAATCGGCAGCGGCAGGCTGCGGCCTGGCGTTCGGCGTCAAGCTCAGCAACACGCTGGCCATGGCCAACGTCAAGGGCGCACTCCCCGGCGGCGAGATGTACATGTCGGGCCGGGCGCTCTACCCAGTGACCATCAACCTGTTCCACAAGCTGGCCCGCGAGTTCGGCGGCAGCCTCAACGTCTCCTACTCGGCCGGCGCCGATGCGCTCAACGTGGCCACCATCCTGGCCTGCGGCGCGCGCCCCGTGACTGTCGCGTCGGACCTGCTCAAGCCGGGCGGCTATGCGCGGCTGGCCCAGTACCTGGAAAACCTCGAAACCGCCATGCAGGCGCAGGGCGCAACGAGCCTCGACGAGCTGGCCCGCGATCGCCTGGCCAACCTGGAGCGCGCCGCCGCCGAGGCGCTGGAGGACCCGCGCTACCAGAAGGCGTACTTCCCCTACGGCCTGCCCAAGGTGGCGTCGCGCCTGGAGCTGTTCGATTGCATCACGGCCCCATGCACACAGCAATGCGCTGTGTGCCAGGATGTGCCCGAGTACGCCTGGAGCATCGCCCACGGCGCCTGCGACGAGGCGCTCGACACCATCCTGCGGCGCAACCCCCTGCCCGGCGTGACGGGCTACATCTGCACCCACCTCTGCCAGACGCGCTGCACGCGCAACAACTATGACCAGCCAGTAGCCATCCGCGACCTGAAGCGCTTCGCCTTCGAGCACGGCCACGCGGCCCCGGTGCCGGCCAGGCCCTCGGGCCGCAGGGTAGTGGTCATCGGCAGCGGCCCTGCGGGGCTCAGCGCCGCCTACTTCCTGGCCCTGAGCGGCGTCGAGGTCACCGTCCATGAGGCCCAGGAGCGGCCAGGCGGCATGCCCGCCATCGCGCCCCACTTCCGCCTGCCCTCGCGCGTGCTCCAGGCCGATATCGACCGCATCACGGGCCTGGGTGTCGACCTGCGCCTGAGCAGCCCTGTCACCGTGCCGCCGCAGGCATTGCTGAGCGACGGCTTTGACGCCGTCTACATCGCCTGCGGCTTTCAGAACGACGCCGCGCTCGATATCGACGGCGGCGACGCGCCGGGCGTCTGGGGGGCGCTGCACTTTCTGCGCCAGATCGCCCGTGGCCAGGCGCCGCAACTGGGACCGCGCGTGCTCGTGATCGGCGGCGGCAACACCGCCATCGACGCGGCACGCACCGCCCAGCGCCTCACCGGCCGGCCGGTGACGATCGTCTACCGGCGCACGCGAGCCGAGATGCCCGCCGCCAGGGAGGAACTGCTGGACCTCTTCGCCGAAGGGAACAGGCTGGTCGAGCTGGCCACGCCTGCGCGGGCGATCGTCAAAGACGGCCGCGTGGCGGCCCTCGAGTGCGTGCACAACGAGCTGGGCGAGCCCGATGCCAGCGGGCGTCGCCGGCCCGTGCCGGTCGCGGGCAGCGAGTTCCGCCTCGAGGCCGATGCCATCATCGTCGCTATCGGCCAGCGCCCCGACCTCGGCTTCCTCCCTGAGGGCAGCATCGCCCTGCGCCGCGACGGCGCCGTCGTGGTCGACGCCACCACCGGCCGCGCAGCCGACGGCGTGTACGCCGGCGGCGACGTGGCCCGCGGCCCGGCCATCATCATCCAGGCATGCGCCGACGGCCGGCGCGCCGCTGAGGCCATCTGCGCGCAGCTCGGGCTCCCGTTTCCCGTGCCGCCCGCGCGCCTGGCCGCGCTCTCGCCGAGCGACATCCTACAGGTCAAGCGCGCCCGCGCCCGCAAAGCCCCCAGGCACGAGCCGGCGACGCTCCCGCCTGCCGAGCGCCGTGGCTTTGACCTCATCGAGGGCCCGCTCAGCGTCGAGGCCGCCCGCGCCGAGGCGGCGCGTTGCCTGCAGTGCGCCACGCTCTGCGACAAGTGCGTGGAGGTCTGCCCCAACCGCGCCAACTATGCCTGCACCATCCAGCCCGTGCGCCTATCGCTGCCGCTGCTCTCCTGCCAAGGCGGCGCGCTCAGCATCGCCGGCCACGAGCCCTTTGCCGTCAGCCAGGCGCGGCAGATCGTGCACCTCGACGATTTCTGCAACGCCTGCGGCAACTGTGCGACATTCTGCGTGCACCAGGGCAAGCCGTATGAGGACAAGCCCCGGCTCTTCCTGCAGCGCCGTGACTTGGAGCTGGAGGATGACAACGCCTTTCACGTGGAGGGCGACACCATCCGCCGGCGCGAGGGCGGGAGGGAAGCCCAGCTCACGCTCGGCGACGGCGCCATGGCCTATGAGGACGCCTACGTGCGCCTGCGCCTCAGCCCGGCGTTCGAGGTCCTGGAAATGGCGCTGAAGCAGCCGTTCGAAGGCACCCTCTCCTTGAGAAGCGCCGCCGAGATGGCCGTGATCCTCAAGGGAGTCCGTGCCTCGCTGCCGTTCGTGAGGGGCTAGCCTCAAATCCTTTCGAACAAGGCAGCAGCCGTAGTAACGACTCTAGTCGTCGTCAGAATGGCGGCCAAGCCGGCATTGCAGCGCTATCCGACGGGTCCGACGCGTCGGATGACAACAGTCGGTGTCGCAGGCATGCACGATTGGCCGCTTGAGACGGGACGACTAGAGTCGTTACCACGGTGTGTCCGCTATTTGAAAGGTATTGGGGCTAGCCTGCCCTTCCCCTTATGGAGGAGAACGAAATGCTGATTACCCACGCAACCCTGGTTCGTTGGATGCCCGAGCCGGCCATCGTCCCCGACACGGCGCTCTGCCTGCAGGATGGCCGCATCGCCGCCATCGGTCCGAGCGCCGAGCTCGCAGCGCGCTATCCGGCAGAGCCCCGGCTCGACGCGGCGGGCCTGTGGCTGTTGCCCGGCCTCGTCTGTGCCCACACCCACATCTACAGCGCCTTTGCGCGCGGCATGGCCACCCCGGGCGAGCCACCGGCCGACTTTATGGCTATCCTGCGCCAGCTCTGGTGGCGCCTCGACCGCGCCCTGGGCTACGACGACATCCGCTGCTCGGCCCTGCTGGTGGCCGCCGACGCCATCCGCCACGGCGTGACGACCCTCTTCGACCACCATGCCTCGCCCACGGCGATCCGCTTCTCGCTCGATGTGCTGGCCGAGGCGCTCGAGCAGGCCGGCCTGCGCGCCAGCCTGTGTTACGAGGTCACCGACCGCGGCGGGCCCGAGGAGGCTGAAGCGGGGATTGCCGAGAACGTGCGCTTTGTCGAGCGCGCCCGTGCGCGCGGCGGCCTGTTGCGCGGCACGATGGGCCTGCACGCCTCGCTGACCCTCTCCGATGCGACCATGCGGCGGGTTGCAGAGGCCGAGCGATCCCTCAACTGCGGCTACCACGTCCATGTGGCCGAGGGCGAGGGCGAAGTGCGCCAGTCGCTCCAAGAACACGGCGTGCGTGTCGTCGAGCGCTGGTCGCGCCTGGGCGTGCTCGGCCCGCGCACCATCGCCGCCCACTGCATCCATGTGGATGCCGAAGAGCTCGCCATCCTGGCCGATAGCCGCACCCGCATAGTGCACAACCCGCGCTCGAACATGAACAACGGCGTGGGCGCGGCCGACGTGCCCGCCATGCTGCGCCGGCACCTGCCGGTCGGCCTGGGCAACGACGGCTTTTCGCAGAACATGTTCCAGGAACTGCAGCTCGCCGACCTCTTGCCGCGGCTGGTGCACCGCGACCCCCTCGCGACCTCGGGCCCCGAGATTGTGGACCTGCTGCTACGCCACAACCCCGAGACGGCCAGCGCTGCCTTTGGCCTGCCACTGGGGCAGATCGAGATCGGGGCCGCCGCCGATGTGATCCTGCTGCGCTACGCCCCGCCGACGCCGGTCACCGCAGGCAACCTGGCCTGGCACATCCTCTTCGGGCTTGACGGCTCCGAGGTCGATACCACCATCGTGGCCGGCCGGGTGCTCATGCGCCACGGCGAGCTGCAGACCCTCGACGCGGCGGCCAACGCCGCCAAGGGGCGCGAGCTGGCCGCTGCTCTGTGGAAGCGGCTCTGATGATCGAGCTCGTAGCGCGCACGCCTGTGCGCCGGCCGCGCCGTGGCGCCAAACCGGACGGGCAGCGAGAGGCTCGCAGCGTCCTTGCCTGGCCGTTCGAGCCGCGTAGCGCACAGGCGTGCGCACTACGAGCCCGTGCCCAGGCTTGCAGTCACGCAAGGGCAGGCGCCTGCCGGTATCGCCTTCGCCCATCAGCCAATGGCTGCCCCGGAGGGCGTCATGCGGCTGACTGACGCCCTCGGGCTAGGCGCGCGCGAGGTGGTGGCGCTGGTCGGCGCAGGCGGCAAGACCTCGGCGCTCTACCAACTGGCGCGCGAGCTGCGCGCATGCGGCCGCACCGTCATCGCCACCACGACGACTCACATGTGGCCGCCCCCGCCGGCTGAGGGCTGGCCCCTGGCCCTCGGCGCTGCTGGCGAGGCGCGCAACTCGGCCGCCGCGCAGGCGCTCGCCGCGCAGGGCCGCGCCTTCGTGGCCGCCGGGCCGGCGCCCAGCGGCCGGCTCTTGGGCATCGCGCCCGAGGAGGTCGCCGGCCTCGCCTCGCTCGCCGACGCTGTGCTCGTGGAGGCCGACGGTGCCCGCGGCCTCTGGATCAAGGCGCCCGCCGCGCACGAGCCAGTGATCCCGGGCGCAGCGACGGTGGTCGTGCCGGTCGTGGGCCTGCAGGCCGTCGGCCGTGCGCTCGATGCGACAGTCGCGCACCGCCCCGAGCGCGTGGCCGCGCTCGTGCAGGTCGCGCCTGCGAGCGCCATCACCGAGGACATGGTCGCCCGGCTGCTCACCCATGAGCATGGCGGCCTGCGCGGCGCCCCGCCTCAGGCGCGGGTCGTGCCCCTCTGCAACCAGGCCGACGACGGCGCCGCGCTGGCCGCCGGCCGGCGCATCGCCGCCCGCATCCTGCAATCGCCAGGGCGCGTACAGCGCGTCGCCGTATGCTCGGTACAGGCGGCGCCGCAGGCCTGTGAGGCCTGGCAGCCCTCGGCCGCCATCATCCTCGCCGCGGGCGGCGCGCGCCGCTACGGCCGGCTGAAACAGGCCGAGCTGTGGCACGGCCAGCCATTCCTGGTCCGCGCGGTCGACGCCGCCCTGGCCTCGTCGGTCGCCGAGGTACACGTCGTGCTGGGCTGCGAGGCCGGCCGGCTGGCGGCGCTGCTCGACGAGCGCAAGGATGCGCGGCTCCGCATCTCGGTGAACCCCGCGTGGAGCGAGGGGCAGGCCAACTCGTTGCGGATGGGCTTGGCCAGCCTATCCGCGCACATCCAGTCGGCCGTCTTTTGCATGGCCGACCAGCCGATGCTCACCGGCCGCGAGATCGACGCATTGCTGCAGCGCCACGCCGCCAGTGGTGCCACCATCGTCGCGCCGCGCTGCCAGGGCACGCTGCGCTCGCCGGTGCTCTTTGCCCGCCGCCACTTTGCCGAGTTGGCCGCGCTGCAGGGCGACACCGGCGGCCGCGCCGTGATCCGCCGGCACCCAGGTGAGGCGGAGGCGCTCGACGTCGAGGACCCCCGGCCCTACGCCGACGTTGACACGACGCGAGACTATGAAGAACTCAAGGGGAACTGAGGAGCAAGCGAAACGGGCCTCGCCTCCTCAGTTCCCTCAGTCCCTCGACTGGAGACAACACACCATGCTGCAACTGCGTGACCTGCGTGCCCTGCTCATCGACATGGACGGCGTCCTCTACCGCGGCGACACGCCCATCGTCGGCGCGCAGGCATTCCTGGCCTGGCTCACCCAGCGCGGCTTTCCCTTCCTCTTGGTGACCAACAACTCGACGCTCGACGCATCTGCCTACGAGCGCAAGCTGGCCGGCATGGGCATCGCCGTGCCGGCGCAGCGCATCCTCACCTCGGCCATGGCGACGGCCGACTACCTGGCGCGTAACCTGGGTCCGGGCACGCGGGTTCTTATGATTGGGGAGAGCGGGCTCGAGTGTAGCCTGCGCGAACGCGGCATCGAGATCAGCGACCAAGCGCCCCAAGCCGTCGTCGTGGGCATGGACCGGCACATCACCTACGCCAAGCTGCGCACGGCCACGCTGGCCATCCGCGCCGGGGCACAGTTCATCGCCACCAACTCAGACCGCACGCTGCCAACCGAGGCCGGCATCGTCCCCGGGGCAGGCGCCATCGTCGCCGCCCTCGTCGCCGCAACCGATCGCGCCCCGGTGATTATCGGCAAGCCCGAGCCGCCCCTCTTGGAGCTCGCTATCGCCAAGCTGGGGCAGCCTCCCGAGCTCACCGCGGCGCTGGGCGACCGCCTGGAGACCGACATTGCCGGCGGCAAGCGCCTGAGCCTGCCCACGATCCTGGTCTTGTCGGGCGTCACCGAGCAGCCGCCCCCACCGCAGAGCGACCTGCACCCGACGTGGACCTTCCGCAGCGTGCGCGAGCTCCATGCCGCCTGGCAGGAGTCGCTCAGCCGGTGAGGTATGAGCCACAAAGGAGACCGTGGCGGGGGTACACCTGACAGGTCTCCGGAGACCTGTCAGGTGTACCCCCGCATGCCTGGCCTAGGTGTCGGAGGCGCCAGGGACTTTACAGGCGACTCCGCTTGTAGTATACTTCCCCGAATGTGCGGTTATGGTGCACACGGGAGGACCCTATGCCCTTCTTTTTTGGCTACTACAACATTTTGTATTTCGTTTTCGGTCTGCCGGCGCTGCTGCTGGCGCTCTACGCCCAGTTCAAGGTCAGGTCGGCCTACAGCAAGTATACCAGGGTCGCCAACGATCGTCGCCTCACGGGCCTCGATGCAGCCCGCTACCTCTTGAGCGCCAACGGCCTCGGCCATGTGAACGTCGAAGGCACTGCCGGCGAGTTGACCGACCACTATGACCCGCGCTCCAAAACGCTGCGCCTCTCCCGAGGTGTGGCCACGTCGCCCTCGGTCGCTTCGCTCGGCATCGTCGCCCACGAGGTCGGCCACGCCGTGCAAGACGCAACCTCGTATCTGCCGCTGCGCCTGCGCGCGGGCATGGTGCCCGTGCTGACCCTTGGCTCATACCTGGGGCCCATCCTGTTCATGATCGGGCTGCTCTTCCGCTCGTTCGACCTGGCCCTGGTCGGTGTGGTCTTTTTCGCCGCTGCCGCCGTCTTTGCCATCGTCACGCTGCCCGTCGAGCTCAACGCGAGCCGCCGGGGCCTGCAGATGCTGCAGGCAAATGGCCTGGTGGTCTCAGCGGCCGACACCCAGGGCGTCAAGAGCGTGCTCTCGGCCGCAGCGCTGACCTACGTGGCCGCAGTAGCCCAGGCGCTCTCGACGCTGCTGTACTATGTCTTTCTGCTTTCGGGAATGCGCCGGCGAGACTAGTGGCTCATCGCAACAGTCTTGCTGGGTGCCGGCGCCCACAAGGGGCTACACCCCGGGAATGCGTCGGCGAGATTAGAGTATGTGATGGAACAGAAGCGAGCGTTGCCGGAGCTATCCAAGGAAGAGCTTGAGGAGCTCCTGGCCACGTGGGGCCAGCCCCGCTACCGCGCCGACCAGATCTGGCGTTGGCTCTACGTGAGCCTCGCCTCCGATCTCGATGATATGCGCAACCTGCCCGCCGCGCTGCGCAGGCAACTCGGCGGGCAGCTTGCGGTGACGAGTGTCGCGCCCGTGAGCACGTTGCACTCGGTTGACGGCCGCACGGAAAAGGTGCTGCTGCAGCTCGCCGACGGCCAGACGGTCGAGACCGTGCTCATGGACTATGACGGGCGCCGCACGGTCTGCGTCTCGAGCCAGGTGGGGTGTGCGGTGCGTTGCGCCTTTTGCGCCACCGGCCTCGGCGGCTGGATGCGCGACCTCAGCGCCGGCGAAATCGTCGAACAGGTGTTGTATTACGCGCGCCTCTGTAGGGGCGGTTCGGGAACCGCCCCCGGGCAGGGCATCAGCAACATCGTCTACATGGGGATGGGCGAACCGTTCCTGAACTATGACGCGGTGCGGCGCTCCATTGCCGTGCTCAATGATCCTGAGGGGTTCAACCTGGGGGCGCGGCGTGTGACCATCTCGACGGCGGGCATCGTGCCGGGCATCGAGCGGCTGGCCGAAGAGGGGTTGCCGGTCGGCCTGGCCGTCTCGCTTCACGCCCCGAGCGATGAATTGCGAGACCGCCTGGTGCCCATCAACCGCAAGTACCCGCTCGGCCAACTGATCGCCGCCTGCCGAGGCTACACCGAGGTCACCCGCCGGCGCGTGACCTTGGAGTATGCACTGATCGACGGGGTCAACGACTCGCCGGCCGAGGCCGATGCGCTGGCGCGGCTCCTGCGCGGGCAGCTCTGTCACGTCAACCTGATACCAGTGAACCCGGTGCCCGAGCTGCCCTACCGGCCCTCGCCCCACGAGAGGGTCGTCGCTTTCGAGAACCGCCTCCGCGAGAGAGGGGTGAACGCGACGCTGCGCGTCAGCCGCGGCGCCGATATCCAGGCCGGCTGCGGCCAACTGCGGAGCGCACCGAGGGAGTGCGAGACCATTGTCAACACCTGAGGCAGCAGACGCCACGCCAACAGGCACAGCAGGTCACGCCAGGCACATCAAGATCGCACCTTCCATCTTGTCGGCCGATTTCACCTGCCTGGGCGCCCAGATCGCCGAGGCCGAAGCGGCCGGTGCCGATCTCATCCACGTCGATGTGATGGATGGCTGCTTCGTGCCCAATATCACCATCGGCCCCCTGGTGGTCAGCGCAGCGCGCCGGGCAACGTCGCTGCCCCTCGACGTACACCTGATGATCGCGCATCCAGAGGATTATGTCGATGTCTTTGCGCGGGCGGGGGCCGATATCATCACCGTCCACGTGGAGGCGGCGGTGCACCTGCACCGGCTGCTGCAGGCCATCCACAAGGCAGGGAAGCGGGCGGGCGTGTCCCTCAACCCGGCCACCCCCTTGTGCACGGTAGAGGAAATCGTCCCCTACGCCGACACAATTATGGTGATGACGGTGAACCCGGGCTTTGGCGGGCAGGAGTTCATCCCCACCATGCTCGACAAGATCGCCCGCCTGCGGGCGCTGCTTGAGCGGCGTCAGGTACAATGCGCCATCGAGGTGGATGGGGGTGTGGGGCCCAACACAGTTGGCCGCGTAGCGGCGGCAGGCGCCGATATCCTCGTGGCAGGCGCGGCCGTCTTTGCGGCGCCGGAGGGCATCGCGCAAGCCATCGGCAACTTGCGCCGCCTGGCGGAGGCCGGCAATGAATGAGACCAGCCTCCACATGCAGAAGCTGGTCTCGGGGCAAGTCGCGCAGCCTCGCGCAGGCAGCGGCGTGCGGGGTCGCATCACGCGGCTGGGCCTGCGGGCCGCGAGTAAAGGCCTAGTTGCTCTTCGCCAGCGTGCGCAGGCAGCGCGTGCAGACGTCCAGGCGCACGGTGCGGTCGCCCAGGCGCAGGGCCACCCGTTGCACGTTGGGGTGCCAGCGCCGCTTGGTGTGGCGCTGCGAAAAGCTGACATTGTTGCCGAACTGTGGCCGAGCCTTGCCACAGAGAGCGCACCGGTGAGACATTGCGTTATACCCCCTCACAATGGCTATGTTGGCGCCCGTCCAGGCACGGGCTTGAGCACGCGCATAGGCGCCGATGCGGGCCCGCAAGAGCCTGAGCGCTTGTTCCGACTTGGTCTCCAAGAGACGGATTGTATCATGAGTGGCCGCTTTCTGCAAACGGCGCGCGCCTGTTCAGCGCTCACCATGGCGCGCCAGGCGACGAGGTGAAGCAATGGCAACTGAGACTCACCTGGGCAAGATCGAAATCTCGCCGCTGGCCGTGGCCAGCCTGGCCAGCGATGCTGTGCTGGGCTGCTACGGCGTTGTGGGCATGGCCCCCGCCGGCAGCCTGCGCGACGGCCTGGTCGAGATTCTGCAGCGCGAAGCCACCCACCGCGGCGTTGAGGTGCGCGTCCGCGAGCACAGCATCGTTGTGGACCTCTACGTCGTCATCGAGTACGGCATCCGCATTTCTGAAGTGGCGCAGAATATCATGGAAGCGGTCACATTTCGCCTCGAGCACGTCTTGGGCA
>ERZ795049.3181-NODE-3181-length-17793-cov-6.954674_pt1 | contig 17793 bp, 18 predicted proteins | sample MGYA00375133_ERZ795049 | MGnify/ENA primary metagenome ERZ795049 (study PRJEB30178, sample SAMN05720147) | activated sludge metagenome | isolation source: anaerobic digester from wastewater treatment plant | place: Japan | collected 2015-04-20 ...
ATAGTACTTACGCGGTCGACCTGCCTCCAGCATCAAGCCCCCCACCCCCCCGGCCTCGCCTTCTGCGCTGCGGCGGGAAGGGGGAGCCCTTAAATGGGGGTTCAGCGGGCGCTTCGCGCGTCGCGCGAAGCGCCCGCTGAACCCCCTAACCTCCAGTTTCCCCGCCCCCGCGCCGGGGGCGGGGCGGAGGCCCCCGAAGGGGGCCGGGGGGTGGGGGGCTTGATGCTGGAGGCAGGTCGACCGCGTAAGTACTGTCAAATAAGCCGGGCGACTGCAAGTCGCGCCTGGGAGCCGCCGTTGGCGGCCAAGGGGGCCTGCGGCCGGGCGTCGGCCTGCGCCGACGCGGCCGTGGCCTCCAGCCCACGCAGGTGGGCGCCCGGCGCCGCAGCGCCCCCTTGGCCGCCAACGGCGGCTCCCAGGCGCGATTTCCAATCGCCGGCTCCGTCGAGACGGGCGAGGCGCCGTTACTTGAACACTATTGGGGCTAGTGCTGCAAGCGCGCTTGCCACGAGGCGTTCCCGCCCTGAACGGACTGACGCGGGTTTTCCAGGAGGCTGGTGTGACGACAGAGCCACTACGGACATTGCAGGTGGATGCGCTGAAGGTCGAGGTGTACGCGACCCGCGAGGAGATGGGCCGGGCGGCTGCATCGCGGGTGGCGCAGGCGGTCGGCGCAGTGCAGGCGAGCAGGGGCTACGCCAATGTGGTCCTGGCCGCGGCGCCCTCGCAGAACGAGTTGCTCGCATCCTTGGCCACGCTGCCGGTGGATTGGGCCCGCGTGCGCGCCTTCCACATGGACGAGTACGTGGGGCTGCCGGCGCAGGCGCCGCAGGCCTTCGGCCAGTTCTTGCGCCAGCGGCTGTTCGACCGGGTGCAGTTGGCCCACGTGCACTATCTGGATGGCAACGCACCCGACATGAATGCCGAATGCCGGCGCTACGCGGCGCTGCTCACCGCATACCCGGCCGACGTGGTCTGCGCGGGCATCGGCGAGAATGGCCACCTCGCGTTCAATGACCCTCCCGTGGCCGATTTCGCCGATCCGGCGCTGGTCAAGGTCGTGGCGCTCGACCTGGCCAGCCGTCGGCAGCAGGTCAACGATGGCTGTTTTGCGACGCTGGCCCAGGTGCCGACTCACGCCGTGACGCTGACCATACCAGCGCTCATGCGGGGTGCGGCGATCCATTGTGTCGTGCCAGGACCGAGCAAGGCAGTTGCCGTCCGTGCTGCGTTGACCGGTGGCATCGACACCGCCTGCCCGGCCAGTGTGCTCCGCCGTCACCCGGGCGCCGTGCTCTATTTGGATGTGGCCTCTGCTGCACAGGTTTGAGACGGCGGCCAGGGCTCATCTGATGTCAGCCGCACCAGGGAATGTGCACGCCTCATGGCGGCAGAGGCGCAGACCTACCAGGGGCGCGCCGCCCATTGGATGAAGGCGCACCGTCTTCCGTGGCAGTCCCCTCTTCGCCGTCACTCCTCGTCGAGGCTGGCCAGCCCCTCGCGCAGCGCAAAAACCGTCGCCTGCGTGCGCTTGGCCAGGTGTGGATGCGCACCCCTTGGAGGCAGGGACGCGGAGATATCATCGATGGGGCTCGCCGCATCCGGCAACCGGGCGGCGTGGGAGCCGCCTCTGCTGGGTGCGGAATCTGGGCCAAGAGCCTATCCGAAGAGTCGCGCGGCCTGGGGCTTTGTGCCCGTTTCGCCTCGCCGTGACGCCGAACTCGCCCGCGGCCAACGCCTCCGAGCCATCGCGGCGGCCACGGGGGGCCAGGTTGTGTTCGCAAACCTGTAGCCTGGCCCCTTGTGGGCGTCGGAGGGCGATGATTCGGCCGTCTGGGGGCCTTCGCAGGAATACTTGACCGATGTTCTAGTGGACGGCAGCCTGCTGCTCGAGCACGGGCCGGAACTTGTAGCCGTAGATGATCATGCCCTCTTCGCCCTCCTCACGCAAGGCGCGGGTGACCATCTCGACCGGCAGGCCGATGCGCACGTCGGCGGGGTCGACGTCGGTGAGTTGGGCGGTCACGAGAGGCCCTTCCTTCAGGCGCACCAGGGCGACGGTATACGGCGCGTACTGCTCATAGCCGCGCGGCGGCTCGTAGACCGTAGAATAGGAATAGATCGTGCCCTCGCCCGAAAAGGGGAAAGGCTCGTTGGCCGGCTGGTGGCACGACGGGCACACGTCGCGGGGCGGGAAGAGGTGCCGCCCGCAACACTCGCATACCTCGCCGCGCAACTGAAGGCGCTGAGCACGGACTCGCCAATGGGGTGCCAAACGCATGGGATCATTCCTCCTGACATACTCGGCAGTGGCGTACTGCGTACTGCGTAACGAGCGAACCACATCGCGCCTCACGCCTCACGCCTCACGTTACCCTTCCAAGATATGCGTGAACGCCGTGCCGCCGACGCCGCCGACGTTCTGGGTCATCGCCCAATGGGCATCGGGCACCTGGTTCTTGCCGGCCTCGCCGCGGAGCTGCAGCGCAGCCTCGACGACCTGGTAGAGGCCGGTGGCGCCGACCGGGTGGCCGCGGGCCTTCAGGCCGCCCATAGTGGCGATGGGCACGCGGCCGTGTGGGCCGATTTCGCCATCGGCGGCCAGGCGCGTGCCCTGCCCCCGCGGGGCAAAGCCGCTGGCTTCGAGCGAGAGCGCTGCGATGATCGAGAACGCGTCGTGCAGCTCGAACAGATCGATATCCTGTGGGCCGATCTCCGCCTGTCGGTACGCCTTCATCGCCGAGTTGTAGACCGCCGCCAGGAAGAGCGGATCGTGACGGTCGTGTAGGGCTACGCTGTCGGTGGCCACGCTCGACGCAGCAATGCGCACCGGGTGTGGCACAAGCTCACGCGCTCGCTCCGCAGCACAGAGGACCACCGCCGCGGCCCCATCGGCGATCGGCGCCGAGTCGAACAGGTTGATGGGGTCGGCGATCATGCGCGCGCCCACAAACGTCTCGCGCGTGATGGCCTGGTGGAACATGGCCTGCGGGTTGTACACCGCGTTGGCGTGCGAGTTGACCGGAAACCCCGCAAAGGCCTCGTGGGGCACCTGGTACTCTTCCATGTAGCGCCGCATGAGCATGGCGTTCAGCGAGATGAACGTCGTGCCGTGGATGGCCTCATACTCGGCGTCGGCCGCGTTCATCAGGGCGATCGTGGCCTCATCGCCGTCGAGGTCGGTCATCTTCTCAACGCCCAGGACCACGACCACATCGTGCAGGCCGCTGGCCACAGCCATATAGCCCACGCGCAGCGCAGCCGCGCCCGAGGCACAGGCGGCCTCGGCCTTGAGCGCCTCGATGCCCCGCAGCCCCGACCAATCGGCGATCAACGTCGCCAACTGCTCCTGTGAGGCCAGCGGGCCCGAGAGCATGTTGCCCACGTAGAGCGCGTCAGGCCGTTCGATGCCGGCGTCGTGCAGCGCTGCCAAGACGGCCTGGGCGCCCAGGTCGCGGATGGAGACATCCCAGTGCTCGCCCACACTCGTCTGCCCGATGCCGATGATGCTGACTCTAGTCATCGCCTGTCCCCTCACGCCATCCGCAGCTTGCGGCGGAAGCGGGCATAGGTAGCATAGTCGACCTCTTGCCGCCGGCGGACATAGTCACGAGTCTGCGGGGCGCGGTGACGGCGCTCGTTGATGGCCTCAGTGACCACCAGCGAGAAAGCGTCGGAGCCGGCGCCCGAGCCGAAGGAGACCAGCAGGATGCGATCTCCGGGCTGCGCCTGGTCGAGCGTGGCGCTGAGGCCGATGAGCGACGACCCGGCGTAGGTGTTGCCGATCTCGGGCACGAGCAGCCCTGCCGCGAGCTGCTGCGAGGTAAAGCCCAGGGCTTTGGCGATGCGCTGCGGGAACTTGGTGTTGGGCTGATGGAAGACGCACGCGGCATAGTCCTTGGGCGTGCGCCCCAGTTCGTGCAGCAACTGCTCGGCCGCGGCCGTGATGTGCTTAAAGTAGGCCGGCTCGCCGGTGAAACGCCCGCCGTGGCTGGGGTAGCGCTGATGCGCGCGCCGGAAAAAGTCGGGCGTGTCGGTGACGAACGAGACCGAGCCCTCAAAGCGCGCCAGGCTCTCGTCGCCCGGCCCCAGCACGTAGGCGGCGCCGCCCGCGCCGGCCGTGAGCTCCAGGGCGTCGCCTGGGCGCCCCTGGGCCGCATCCATGCCGATGATGAGGGCATAGCGCGCCATCCCCGAGCCGACCATGCCCAGGGCGGCCTGCAGCGCCTCGGTGCCCGCCTTGCAGGCAAACTCCCAATCGGCCGCCTGCGTGTAGGGCGTGGCCCCCAGCGCCTCGGCGACGATGGTACCGGTTGGCTTGACGGCGTACGACTTGGACTCGGTGCCCACCCAGACGGCCCGCAGCTCCTGCGGCGCGATGCCCGCCCGCTTCAGGGCGTTGCGCGCCGCCTCGATGGCCATCGTCGTCGTGTCCTCGTCGAGGCCAGGTACAGATTTCTCCTTCACCGGGAAGCCCCCATCCGAGGAGCCCCAGATGCGTCCTATCTCGGCTGCCGGCAGGCGGTAGCGGGGCACGTAGGCGCCATAGCCCACAATCCCGACCTCCTGACTCGGTCGCATGATCATTGACAATTCTCCCCAAACGTTACGTATCACGCCTCACGCCTCACGCATCACGCCCAGAATCGCCTCGGCGCGGTCGAGCCGCACCGTGCCTTCGCGCACCATCTGTTCGGCCACGCGGGCCACGAGTGCGCCGGTGGCGCCGGCGGCCATCGCCACCTGGCGCGCGTGCAGCGCCATGTGTCCGTGCTGGATGCCCTCGGCGGCCAGGGCGCGCAGGGCGGCGAGGTTTTGCGCCAGGCCCACCGCAGCGATCACCTGGGCCAGCTCGCGGGCGCTGGTGACGCCCAGCAGCTTGAGCGCGGCGCGGGCCGCCGGGTGCACCTTGGTGGCGCCGCCGACCATGCCCACGGCCAGCGGCAGCTCCAGCGAGCCGGTCAGGTAGCCGTCGCCGGCCAGGCTCCAGTGCGAGAGGGTGGTGTAGCGCCCCGACCGGGCGGCGTAGGCGTGCGCGCCGGCTTCGATAGCGCGCCAGTCGTTGCCGGTGGCGATCACCACGGCGTCGATGCCGTTCATGATGCCCTTGTTGTGCGTGGCCGCGCGGTATGGGTCGGCGGCGGCCATGGCCCAGGCCTCGACGATGCCCCGGCCCACCTGCTCGCCGGCAAAGCCCTCGTGTGCCAGCGCCTCCAGGGGGATGCGCCCCCAGGCGCGCGCCAGCCGATGGTCGGCCAGGTTCGACAGGATGCGCAGGTTCACGCGCCCACCCGTGGTCTCCTCGATGAGCGGCGCCAGGGCCTCGGCTGCAGTGTTGACGGCGTTGGCGCCCATGGCATCGCGCACGTCGTAGAGCAGGTGCACAATGAGCATCGGCCCCACCGGGCTGGCCTCAAAGACGCGCGCCTCCACCTCGCGGGCGCCGCCGCCCAGGCCGGTGAGCACCGGGTCCTGCGCGTTGGCCAGCTCGAGGATGCGTTCGCGCGCCGCCAGCAGCCGGCTGCGGGCCAGCCACGGGTCGGCCACGTCGAGCACCTGGATCTGGCCGATCATCACCGGGGCGTCGCTGCCGGCCGCAAAGCCGCCGCCCTCGCGCACCAGGCGGGCCGCATAGCTGGCACCGGCGACAACCGAAGGCTCCTCAATGGCCATGGGCACGAGATAGTCGCGCCCATTGATGCCAAAGTTGGTGGCCACCCCCAGGGGCAGGCCGAAGACGCCGACGACGTTCTCGATCATCTGCTCGGCGCGCGCCAGGTTCAGGCCGCCATCGCCTCGCAGCGCCTCGGTGTCACTGTCGCCCAGCGCGGCGAACGTCCTGACGACCGCCAGCCGCTGCTCGGCGCTGAGATCGTAGAACCCAGGAATGCGCGATGTATGTTCCGCTTCTTGCACGCTTTTCCCCCACACAGGCAAAGAGGCCAACAACGCCAGTTGTCAGCCTCTATTCTGAAGCCAGTATAGCACAACGGGGCTGCCAAAACCTATCAGGCCCTGCCCAGTTCCTGTCCGATATCCATAGGAGGGGTATTGGTGGGTTGGCTGGCGCTGCCGGCTGCCCCTGGCGCGCCCGCGGGCGCGCCAGGGGCAGCCGGCAGCGCCAGCCAACCCACCAATACCCCTGGACTGCTAGTGGCTCGACGCAATGGTTTTGATGGGTGTAGCCTAGCCCCTTGTGGGCGTCGGAACCCATCAAAACCATTGCGCGCCACTACTAGAATACCGGGGCCGGCGCCCCCTCGGGCGCCTCGCGCACGACCTGCCCCAGCAGGTGCGCCCACACCAGCATGGCCACGAACCCGGTGAAGACCAGGCCGATGAGGCAGAGCGCGCTGCCGATCAAGAGCGCTGCCAGCCCGGCCATCCAGGCCACGAGCAGGGCGACGACATAGCCGCCCAGGTTGCGCTCCATGAAGCGCCAGATTTCGCCGAAGCGAAACAAGGCCGCGAACTCGCCCGCCTCTGCGTACCTGACCGCGGCTGCCGGCAGCCAAAAGCCGAGGAACAGGCCATACAGGCCCGTCAGGCAGGCCAGGCTGGTCAGGCAGAGCCCGACGATGTTGCTCAGCAGATCGCGGCCGCCCGGCCCCAGGGCCGAGATGAGCGTGGTCATGGCCAGGAGCAGGAAGAGCGGCAGCGCGTAGACGGCGCAGGCCGCGGCCACCAGCAGGCCCTTGACCACATCGTCGCCCAGGTTCTCCCACGCGGGCAGCGGGCGCGGCGCCCCGGCCGCGACGTGCTTCATCGTGCGCAGGGCATAGCCGATGGTCGCCACGTTGGCTATGGGCACCAGGCTGATCAGGCCCCCAATCAGGACCTTGCCGCCCCAGTCCTCGTCTTCAAAGACGTAGCCGAACGAGTTGGCGATGTCCATGGCGTCTCCTCAGTATAGGGATCCCTGGCTTGGTGCCTTGGTAAGGTAATGCCCGTGGTCAGGCCGGCCAAACGCTGGCGCCCGACAACTTGCCTTATTATAGCAGAGTCCGGCGCCGAGCGCAACGCCCCTCGGGCGCTGACGAGCCTGCCCAGGCACAAGCCCTCGTGCGCCCGGCCCTGGGCCGGGAGGGGGTTTGGCGGGTTGCCTGGCCTCGCCGGATGCCCCTCGGGCGCTGACGAGCCTGCCCAGGCCATGCCCTCGTGCGCCCGGCCCTGGGCCAGGAGGGGGTTTGGCGGATTGCCTGGCCTCGCCGGATGCCCCTCGGGCGCTGACGAGCCTGCCCAGGCACAAGCCCTCGTGCGCCCGGCCCTGGGCCAGGAGGGGGTTTGGCGGGTTGCCTGGCCTCGCCGGGTGCCCCTGGCGCGCCCGCGGGCGCGCCAGGGGCACCCGGCGAGGCCAGGCAACCCGCCAAACCCCCTAAAAGGAACCCATACCGGGTTGTAGCGGAGCGTCTAGCCCGGTTATCAGCCCAGGCCGTCGCACTCCGGCAGGCTGCTAGATAGTCGGGGCTGCAGTGCTTGGGTCCTCGCCCACAAACTGCCCCAGCAGGTGGCCGTAGACCAGGTTGGCCCAAAAGCCGGTAAACGCGGCGCCGACGAAGAGGATCAGCCCGCCGACCCACCCGGCGACCTGGTTGACCGCAAAGACCACCAGCAGGATGATGACATAGCTGCCCAGGTTGCGCCGGATCAGCCCCCAGATTTCGCCGATGCGGAAGAAGGCACCGAACTCGCCCGTGAGGGCATAGTTGGCCGTGGCCGCCGGCATCCAGGCCGCCAGGAGCAGGATGTAGGGCACCACCAGGCACCACAGGCCCGCCGTGCCCAGGCCGAGGATGCTGTTGATGGTGTCGAGCGCCTGGCTGCTCGAGCCGCCGGAGAGCAACGACGTCAGCATCAGCCCGCCGATGGGGACGAACGTCACCAGGAGCGGCAGCGCGTAGATCATCCCCGCCAAGGTGACGAGGAGGCCTTTCACCAGGTCATTGACCACATCATCCCACTCCGGCAGCGGGCGCGCAGCCCCGGCAGCGACGGTCTTCAGCGTGCGCAGCATATAGCCGGTGGCGGCCCAACGGAGGATGGGCACCAGGCTGATGAGCCCGCCCACGAGCAGCTTGTTGACGCCGCGCTCGTCATCGAACATGTACCCCAACGACTTGCCGATATCCATGCGACCTCCTTGGCCGGCGCGCCGGCGCGCGCGAGACATGAGAACCACCCTCGCTGTCTATACGCACGTCACGGCGCAGGGTTGCGCAGGCAGGGGCGGATGTCACTCCATATGGAGCAAGCGCAAGTAGACGTTCCGCTGCTGTCTATCGGGGGGCAGTTCGATCCCGGAGTGGATGGAGCCCTCCTTGTTGGCAAAGCAGTCCAGTTCGTACCCGTGGATGTTCATGCGAAGTGCCACACCTACGAGTGCGCTTGGCCCCGTATTGGTGCCCGATTCTACTCGGCGGCAGGTATGCGGCAGCAACCAGGCCCTCGCGGGTTCTTGCCAATCGCCTTCGTTTCATGGAAACCGCTTTGTCAGCCAACATGAAGCAGCCGAAAGTACCCGTTTGGCTGGCCACTGCCTGGCAGCACTTCGATCCCAGAGTGGATGAAGCCTCTGCGGTTGGCAAAGGCGTCCAGTTCGTACATGCCAATCCTGATGCGAAGCGCCACGCCGACGAGAGCCCACGTGCCTTTCCACGAACGGAAGGGGTTGAAGAGACCTGACTCCGTGAGCGTCCCATCAGTATGAAGACGTACAAGAAGAGCCGCCCCTGGTCACTGGCCTTGACCCAGTAACCGCGAAGTACCTCGTCAGTGGAAAAAGGCCGCTTGCTGAGCTTCCAGGCAGCGAATGCCTCGTCGAGCATCTGCCCTCCCTGCCCGCCGGGCATCAAGAAGTAGTATGGGCAGTTCCACAGAATCGAGCGGCGCCCGCCATGTGTCTCATAGCCGAAGAGACAGGTGAGGCGGTCGTGCTCACCCAGATAGTACTCACCCATGTCCACCTGCTCCTATCTAGCTACGGTTACTCTCACCTGCGCATAATCGGGCCAGTAGTTGCCCGTGTTGTCAACCACGACGAGACGCAGCCAGTACACACCCGGCGGCACTGTGGTCGTATCCCACTCCATGAGCACGCCGTCGCTCACGGGTTGCTCAAAGCGGGCAAGGAAGCTCCAGTTGGCGCGGTCGTGTGGCCTGAACTCGAACTTGTAGTAGGCAAAGCCGGGGCGTGTCGCTGTGCCACGGAAACCTGCCGTCCTTTGCAGGATGGCGTCCATCCTCGGAGAGCTGATGCAAGCCTCCGCACGTGGGCACGAGGTCTGGTCGGGGGGGCGCGCAGTAGGTCCGATCGTAGGAACGGAGGCGGCCGCTTCCGGCACGTGGCTGGGCCGCATAGTAGGTATGCTGATCGTCCGAGTGGCAGAAGGCATCGCTGTGGCCGGCAAGCTGGCCCGCGGCCGCACCGCTATCGCCGTCGCAGAAGGCTCCTGCCGGCCTCGTTCGTTCGAGTATGTCAGAGTTGCTGACCACGCGATCAGGGCCACGCCGGCCACGAAGGCCAAGGTGACAAAGAGGCCTGTTGCGCTCACCGGGCTTGGCTTGCCCGGTCCACGCTTCCCGGCGGGCGTCGCCGGCAACCGCGTGGGTTTGGGATAGATGGGAGTGGGTGCCGGCAGCCAGGTCATGGGATGATGATGGCGCCTCGAAAACGACGACCGCTACGGACGACCTCGACCTGGTGCCTGCCGCTTCTCAACTCGGGTGTCTGCCGGGCGCCGTTGATCGTTGCGCGGCCATCGATCGCACGTATGACGTAGGCCCCGCCAAGAGTCCGCTCCGCTCGAGTGTCAGGGAGTATCCTTGTGTCCTCGAGGATCAGCGTCTGCCGTCCAGCATACTCCCACGTGGCGTGGCGCACCGCGCGCCGGCAGCGCAGGCACAACTCGTGGCCCGCAGCGACAAACTCGGCGCCGCAGGTGCACCTAAAGACCCACCGCAAGGCCTGTTCCAACACGTCTTCCCACACTTTGGCGGCAGGCCGGATCTCGGGCGCCAGCCGGCCAGGGCCGAAGGCCGATTGGAACTGCTCCTCGACCGGCCTGCCAAACGCGCCCAGGCAGGAGAGCAGCTCCTCATAGTTGGTTCTTCCGGTCGCTGAGGTGGCTTTCCAGTAGGGGCCGGCGAGGTGTGCCTGAGGCCAGGGATGGAACTGGGGCGAGTTGTACAACAACTGGATCTGACCGTCCTGATAGATCTGGAACGGCGTCAGACCCTGGCGCCAGGGCGAAGCCGTCAGGAGCGAGAATATGAGCACGGCCAGTGCCCAGCGATCGCTGCCCTGGGTTGGCTCGCGAGCAGGGTCGGCGAACAACTCCGGCGGGCAGGCATCCATGCCGTACTTGTAGCGCACGAACGATGGCACCCGTACCGCAAAGCCCCCTTTGCGGAGAATGCCACCACCGTCCACATCGATGACATAGAGGGCATGGTTCTTGACGTGGATGACCACGTTGTCACGGGTGATATCGGCGTGGACGATGTCGTTGTCGTGCAGCTTGCGTATCGCTTCGGCGAGTTGCCAGGCCAGGTTGAGGCGCTCGCTGAGCGTGGTGCCCAGGAGCTGGTCGGTCACGGTTGTGCGGTCAAAGGGCTCGCCGGGGGCGCGGTCCATAAAGACCGCCAGGTCGCCGCTGGCAGAGAGCACCGGGAAGGTCGGCAGGGCCAGCAGGGAGCGAACGCGGATGTGGGCCACAGAGTTCAAGTGCTGGCAAAACTGCTTGATGCGGTCGATCTGAGCGGGGTCCTTGGTGCGGTTGTACACCTTGATCAGTAGCGTTGCCGGATGGCCATCGCTCCCGGCGATGCGCAGACGCTGCACCGGGTATACCGTGCCTTGCGACCCACTGCCGAGCGGGTTGGCCTCATCATAGTCGACCGTCAGCGCATCGCCTGTATCCAGCCGCTGAAAGGCCTGGCTTGTCACCTTTCCCTCTCCCACCATTCCTGAGTGACCTTGGGCAGCAGCACGCCGAGCGTCGCATCGTCGCTGATCCGCTGCTCGTCTAACCACTGCTGGATCTCAGCGCCCAAGTCGCTCTCGCTCTCGCACTGGCCCCGGAGCCACTTGTATAGGCGATCGACAAGCCCCCGCGGGTCACTCAGGGGCACCCCATCGGTGCCGATGATGATCAGGCCGCCGCCCGGCCAGGCGCGAACGTTCCCGATGCGCATCACCACTGGCTGGGGATCACTTGCCTGCGGATAGAGTATGTGCAGCAGGCCCCCAGCCCGGTTGGCCGTCGGCAGCAGCAGCGGCATGCCCTCTTGCCGATCGCCGCGGATGAACCACACGGTGCCATCGCCGGCATAGAAGAGCCACAGCTCGCCAGAGCGCCGTTCATAGATGACAGCGATGAGGGTGGTGGCCGGCCAGACCCCATCGGGCCGCCCTGGCTCTCGCAGCGCTCTCTCTCTGATCTCCTTGGTCAGGTCGACGAGCACGCGGGCGATGCTCTTGGCATCAGAGAAGTGGCGCAGGGCATCCCTGCTTATGAGCCTGCTGCGCAGCCCAAGTGCCGCTGTCTCGGAGGCTAGCTCGCTCCGCCAGCATCCCCCCACTCCATCGGCGACGATGAGCGCGCACAGGTCGTCGCCCTTCACGACGGCGCCATAGTCCTGGCATGGGCTGTGGTAGGGCCGTTTGGCGCACCAGACCCGGTCATCGATTGGCCACATAGCTGATTCCTCACTGGTGGCAGTTGAGCCGGCGGTCAAGAGGCCAGCCACCTGCGGCGGGCCACGCCTCACAGCAAAGCTCGGGGCGAGCGCACGTCGCCCGCCCCGAGACCGTTCGGAAAGCCTCTCCTTTGGCCACCACAGCGCCTATGATCGAGGCTGGGCGAGCGCCAACGAACTGGACACGAGAAAGTTGCGCAGTTGCGCACCCGACGTCACGCGCGCAAACAATTCTGCCTGGCCCTCACGCCAGGGGGCGCTGGCGATCTGTCTCAGCGTGGCCTCGTCGGCATCAGCACCGTAGGCGGCGGTGCCGATGACGATCCTGGGCCTGCCGCCCAACTGGGGAACCGTTCCGGCGTTGGTCTTGATGGCATCGGCAACGGCGATCGGCGCAGCGCCCCTGTTATTCTCTCCGTCCGACATCAGGAAGATGCCCACACAGCGGAACTCGATCTCCGCGCCCTGGGCTTCGGCCAACCACTGCTGGGCCATGGCCTGGGCGGCCTCGAGCGCGTCGCCAATGGCCGTCGCGCCTCGCGGGGTAAAGTTGTCAGGCGAGAGCGTCGCTGGATCGATCTGCGACACCGGAGTTGGCTGCAACTGGGCCTCGACACGATCGTCGAAAAAGATCATGGCCACGTAGAGGCCGCTGGTGACGGTACTGCCCTTGAGGCGGGCGATAAAGCCCTGCCCTTCCGCTGGGTCAAGCACGTCGCGTCGTACGGCCTCGAACTTTTTGAGGCCGGGGGTGGCGGGCTCGTCGTCAACCATGCTCCCCGAACGGTCGAGCACCAGGATAGCGAGTTGCTTCAGAGGTGATCCGGATTCTGGCGGTTCGAAGCCACTTGCCGCTGCCATATCTTGCCTCCTTGTTGGATGCTGGGCCGGCGCCCTCATGCGCGCGCCCACGGTCCTTTGCCAAGTGCCACAGTGTCAGTCACTAGCTGGCTTCTGCTCTGGTCCCGATCCGCTCCCGCCACCTGCAGCAGCAGGCGGCCCCGCCCGCTGCGCCTCCGCCGCGGCATCCCGTGCCCATTGCTGCTGGCAACTCGGCGTAATGATGACGGCCAGGGCCTCTCGTTCGGCACCTCCTTGCTCAACGCTCGCAGCCAGACCCGCTTCAATCACGCGGGTCTGGCCGGGCGCGAGGCAGCCCTCTTTGAGCTGCGACCGGCGCCAGCTCTTCCAGCCGTGCGAGATGATCTCCTCCACCGGCCCAAAAAACCTGTACTCGTGGTAGATGCTATCCAGGAGGGTGAGGGTCTGCTGGCCGCTCATCTCACCTACGCCGGCCACGATCGTAAGCCCTTCATCCCATGGCAGCGTCTTGAACTCAAGGCTTGCAAGCGGTCCGTCAGGGGTAGTGGGCATGAAGAGCCTGGCCCAGGGCACGTTGGCATGTCTGCGGAAGCCGGTCACCAGGTAGCAGAACATGCCTGCGCCGCGGTAGATGACGCGCAGCTCCTGCTCTCCAACGAGGGTCAGCGTCATGCCGGCACACTGCCGTTTCTCCAGGTCGCTGCCCAGCAGAATGGTTATCCGATCATCCGCCCTCTGCATGGAGACAGCTTCGCCTATCGTCGCCGCCAGCGCCCGGCAGCCTTGCTGTGGCACCCCTGGCCCTCCTCCTGGAACCGCGCCGTGCAGCCCTCCCAGCAGCCTGCAGAGCCGTCTCTGGCGTTGCAGCACGCTGTGCCTCCTCCTCCTGATGGCAGGCGCCCAACGTTCCGCCACCGCTGTAGGTTATGTCTGGAGCATTATACTACAAGAGAGGCTATTCTGACAATAGCCACAGATGCATAAAATGGTAACAATTGGGTTAGCGATCAGGGGACGGCAGTATATGTGGTAGAGACCTGGGGGTAGAACAGGGTACTCTACGAGAGTCAGGGGCTCTCGTAGAATCAACGTTGCTCGGTGGCTGCGAGCAGCCTGTCGGAGGAGGGAGTCACCGCCACAGGCCGCAGCCCAGCTTCCGCATCTCCTGAATGCGGAAGCTGGGCTGCGGCCTGTCCGAAAAGTTCGAGATCCTGTCAGGCCGGTTCACGCCAGAACGTCATTTGCCCCCCGAGCTCGGGCCACCAGCGCCGGCAGCATGCCGCCGTTCTCCAGAATCTCGATCAGCTCCCGCAGTGGTGGCATGCGCACCTCCCGCCTCTCACTGCGCCTCGAGCGCCATCAGCGCGCTCAGTCGCTGAGCACAACTGAATAGCAGGCTCCGTCCGCAGTTCGAGCAGTGGGCGGAGCCGGTGACATCGCCGTGGCCAGAGGGGCTGCACCGGCTGCTACCTGCGCAGCCAGAATTGCGTCATCTTCTGCCATTTTACCTGAAAACTTGCATTTTCGGAAGACTTGTCCCATAATATGCACAACCGTAAGGCGATCCCTGGCTCCCAATCATCAGGACGGCCCGTGAGCCGTCCCCCGGACGGCTGCCGGCCTGTCTCGCCCGAACAACTGAACACCAGGCGCTGCGCGTGGGGATTGACGCGCACAGCGCCGTAGACAGATGCGGCTTTGGGGGGCTGCATCGACAAGCGTCGGTGTAGGCCCCTTTTTGTTTCCCGCCCTTCGTCTTCGTCTTCGTAGTCACGCCTTCGGCCGTTCGTTCGTCTTCATAGTCACAGCCGTTCGTTCCCTTTACGCAACACGCATCACGCAACACGCATCACGCAACACGCAAGGAGGCTCCCATGCCCAAACACATGTCCCCCGCCGCCCTCGCCGCCAACCGCGCCAACGCCCAGAAATCCACCGGCCCCCGCACGCCCGAGGGCAAAGCGAAGGTCAGCCGGAACGCCGTCAGCCACGGCCTGCTCGCCGCCGACGTCATCCCCGACGCCCTCGCGCCCTACGAGTCCCGCGAGGAGTACGACGCCCTCCTCGCCTCCCTCCGCGCCGAGCTGCGCCCCGCCTCCACCATGGAGGATATGCTCGTCGAGTCCATCGCCGCCAGCCATTGGCGCCTCCGCCGTCTCCTCCGCGTCGAGGCCGGCCTCATCGCCCGCCGCCAGGACGCTGTCCACCGCGACGACGCCTTCGGCATGCCCAGCCCCCATCCCGGCATCGCCCAGCTCACCGCCGCCTTGGCCGGCCCCATCGACCTGCCCACCCTGCGCGCCATCTTCGTCATCCCCGGCGCCCAGCGCGAAGGCTACCCCGACGCCGCCATCGTCGAGCTCGCCCGCGGCACCCTCAGCACCCTCCAGCGCCAACACGAGGCCGCCCTCGCCCGCTGGCGCCAGGTCGCCGAGCTCGAGGCCTCCCTCCCCTCCCCCGAAGCCACCCAGCGCCTCGGCCGCTACGCTGGCCAGCTCAACCGCCAGATTCACTCCGCCCTCCGCGCCCTCCGCGAGCTCCAGGCCCAGCGCGCGGCAAGCCCGAGCGAGGATGAGTCTAGCCCGGAGGCGGAGCCCCGGTCTGAGAGCTGCTGCCCCGAGGCGCAGCCACCTGCCGCTCGCCCGCCGGCCCAATCCTGCTGCCAGCCAGCCCGGCTCGCTGACGATACACCTGGCGTGCCTCCCCCCCTCTCCACCGCAGTTGGAGAGGGGGCAGGGGGTGAGGGCCTCCTCCGGCGCCGCAGCGGCCGTCCCAGCTTTATTTCCCCGCGACGGGGGAACGGTAGGGGGGCCTCCCCCGCGGGCAACGGTAGAGGGTCACCCCTCCGCAGCGGCCGTCCCAGCCCCATTCCCCTCCGTGCTGCGCACGAAAGCAGGGGGAACGGTAGGGTGGCCTCCCCCGCGGGCAACGGTAGAGGGTCACCCCGCCGCAGCGGCCGTCCCAGCTTTATTCCCCCGCGACGGGGGAACGGTAGGGGGCCTCCCCCGCGGGTAGCGGCAGCGTCGCCTCATCCCCCCAACCTGCAACACACCAGGCAGCGCCAAAACGCCGTCCGCCAAAACAAACCCATCCTGTGCATCCTGTCCATCCCTGTTCGGGCTCTCCCCGCGCCCTGAAAGGAGCACCATGCCACGTCGCCGGCTCTGCATCCACCGGTCCTGCCCGGCCTCGCCGCACCCGGGCTGCCGCCTCTGCGACGAGCACGCCGGCCGCCTCGCCCTGTCGCCCGCGCAGTGGGCCCCGCCCGCCGTCGCCGCCCAGGCCCCCACCCTCGGCAGCGAGATCGCCCGCCTCGCCGCCCAGCGCGACCGCGTCGAGCACTGGCTCGAGCAGATGATGGCCGAGGGCACAGGCCAGGCCGCCGAGGTGCGCCGCACCCTCCTGGCGCTCTCCCAGCTCGGGCGCAGCCTCACGGCAATGCTGCAGAAGAACGACGCGGGCGGCGCAAGCGAGCTCGACAGCCTCTTTGCGGAGGCCGCGCGCAAGGTGAGGGAGTCTGCCAAAGGTGTGGCCTAAATGCTTCCAGTCAGATCCTACGTTACGCGAACGCATCCAGGAAGCGTGCTCCCCTGGCGCACTATCGACCTGGACGTATCCGGACGGGGCATGAGGCCACGAATTGCACGAATTCGCATGAAGGCTCTCCATTCGTGGCAATTCGTGTCATTCGTGGCCTACTCCGTCGGCCCTATGGATCGCTGACGTATCGCACCATCAACGGTGACCGTCGCGCTCGTACACTTGGTGGTTGCATGATCGTGCAAGGAGGCGGAAGAGTGGATAGGAGCGAGGCGTTGGCCAGCGTGATGGCCGACCCGGGGCTGTTTGCCGAGTCAGTGACGGGCATGCCGCTGCGCCGCTACCAGCTCGAGGTGGCGCGGGCGGTGCTCCACTCGGTCCTCAACCGCCGCGGCCTCACCTTCGCCGTGCTCATGAGCCGCCAGGCCGGGAAGAGCGAGACCTCGGCCCTGCTCGAGGCGCTCCTGCTGGCCCTGTATGGCGATGTGGGCGGCTGGCTCGTCAAAGCCTCGCCCACCTTCAAGCCGCAGACCGTCAAATCCATCCTCAGGCTGGAGACGAGGCTCGACAACCCCTGGACCCGCGGCCGCTGGCAACGCGAGCGTGGCTACATCGTCCGCCTGGGCCGCGCCCGCGCCGCCTTCTTCTCGGCCCAGCCCAACGCCGCCGTCGTCGGCGCCACCGCCTCCATCCTCCTCGAGGCCGACGAAGCGCAGGACATCTCTGAAGACAAGTGGAACAAGGACTTTCGCCCCATGGGCGCCGCCACCAACGTCACCACCGTCCTCTGGGGCACCGCCTGGACCCCCGACACTCTGCTCTCCCACACCGTCCGCGCCTTACACAAGCAGGAAGCCCAGGATGGTATCCGTCGCGTCTTCTCCGTCTCCTGACACGACGTCGCCGCCGAGGTCCCCGCCTACCGCACCTACGTCGAGAGCGAGATCGCCCGCCTCGGCCCCACCCATCCCATCATCCGCACCCAGTACGCCCTCGAGGACGTCGACTCCCTCTCCCCCATGTTCCCCGTCAGCCGTCAGGCCCTCATGCGCGGCGAGCACCTCGCCCACGCCGCGCCCGAGCCCGACAGCATCTACGCCCTCACGCTCGATGTCGCGGGCCAGGCCAATGAAAGTGAGAGCCGCCCCGCCGATCCCGGCGGACGCGACTGCACCGCCTGCACCCTCTTCGCCGTCACCGTCGGCCGCTCCCGCGAGCCCCTCGCCGGCCGCCCGCGCTATAGCGTCGCCCAGCGTTGGTGGTGGCGCGGCGTCGGCCAGGCCCAGCTCTACGAGCGCCTCACCGCCATCGTCGAAACCTGGATGCCCCGCCGCATCGTCGTCGACGCCACCGGTTTGGGCGCCGGCCTCGCCTCCTTCCTCACCCAGCGCTTCGGCGCCCGCGTCCTGCCCTACACCTTCACCGTGGCCACCAAATCACAGCTCGGCTGGGCCTTCCTCGGCATCTGCGACACTGGCCGCTTCAAAGACCACGCCCTCGACGGCTCCCCTGCCCAGGCCGAGTTCTGGCAGCAGGTCCGCGCCGCTCAGTACGAGCTCCTCCCCGGCCCCGGCCGCCGCCTCCGCTGGGGCGCCCGCCCCGGCCGTGGCCACGACGATCTGCTCATCTCCGCCGCCCTCTGCGCCGCCCTCGAAGACCAGGGCTGGGGCCAGTGCGAATCCATCATCATCCCCGCCCCCGACATCCTCGACGACCCCGACTGGTGCGTCGACT
>ERZ795049.3189-NODE-3189-length-17770-cov-16.016878_pt1 | contig 17770 bp, 17 predicted proteins | sample MGYA00375133_ERZ795049 | MGnify/ENA primary metagenome ERZ795049 (study PRJEB30178, sample SAMN05720147) | activated sludge metagenome | isolation source: anaerobic digester from wastewater treatment plant | place: Japan | collected 2015-04-20 ...
TATCTTATTTCCTGTCAGGGAGTTCAAGACCCGGAGCCTCTCGATTTTCAACGTAAAGATGTCTCCATCAGTTTTACCGGCAGCACGGGGATTGCCGCCAATCGCAACAACAGCATCAAGGCCGCAAGGGGCAAAATCGTCTGGTTGCTCGACGACGATGTGCGCTTTACACAGTCCGACCTCCGGCGTATTCTTGAATGTTACAGTGCAAAGCCCGAAATTGACCTGGCCTGTTTCCAAATCAGAACCCCCGAAGGCAGGCCCTACAAACACTACAAAGAGCAAGCCTTCAGAATGAAGAGTCTCGACGATGTTCGGGATGTAAGCTCTATAGAAATTACCTTCAGGCTGGCCTCCATCAGGGCCAAAGGTCTTGTTTTTGACGAACGTTTCGGACTGGGCAGGCAATGGCCTTGCAGCGAGGAATTCCTGTTCCTGGCGGCCTGCCTCAAAGCAGGTCTGCACATTCATTATTTTCCTTATCCGGTGGTAGAACATCCTTACGAAAGCACCATTAAAAAAATGAGCCAATACAGCCCGGTGTTGCTGGAAAAATCGGGGGCCGTCAATGCGGTGCTCTACGGAAGAAAAGCTTATTTGAGAAACTTAGTTTCGCTGATCAAAGCCCGCAAAGCCATTAAGAACGAAAACATGTCAGCCTGTGATTTTTTGCGTATCAAAAACCGCGGCAGTCGTAAACTCCTTCATTCAAACCGAGATGAAAGGTCCTGAAATTTCGGTCTTTATACCGGTTTACAACGCCGGCGCTTATCTGAAGCCGACCTTGGAATCCGTTTTGAATCAAAGCTTCACCGACTTTGAACTGCTGGTCGTCGACGACAGTTCTACAGACGGCAGTTGGCTTATATTGCAGGATTACGCCGGGCGTGAACCGCGAATGCGAATACTTCAAAAAGAGCACGGAGGGAATGTGCCCAAATCCTGGAATGTGGCGCTTCCGCTGCTGAGGGGCAAATTTGTGTTTTATCTTTCACAGGACGATTTGTTGTCGCCCGATTGCTTTGAACAAATGATCCGTCGTCAGAGGGAATGCGATGCCGATTGCGTTTTGCCCGATATGCTGCGCTTTACCCGGGATCCCTCGGATGCTGTTCAGGAGCAAGCTCTTACAGCGCCCGATGCCGATTACAATCGGATACTCGACGGACGCTCTGCCTTTTTACTCAGCCTCGACTGGAGTATTCACGGTTTTATGCTCTGTCGCAGGCAGTTTTACACCGAAGAAGAATTCGACGAAAGCACTTTCAACAGCGATGAATACGTCACCCGGAAGATCTTTTTAAAAAGCGGGCAGGTGGCTTTTTCCAGAGGGCGTTTTTATTACAGAAGAGGCAATCCCAACAGCATTACCGATCCGGGACATCCCCTTCGTTATCAGGTGCTCAGAACCAATCGACGACTTTTGCGGTTGATGCAGGAGCAGGGCTTTGACAGGCAAGAATTGTACAAATACCGCCGGCAGGTCTTCGATACTTTCTGCGGTCTGCACCGTTATTATCTAAACCATAAAAACAGCTACGTTTCCACAGAACAAAGCAGCATTCAAGCCCTTTTTGCAGAGGAATACGAGGCATTGCACAAAGAAAGAAAAGCGACGAAAAGAGCCTACCGGCATTCGGGCGTTAAACAAAGAATTCGGGCGGCTTTGATGCTAAGTTCGTATGGAGTGTTTGTTTTATTCAATAAAAAGTAACATGAAACACCGGCAAATCATATTACCTCCCGAATGGGCAAAACAAGCCTTTGTTCAGCTGACCTGGCCGCATAAAGACAGCGATTGGGCAGATAATCTGGAAGAAGTAGAAGCCTGTTATATTGAAATTGCACGGCATATTCTTCGCTACGAGCCCCTGTTGGTAGTATGCAGCCACCCAAATTCAGTGCGGGCAAAAATTGCTCCACAAAGCGGGCAAAAGCTTTTTTTGTATGAACTTCCCTGCAACGATACCTGGACCCGGGATTTCGGGCCCATTTCCGTCTATGTCGACGGTAAAGTTTGTATATATGATTTTGGTTTTAATGCATGGGGTGGAAAATTTGCTTTTGATCTTGACAACAAACTGACTGCCAAACTTCTGGAGGCCGGAGCCTTTGGTCCGGACCGCCTCTACTCCGACCGGAAGAACTTTGTGCTCGAAGGCGGCAGTATAGAATCGGATGGAGCCGGCAGCTTGCTAACCACCTCAGAATGCCTGTTGTCTCCCACACGCAATCCGGGAATGAACAGAGATGAAATTGAGTTGTATTTAAAACAAGCCTTCGGTCTGCAACGGGTGCTTTGGATAGAAAACGCCTATTTGCAGGGAGACGATACCGACGGGCATATCGATATGCTGGCGCGTTTTTGCAACCCGGATACCATCGCTTATGTTTCGGCCGGTTTTCCTCAGACAGCCGGGGGGCATGAACCTAAGCAACTTGAGTCCCTGAGAGCCATGGAGGGAGAATTAAAATCGTTCAGGACACTTTCGGGACAGTCGTACCGCTTGATTCCCCTGCCTTTGCCCGATGTCGTTCGGTATAAAAACGAAGTATTGCCGGCCAGTTATGCCAATTTTTTAATCATTAACGGAGCCGTTTTGTTGCCCGTGTACGGACAAGAAAAAGATCAACAGGCTGTAAAACAGCTTGCTAAAGCTTTTCCCGATCGGGAAATTATTCCGGTTAATTGCCTGGCGTTGATCAAACAGCACGGCTCCTTGCATTGCATAAGTATGCAACATCCGGTATAAGAAAGGCGAAGATATGTATAAACATTTGAGATATTTATATCTTTTTAAGACTATTCTTAGGAGACGTTTTAACTTAATGCAAGGCTGTTATGTAAAATTCATTTAGCTTTGCCTGTCCATATTTCACCAATGATTTCGTCACAACGATACTTGCTGTTTTTCCTATTGATGAGCCTGTTGTTGGCCTGCACAAATACAACAGGGCAATACGATTTGACTTATCCCGTGGTTCGCATGGATTTTTCGGACGAATTGGTGCTTGAGGGTAGTGTCGAAGCAACGAATTCCACCTTTATCAAATGCCCGGATGTTTACAACTCTAAGATAATTTACCTTGTCGAAGACGGGGCCTGGGTTGAAGCCGGCGACACGGTTTGCATACTGGAAAATCAGCAATTGGTCAATCAACTGGAGACGGTTAAACGGCTTTGCGAACTATATCAGGCAGAATACAACAAAGGGGTGGCCGATTTGGAGTTGGATTACGCCTTATTGCAGGCTCAGGTCAAAAACAACGAAACGCAAATGGCCATTAGTAGTCTGGATTCCCTGCAATTGCAGTATTACACTGAAAATCAGCGAAAAATAGCAGAAATTCGTTTGGAAAAGGCCAGGATAGAGTCCCGTAAACTCAAGAAGAAACTAAGTGCCTTAGAAACCATCCAGCGCTCGGAACTTCGTAAGATGGAGTTGCAAATCATTCAGAGCCAAACGCTGCTCGAATCGACCCAGGCTTCGCTGGACGAGCTGATTTTGAAGGCTCCAAAAGCCGGCATGGCCATAAGGGGCGATTCCGATATTAGTGACGGCAAAATACAGGAAGGAGAAGAAGTGTATCCGCAAACGCCTTTAGTGATTATTCCCGATTCCGGCCAGGTAAGGATAAAAATACAAGCCACTGAGGCAGCTTATAAGCGATTGGCTCTTGGGCAGAAAGTAGAATACACTTTTGACGCTATGCCGGGGAATTTTGCTTACGGATTCATAGTGATGAAATCCCCCAGAGGTTATACCATGAGCCGCAATTCCAGGGTGAAGTTTTTTGATGTGCTGGCTTCGGTTGACAGCGGTCTGCAAACGCCCACAGCCGGTTTATCGGCCAACTGCAGGGTCTTTTTGAATTATTTGCCCGATACCGTGGCTGTTCCCATTGTTTCGGTTTTTCAGGAAGACAGCATCAATGTGGTGTACATAAAAAAAGGTTCCGGTTTTATTCGACAGGAAGTGTCGGTAGCTCTGCAGTCGTCCAAAGAAGCTGTAATAGCCTGCGGTCTGCGGGGTGGGGAGGACATTGCTATGTTGCAACCTCTCAGGTCGAAGGTCAAAGACGAAGTTTTCCTGGATTATGAACAGCGTAATCGCTTTAAAACCGTCAAAAACGACAGTTTGCCTGCGGACTTTTTGGAGGTGCCGCAACACATCGTACCACGACGGGATTCTCCCGAACAGATGGAAGAGGAGCCTACGTTTCAGTTTCAAGATCATATTATTATTGTAAGATAGTCCTACAGGATGAAAAAGAGTATTTTATTATTATTACCAATCGGTCTTTTATGTGCCGCCTGCGGCAAAGAAAAGAAACAGGAAATTCCGTTGACCCAGGTCAGACAGGAAACATTCTACATAGATTTGTACGAAGAAGGAGATATTCAGGCTACGCAGTCCAAGGTGATTTCTTCCCCCGAAATATCGTGGCGTTACGGCGACCTTAAGATAACTTATGTGGTGGACGACGGTCAGGAAGTGGAAGCTGGCGACACCGTGGTTATTTTTGATCCCTCCGAAGTGCGCAAGGCCATCGTAGACGCCGAGTCGCGCCTGGAGATTCATTATGCAGAGCTCGAAAAAATGCAGGCTCAACAGGAATCGGATATGGAAGAAATGATGGCCGATTTCGAAGTGACGGAATTGTCGCTCGAAATTTCCCGTCTCGAATACGAATCGGCCGAGTACGAAGCCGTAATCAAGAAAAAAGAAATCGAACTCAATCTCGAAAGAGCCACCATTGCTTTGGAACAAGCAAAAAGTCAGATAGAAAATCGCAAAAAAATTCAGAAAGAAGAGCTAACTCAAAAAAAACTCATCATAAGCCAGGCAAAGTCTGAACTGGAAGATGCCTACAATACCTTGAACTTATTGTTTGTTACTTCCCCTTCGCCGGGCATTGCCATTGTAAGTCAAAACAACACCACAGGACTTAAATTTCAGGAGGGCGATCAGGTATGGAAAGGTCAGCCTATGATAGAATTACCTAATCTGAACGAATTAAAAGCGGCGATAAAAATCAACGAAGTGGACATTGCTAAAATCACCAAGGGTCAACGAGTGATTATACGTCCCGATGCTTTTTCGGATTCCTTGTATTTTGGCCACATTCAAACCGTAGCCAATCTGGCGGTTAACAAAGAACGCAACTCCAGAATCAAGGTTTTCCCCGTGGATGTGCTTATCAACAGTTATCCAACCGATTTGATGCCGGGCCTTACCGTGAGTTGCCGCATTATCATCGATGAAATTCCCGATGCCGTTTATATTCCTTTGAATGCTCTTTTTAAGGAAGGTATCCAAGACATTGTATATGTGAAAACAGCTACCGGGTTTAGGATTCAGGAAGTCAAAACGGGGCAGTCCAATGCGGATTACATTATTATCGAAGAGGGGCTCAAAGCCGGAGAAAACATTGCGATGGCCAATCCTTTCCTGGTGGCCGAAGCCAATAAATCTTCCAAAAAACAGGCACAATGAAACGTACATATTTTTCCCTGCTGTTGTTTGGACTGAGTGCCGGTTTATTCCTGTTGCCGGGTTGCAAGCAAACGGCACAAGAGAGTAACCTGATAAAACGGGGCGATTTCAAACAAACCATAACCGAAACCGGCGAATTATTTACTGTCGACAACCGGTCTATAGTGATGCCCCGCTACGGCAGGTATTGGTACAACATGAAAATTATCGGCTTAGCGGAGCACGGATCAAAGGTAAAAGCCGGCGATTCCATCGTTCAGTTCGATCCTACCGAAGTGAAAAAATTCATCATGGATCGCGAGACCCGCTTGGAAAACGAACAGGCTAATTTGGAAAAATTGCTGGTTCAGCAACAAAACAACCTGAAAAATCTGCAGTCCACCCTGCGTGGAGAGGAAGCCTCCTTCAACCTGCGCAAGCTTGCCATGGAATACACTAAGTTTGAGTCGGAGCGGGTGCAGGAAATTAAAAGATTGCAATTTCGTCAGGCCGAAATCAATTTCGAAAAAGTAAAAAGACGGATTGAACTAACCAAGGTAATGGCAGCCAGCGATCTTAAAATACAAAAGATCAAAGTGGCGCAAATAGAAAATGAAATCAAAATGGCTCAGGACGCTCTGCCGCAACTCACGATGCGTGCGCCCATTTCGGGCATATTCCAGGTGGCCCGCAAACGGCGTTCGCGCGACAATATAGCCGTTGGAGACGATGTGCGTTTCGGCACGATGGTGGGCAGCGTCCCCGATCTGACCTGGATGAAGGTTCAGACAACGGTCAACGAAGTAGACCGGGCTAAAATCACACAGGGACAGCCTGTTATTGTGCGCCTGGACGCCTTGCCGCAAGTGGCTTTCGATGCTCAGGTGTCTTTCATCAGTGTGTTGTGTCGTCCTTACGACAACAACGACAGAAGAAAGGTGTTCGATATAGAAGTAAAACTTCTCGAATCGGACGAAAGGCTAAAACCCGGAATGACCGTCAGCTGCGAATTTATAGCCAACGATCTGAAGGACGTGTTATATGTACCTAATACTTGTTTGTTGAAGGAGGGCGGACGTTACTGGATATTTATGCCCAAAGCGACCGGATTTGATAAGGTGGCCGTAGAATTTCATACCCGCAACAATACGCATTCCGTTATCAGCGGCAATATTGCCGAAGGCCAGCAGGTGATTCCTGTTGCCGGAATTATAGATCAAGAATAAAATACTATGCAATTCGAAGAAATAGTGCGTGTGGCTCTGCACGCCTTGATGGATCATAAATTCCGTTCTTTCCTCACCATGTTGGGCATCATCTTTGGGGTGGCATCGGTTATTGCCATGCTTTCCATAGGTGAAGGTGCCAAGAGGGAAGCCATAGCCAAGTACCAGGACCTGGGGGTAAACAATATTATTGTTCGCGAAAAGAAGTTGTCCAATGCCGAGTTGGAAGAAGTACGGGCCAGATTTTCTCCCGGTTTGTCTATCAACGATGCCAGAGTGATCAGGGAAATAGTTCCTGAGGTGACACAGGTGGCCCCTCAGGCCGAAAAAGAATCCGAAGTAAAAATGGGCGATATGTCCGCCAAATCTACGGTGATTGGTATTACGCCGGCTTTTATTGAGATTTTGAATTACGAAACCGAAGAAGGCAGCTTTATTACCGCAGACCATTATAACAACAGCCTTAAGGTTTGCGTATTGGGAGCCGGGCTGGCAAACTCCTTTTTCTCCAATCAAAGTGCTTTGGGTAAAATGGTAAAAGTGGACGATCAATGGCTCGAAGTAGTGGGAGTAATGAAGTCCAAGGCTGTTTTTACGGAAACGGTAGGGGAACTGGCCTCGCGCGATTTGAACAACGATGTCTATTTACCTTTGACCACTTTCAACAAGCGTTTTGCCAAAGAAAACCTGCTCGAGAGCGAAATCAAGCAAATCACCGTTAGGGTGAACAGCTCGGACAAACTGATGGAAAGTGCCGCCCTGATACGCAGCATCCTTGACCGTCATCATTTCAATAACCAGGATTATAGCATAGTGATTCCTTTTGAGCTTCTGAAGCAGGAAGAAAAAGAACGGCAGATTTACAATATTCTGCTGGGTGCCATCGCTGCCATTTCTTTGATAGTAGGAGGGATAGGTATTATGAATATTATGTTGGCCTCGGTTATGGAGCGAACCCGCGAAATTGGTATCCGCCGGGCTATCGGTGCCCGCAAAAAGGACATTATGAGCCAGTTTGTGGTCGAAGCTGTTGCCATCAGTATTACGGGAGGCCTCATCGGAGTGGTGCTGGGTGTGGTTTTGTCTTTTTCCATTTCCCTGTTTACCGATGTAACCACTTATATCAGGGTGTATTCCATATTTATTGCTTTTTTCTTTTCTGTATTGGTGGGTATCAGCTTCGGTTACCTGCCGGCCAAAAATGCAGCTAATCTTGAACCTATCGAGTCGATACGCTACGAATAATGAAAACGCTTTATGCTCATTGAAATAAGGAATTTAGTCAAAAACTATGTTATGGGCGACATTCAGGTGCAGGCCCTTAGGGATATAAACCTGACCATAGACCGCAACGAATATGTGGCCATAATGGGGCCCTCGGGATCGGGGAAGTCTACGCTGATGAATATTTTGGGTTGCCTTGATACACCCAGTGACGGCCGGTATTTGTTTGACAATGTAGACGTCAGTACTCTCAGTGACGATGAGTTGTCTGCTATGCGCAACCGGGAGATCGGTTTTATTTTCCAAAACTTCAACCTTTTGCCCAAGATGAACGCTTTGCAAAATGTGGAGTTGCCTTTGATGTATGCAGGCATACCTAAAGCAATGCGTAGAGAAAGAGCCATCGAGGCGCTCGAACGAGTCGGTCTGGCCGACCGTATGGATCATAAACCCACCGAACTCAGCGGTGGACAGCGACAGAGAGTGGCTGTAGCCAGAGCCTTGGTGACCAAACCCGGCATCTTGTTGGCCGACGAACCCACCGGCGCCCTCGACTCCAAGACCGGAGTGGAAATCATGGCCTTGTTCGATGAATTGCACCGTGAGGGCAACACCCTGATTCTGATCACACACGAAAGGGAAATTGCCGAATACAGCCGCAGGATTATTCAGATTCGCGACGGTCTGATTTTTTCGGACGAAGAAAATATTCGTTCGGACAACGTGGAAGAAAAGATTTATAAAACCAGAGGATAAATTATTGATAATGAAAACAAAAACACTTATTTGCCTACTGTTTTTCAGCTTGGTTTTCCCTCATCGACCCAAGGCTGAAACCTATCATCTGGACCTGGATCAAAGCATTTTTATTGCCAAAAACAAAAGCTTTGAAATGCTTAGTTTGTTGCAGGATATTAAAATTGCCGAATACAACCTCAAGTCGACCACCAGCGGATTAAAGACGCACGTGAATCTTAATCTGACCTTGCCCGAATACACGGAAACCATCCGTCAGTTCGAAGACACCTCGGGTATCGTCTTTTATTCGGTGCGACAACTCAATTACAACGGATCTCTGCGTATAAACCAGCCATTACCCACCAACGGCAATATTTACCTGCAAACCAACCTGACCAATACCGACGATCTGAACAACGCAAAGCGCCTGATGAATCTCAATACCCGTCTGGGTTTAACTCAGCCGCTGGATGCCATTTACGGCTACAACAATATCCGTGCGCAACTCATACAAGCCAAATTGGCTTATGAACAGTCGCAAAAGCAGCTTAAACGTGCCGATCTCGATTTGGTTTACAACGTAACCAGTGTGTTTTACAATTTATTGTCGGTACAGAAAAGGAAGGAACTGGCCCAAATGAACCTTGAGAGACAAAAAGAGGCCTACGAAATAGCCAAAAACAAATTCGCGGCCGGTTTGATCAAGGAGGTAGAAGCCTTGCAGATGGAGGTAGATTTAGCCGAAGCTCAAAATAATTACGACCTGGCCATTATGGATCAGAGTTCGGCTGCCAACCGTTTTAAAGAATTGATTGGCATTGATATCAAAGACAGTGTGGTGTTGAATTCAGTTCTCGAATACGAAGTGGTGCTTATCGATCCTCAAAAAGCCGTAGAGTTGGCTTTACAAAACCGCCTCGAAATCCGCGAACAGGAGATTCAGATTGAGCTCGGCGAGATGAGCATCAAACGTCAAAAAGCCGAAGGTATGGTCAAGAGCAGCCTGACGGCATACTACCAAAAAGTGGGTGTCAGCGAACTGGGTACCGACAAAGGCTTTTTAAATTCACTCGATCATTCTGCTTCCGACTTTATGGCCAGGCCTCAGAATTTTGGGGTGGGACTTACAGTCAGCGTGCCCATCATCGATTGGGGCCAAAACAAAGCCTTGGTTCGCTCTGCTGAATCGCGTCTTCAGAAAAGCCTTTATCGTCAGGAAGAAGTGCGTCGCAGCATAGAACGCGAAGTGCTCGACCTTTCCAACGAGGTTATCAGCAGCCTTAAACGTTTGCAATTGCTCGAAAAAAACCTGGTGATTGCCGAAAAGAGTTTCGAGATAACCCTGGCCCGTTTCTCCAACGGCGACATCGCTAGCCAGGAATTAGCTCTGGAGCGCGAAAGGCTCAACAACGCTTACACCTCGCACCTGTCGGCCTACATCAACTACCAGTTGCGCATGGCCGACCTGATGCGTAAAACTTTTTACGACTTCCAGAACGATAAGCCGATACTTTAGGCTATTTTTTCAGTTTCCCCAGGCGGGCTGTAGCTTTGACTGTGATTTCTCTGTAGATTAAACCTACCAGGCCAAAGCGTTTGACTTTGGTTTCGAATTGCGGGTAAATTACGACGTCGTAACCGGGATTTTCTTCCATCAATTTATAAATGGCTTTATCGCCCAACGGAGGTAAAAAGCCTCCCAATACTGGAACAGCCGGAGAAATATAACCGGTTTTACTGTTGAAAAGGGCTTCCCAGTCTACGCCGAAAATCTGTACCCTGGTGGCAGTGGCGTTTACCTGGTCCGAAAGTTTAAAATCGTCGATGTTGAGTTCCAACACAGGAGTGCTTTCTTTCATCAGATAGGCTTGTGATTTGCAGCTGCTAAACACTAGCAGGCCGGCAGCCAGAACGACAAATAATAGATTGTTTTTCCTAAAAATTGGTCAATTAGCTGATTAGTAATTTTTTGATTTGGTAGTTTAATTGTAATGCGGATGATTCTTGTAGAGCCGATTATGGAGCTTATTTTGAAGAAGAAGTTTATTATTTATTGATAAAGCCAATGTTTAGTGGCAGCTGCCGGGATTTTTTCGGATATAATCCTTCCAACTCTTGTATGGTTTTTCGTACAAAGGTCGGTTGCTTTGCAAATAATGACAGAAGGCGGCAGCCAGTCCATCGGTAGCATCCAGCTGAGGCAAGAGCTGATCAGAACTGATACCCAGGAAGCGCTGCAGCAAATCGGCGACTTGTTCCTTGGAGGCCCGGCCGTTGCCGCTGATGGCCATCTTTATTTTTAAGGGCGCATATTCAAAAATGGGGATGTCTCTGGATAAAGCTGCAGCAATGGCAGTGCCCTGAGCTCGGCCCAGTTTGAGCATCGATTGCACGTTTTTGCCGAAAAAAGGCGCTTCGATGGCCAGCTCGTCTGGCAGGTATTCATCAATCAAACCGATACATCGTTCAAAGATTTTTTGGAGCCTCAGGTAGTGGTCTTCGTATTTGTTGAGTTGCAATATGCCCATGCTGACAAACTCGGGTTTGTTGTTGAGCACTCTGATGACACCGTAGCCCATAATCGTTGTTCCGGGATCGATTCCTAAAATGATGCGTTCTTTGATAATAGGCGGTGTTGACATACTGTTGAGTGAAATTCTGTTTAGTTAAACGCTGTTGGTCGAAATGTGATTGGTTAAGAGCAGTTGCACAAAACGCCTGACTCGAATTGCCTGCTTTGCTTTTTCCCCTGAGCGTTTTTTACACCTGCTGTCTGCGAAGGTAAGACAAAAATGACAACTTTTACGATTTGGGCTTAAATAAATAGGCGCAGGGCTGATTTTTTTATACTCTTTGTTTATCGGAATTGAAATTTATACTATCTTTGCCGCCGGTTTACCCGCAAGGGGCATTAGCTCATCTGGCTAGAGCGCAACACTGGCAGTGTTGAGGTGAGCGGTTCGAGTCCGCTATGCTCCACAAACTTTATAACCCGCTATAAAACAGCGGGTTATTTTTTGCCGTATAGGTAAAGAAACTTCAAAGAACCTTCAAAAAAATAGTTGAAATACAATAAATTATGTATTTTTGCCAGACCTGTGTCGGGAAAAAGGAATCGGTTTTCAACTATTGTTTGGAATGTTGGGGTGCAAGAGAATTGATGCTTGGGATTGGCTCAAAGCCTGCGCGGGCAATTGCGCAATTGGATAAGGAGATAATTAATTGATTAATTAAGATTAGAGAATCAGACAATATCAAGAGAACCAGACAATACAATACAATACAATACAATAAATCCCGGAGCTATGGGTAAATTAGTTTGAATAAAATTACTTCCTTCTTTTTGTTGGCCTGTAGCCTGGCCTTAAATGGCCATTCTCAGGTAGTTTCGATTGACAACAGCTTTGGACAGAATGGGAAAACAATTATTCCCAATACCACCGAAATCGGCTTTTTTGATTTTTATAAGCAGGGGAACATTATTGCTTCCGGCATCGCAATAAACGATGCTGGAAAATATAATATAACGATGGCAAAAACCAATGCCGATGGAGTACCTGATGAAAGTTTCGGTAGCGGAGGCCTGGCAAAAATAAGCGGTTACGACCATAGTTCTCCTATTGGTTTAAGTATTACTGACGACAACTAAATCGTGGTGATTGGAAATTTTACCAAAGTTCAGTTTCAAGGCTATGAAACGCTAATTGTTCGATTTGATGAAAACGGAATGCTCGATGAACATTTTGGTGACAGTGGAAGGATCAATTTTGATGCTGCAGGAGATGTTGTATTGTTAAATTGTGAAAGCAACGATTTTATGCTTCTTGGAGGTATTGAAAGTGAAAGGAAAGAAATCGGCGAAAATGTGAATGTTACAACTACAGGCTATTATATATCAAAATACGACTACTACGGGAATTTGGACGAAAACTTCGGCGATACGGGGAAAGCGCATTTGCCCAAGGGCCTTTGTCCAGGTGCGGTAAAAACTCTCAACGACGGTTCAATTGCTGTTGCCGGAGCGTACAACTGTCTTTCGGATGATGAATTAGGCTTATGTAAATTAACTCCCGCGGGACAATTGGACACCGTTTTTGCCAACGATGGCATTTGGCACTGGAATACCATGCCTGTTTTTGATTTAAGTTATGAAGGCTTTTGTGGGATTTTGGAAGATAGTAGTGGAAATCTTATTCTCTCGGGTACGGGACTACATACAAATGAGTCCGGTTGGAAAGATACTGACTTTTTATGCAATTTCTCTGCCGAGGGAATACCGGACACCGATTTTGGTGGAAACGGTTTTTATTGGTTTGATTTTTTGGAAATCTCCGGTAAATTATTCAAAATAGGAGATAATTATGTGTGCATTATGATGAATGCCGACTGTGCCTTTAAAATTCATTACGTGAATGCTGATGGTAGTTTTGGTGATTATTTACTGAAGTTTCGCAAGTAAAATTTAAGCTGTCAGTTTAAGTTCCAACCTGTCAAAATTTATATAATGTTTGAACGTATCACTTTTGTTGATCAAAGCATCCATAATTCTATCGTCCTCGGCTTCAAAGACTTCGGCGATAATTCTGACAAGCTCCTGAAGAACTCCCCAAATGCGTTCGGTGACAGAAAGTTGTATTACTCCCTCTGTAGCTTGATTAAAAAGTCCTCCAATAGTCTGATAGGCAGCAAAACGTTTTACCGTACTCAGGATATTGTACTGAAGCAAGGTAATAGAGATGCTTGCAATTTGACTGGCAAAGTCCCTGCATTGCGATTTTCCCAGTCCGAGAAGGCCCTTTGCCTCTTTGAAGAAAACCTCCACGGCCCATCTTTTGGAATATATCCGGTAAGCTTCCATAAAATCCAATTTGTAATTAGTGGTCAGCAAACCTTTCCAATCTGCGTTTTTACCACGACGGCAAAAATAAAGTCTGACCCGTACTCCTGCCAGTTCAACATCGGCCACGCCATAATAGCAATGGAGCTTACGGCTATACTTTATTTCTTTTCTGGCTTGAAGCAAGCGGATAAGTTCCCTGGCACTGCGTTGCTTCTTTTCAAACAGGTACTTGGTTTTACCCAGCTTTATCATGCCCAGGTAATGACAATCCATATGCCTGGATTTGATAAACTTAACAATGTCTGTACAGGTAAACCAACTGTCTGCCAACAAATAATCAAAGCGTATCCCCTGACCAATGGCCTGTTTTACCATCCTTATGGCTTTTTGTATTTTGTTTTGCGTATACTCGTCGATCCGTTCGTTTATGGCCTCCATGAGGGAACGATCTTTATGGTATTGTTTGTCGCGTTCTTTTGGCGTCATACCAAAAGCTTTCTCAGCACGTTTTCCTTCTTCTCCCTGAAGTGAAAAATCCAGCACTGTCTGTGTCTTGCCATCGGTGCGGCAAAGGAACAGCGCTTTAAAGCCAAGCAGGGAAGAATGACTCACATGAGAGAAAATCCGACCGATCTTCTCGATTTTTTTACCCGCCTTTGGCAAATCGGTATCATCAATAATCAGACAAACAGGGTCCTTGCCTTCTGGGTTTTTGCTTCGCAAAATAATTTTGTTAAGCAATTACAGATTAATTCGATAAACAATTTTACGCCAGTCAATAGCCCCATTTAACAGGAAACGATAAAATACATCCTTTTTGCAGGATACGAATTTGGCCAGACAGGACGATGTATAATGAGAAACATTTTTAACCATGAATAAGGGAAACAACAACAAGAGTTCGAAAACCTGCAAACGAGTGTATTTGCAATTCCAGTGGCTCTCTAATGCCAGAGTGTCTTCGGATAGTTTAAGGTGTTTAATAACCTCCATGATTGTTCTTATTGCTTTGCTGTCGTCATTTTTCGTAAAAAATGTGCTGATTTCTGAGAATAATCTTGTACTTTCGTGTCTTGGCATTGGGTGCGGTATTTGTTGTTTTGTCACCTCAAATATACTGATTTTCAGATGATTCTGAAAATATACCCAATGCTTTTTTAGTTTAAATAGTGACTTTTTTTACTTGCGAAACTTCAGTTATTGATTAATTCGTTGAGTTCCTCCATTATTTGTAAAGCCCTCTCCGATTTAAGATCTTCCAAATCCATTGTTTTGTTGATAATTTTTTCCTTGTCCATACTATCAGTGGCAAATATTGAATTTTTTGCATAGTTAGTTGAAATAATAAGAATAAGCACACAAAGTCGTCTGATTTTTATACTCAGCCCCTAATCGGCAAGAGCCGTATTTTTTTGTATGTTTGCCTGATTAATAAATTCAATTCAATCAAAACACAATCAATATGGAATTCTCAGCATTAGTGAAACTTCGGCAAAGCGACCGGAAATACGAGGCGAGGGGGGTGGAAAAAGAAAAAATCATCCGGTGCCTGGAGACGGCCCGTCTTGCGCCTTCGGCGAATAATTCTCAGCCCTGGAAATTTGTGGTGGTCGATCAGCCCGAATTGAAGGAGCAGGTGGCGGAATGCGCTGTGAGTGTGGAATTGAATAAATTTACACATCAGGCGCCTGTAATTGTTGCGGTGGTACAGGAAAAGGTGAATATGCTATCGGGAATGGGCTCTGTCATACAGGACAAAGAATACGCCCTGCTCGATCTGGGCATTGCCGTGAACCAGTTTTGCCTGCAGGCCGCCGAACTGGGGCTGGGTAGTTGTATAGTTGGCTGGTTCAACGAAGCCAAAGTCAAAAGCCTCCTGAATGTTCCTGCCAAAAAACGAGTGCCTTTACTCATCACCCTGGGTTATTCGGTTGCGAAGACCAGAGAAAAATCCAGAAAAAAGCTGGAAGAAATTAGCAACTGGAATTCATATTGATCCATAACCATGAAGAACACTGCAAGATTGCTTTACGGAATCGCCCTGACGGCAGCTATATATTTTGCAACCCTATTGTTGAGTCGGCTAATCAGGAATATCGATGGCTTAGTCATTAATTCTTACCTGACTCAGGCTCTTATTCTGTCTTGCCTGTCGGTCGCAGCCATTCTATCGATGAAAAAGCACCTGAGCTACCGCATTGCACTACCGAAATTCAAGTTGATACTCAGGCCAATAATATTTACCATAATTACTTACGTGGGATTTTCTCTTTTTTTGAGTTTACTGGCTAATTTAATCGGAGTTTCAAGAGGAGAAGTGCATCCTGCAATCAAATTGAATCCTGTGCAATTCCTGCTTTTTGTGGTTATTGCTGCCAGTATTGCCGAAGAATTGTTGTTCCGCGGCTTTTTGCTTAATTTGCTTGCTCCGTTAAAACAGAGAGGAATCAAGATTTTAAACAGGAAAATAAGTTTATCTGTGATGATTAGTGCCCTGCTCTTTGGCTTAGCTCATTTGAGCCTGGCTTCCTTTGGCTACAGTCCTTATTTTTTGATTCGCACAGTTGTTTTCACCTGCTGCATTGGGCTGATAGCCGGTTATTACCAGGAAAAATACAACAACAATGCTTATGCGATAACGGTGCACATGACATCCAACCTGGTTGGCATACTTCCTGTAATTATGCTGGCTATGCAAAAAGCTTGAAAAGAATCCTTTTATCAATCTCAATGCAACGATTCTTTTGTTTTGCAAGACTTTCTTTTATTCTTCCGGAAGTATTCTTTTTATATCCTCCAGAGAGGGGTTAATGGCAATTATTTTACCTTTATTGTCCATCAAAAACTGACCGCCTCCACCTCCGGAGACACAATATTTTTCCCATAATTTATTTTCATCATTTATTTCGGCTGTCAGCAACCAGGGATACTTGTATTTTTGAACGGTCTTTACATATTGTTCTTCAGTACTAATACCTCCAATCACACCGACAACTACAAATCCTTTTTCTTTTAATTCCTCATAAACGGGCAGTATTTTTTGACTTTTTCTTCTAAGTATATGACAATTTTTAGAAAATTATCATTTAATATATTGATTATCAATTAAATATCTTTGCAAAAGACCTTGGAATTTCGTAACTTTAAGGTATTAACCATCATATTATTACCATGTTGCGAAGCTCCAAGGCCCACTACAAAAGTAGCGAATTGTATCCGATTCTGAACATGCATTTCGGAAAAAGTATGAATCTGGCAAGAATCAAGGCTATGAGCCTGATGATATGTGCCCTCTGCAAGGTGCAGCGGGTGGCATATACCAAACTTGCATCTGCGTTCGATACCGACGCAACTGCCGGCTCTTCTTTAAGGAGAATCCAACGCCTGATAGCCGAATGTGTGATTGATACGGACCTCATCGCAAAGCTCATTTTGAAATTAATACCCGTTAAGAGTCCCTACAATCTTGCTATGGACAGGACCAACAGGAAGTACGGCAATACGAACATCAACATTCTCACTCTCGGCATCATATATGATGGGATGGCATTCCCTGTCGTCTATACGATGATGGACAAGAGGGGCAACTCCAACACTCGGGAACGCATCAAACTGGTCAATCGTTTCAAAAGGATTGCAGGGAAAGATTCCATAGCTCATCTGATGGCAGACAGGGAATTCGTTGGAGAAGAATGTCTTGGATACTTGAATGCTTGCGGTATCCACTATCACATCAGGATACGCGAGAACTTCCATGTCATCAGACATGGTCGCAAGGCTAAAGCCTTTTGGCTTTTCAATGATGTGAAGTTGGGTGAAAGCAAGCATCTTGATGGTATCTACTATGTGAACGGACAGGCATGTTACCTGTCCGGTTCTAAAATCAAGGACAAGAAGGGGAAACCAGAGCTGCAGATACTTGTTTCGTACTGCAATGCTGAAAAAGCCCTCGAGATGTATAAGCTTAGATGGCAGATCGAAACGCTATTCAAAGGCCTGAAATCCAGCGGGTTCAATATAGAAGGCTCGCATGTCAGGAATCTTGATCGTATGTCGAATCTGTTTGCTATCATTATGGTTGCGTATGTCTGGTGTTACCTTGTAGGAATTTATATTCACGAAAACATCAAGCAGATAAAGGTCTTGAAGCACGGAAGAAGGGCGGTGAGCTTGTTCAAGTATGGACTGGACTACATATGCCAATGCCTTGTCAATCATACAAACCGATATCGAATCAATGTTTTCAAATTTTTGTCATATACTTA
>ERZ795049.3193-NODE-3193-length-17744-cov-17.570185_pt1 | contig 17744 bp, 21 predicted proteins | sample MGYA00375133_ERZ795049 | MGnify/ENA primary metagenome ERZ795049 (study PRJEB30178, sample SAMN05720147) | activated sludge metagenome | isolation source: anaerobic digester from wastewater treatment plant | place: Japan | collected 2015-04-20 ...
TGAAAGATTGCACCAAAAATGTAACGAGGCTAAAACATAGTGCCGAAGATGGAGACTCCGACTTGTCGGAGTGGTAGGAGAGCGTTCTGATGACGGCGAAGGTTAAGGCGTAAGCTAAGCTGGAGTTGTCAGAAGTGAGAATGCAGGCATGAGTAACGTAATCCCGGTGAGAACCCGGGACGTCGAAATATCCAAGGTTTCCTCAGCTACGTTGTTCGACTGAGGGTTAGGCGATCCTAACACGAGGCCCTGATTAATGGGGGCGTAGTGGATGGACTACCGGTTAATATTCCGGTCCTTACTAATATTCGTTTTAATTTGGGGTATGACGGTGTATGGAAGGTTTTGAGTCTAAGTGATTGGGCTTTTAAGTGTCTAGCTAGAAGGGGTTGGAAAATCCGCCTTTTCGTTTTAAGGTGAAGCACGAATAGAATCCTGAGTTATCGGGAGACAAGATTAAATCCATGTACACGAGAAAAGTATCGCAAATAGAATATTGGTGATCCGTACTAAAACCGACACTGGTGGATAAGTCGAGAAGACTAAGACGATTGGAAGAAAGATGGTTAAGGAAATCAGCAAATTAACTGGGCGTAAGCTTTGCGAGATGCCCTGCCCGGGATAACACCCGGGTTACAACAAAAGAATACACGGCGACTGTTTACCAAAAACATAGGTCCATGCGAACCTGTAAGGGGATGTATATGGGCCGAAACCTGACCGGTGCTAGAAGGTTAAATGAGAGAGTGATGTCCGATTTATCGGACTGAGCTTTTGATTGAAGCCCTAGTGAACGTCAGCAGTAACTCTAACTGTGAAACTTAGAGCAGTTGTAAAATTTAGCTATATGCTGGGAAGACTTGTTAGAATTTCATAATACCGAGGAGGTAAAAATTTATGAATAAAGTTAATCAGCAGGAAAGACATTCAGATAAAAGAAAGTATCTTTATCATTATTTTGCCGGATTTGTTGAAGGTGAAGGATGCTTTTCGGTATCAATTAAGCCACACAAACAAATGAAGTTTGGGTGGGTGGTTGATCCAATGTTTTCCATTTATCAACACAAGAAAAATAGAAATATTTTAGAAATATTTCAAAGAGAATTGCATTGTGGTTATATTGTTGAAAAACAAGGTAAACCAGGGGTGCTGGTCTTGGTGGTTGATAACAGAAGGACGTTGGAAGAAAAGATAATCCCATTTTTTGACAAATACCAATTTTTAGGAACTAAACGCCAGGATTTTCTATTATTTTCACAAATTGTGAGAATGATGAAAGAAAAAAGGCATTTAGAAAAATCGGGTTTGATTGAAATTGTCAATTTGGCATTTCAAATGAACCAGCAAGGTAAGGGGAGAAAATATTCTGCCCCAGAGATAATTTCAAGTTTGAATGAATCCTCAGAGACTACACGCTAGAACTTAATTTCTAAAAATAAGTTTCTATTTTAGAAACGCAATTTTTTAGATTTTATTTAAGATATAGTCCAAGCTCCGATGAGAGTCGGAGAGTCAATATTTATCGCTAAGTATTGGAGTAATACAGAGTCTAAGGTAGCGAAGTCCTTTGTCGGGTAAGTTCCGACGCGTATGAAAGGTTTAACGACTGTGTAACTGTCTTAATCATCTATCCAGTGAAATTGAAAGAGCGGTGAAGATGCCGTTTAATTACTACAGGACAAGAAGACCCCATGAAGCTTTACTGGATCTTTACATTGACAAGAATTTAATGATTGTTCAGCGTAGGAGGGATCCTTCGGGAAACAATGAAACACCTCCCTTTGTTATTTTTGAGTCTAACCTACTCCGATGAATCTCGGAGGGGGACCGTGTATGGTTGCTAGTTTGCCTGGGGCAGGCACCTGCAAAAGAGTAACGCGGGTATACAAAGGTCAACTTAGTCCGGCAGGAAATCGGACTTTAAGTGTAAAAGCAAAAGTTGGCTTGACTGTGAGACTTACAAGTCGAATCCCGAGCAATCGGGAGATCCAAACAATTCTGATTTTGGATTCAGGGTCGAAAGACGGTTTTAGTGATCCTCGTGACCTATTTGGTATAGGCACGGGCTTACTGGATAAAAGCTACTCTGGGGATAACAGGCTAGTCGCATCCGATAGTTCATATTGACGATGCGGTTCGGCACCTCGATGTCGACTTGGCGCATCCTGGCCCTGAAGAAGGGGCCAAGGGTTGGTCTGTTCGCCCATTAAAGCGCTGCGTTAGTTGGGTTCAGAGCGTCGCGAGACAGCTCGGTCTCTATCCGTAGTAATCGTTCGATTCTTGAAGGGATTCATCTACAGTACGAGAGGACCTAGATGAGGAAACCTCTGGTGTGCCAGTTGTGCTGTCAAGTGCATCGCTGGGTAGCTACCGTTTCTATAAGATAACTGTTGAAAGCATCTCAAACAGGAAACTGACCCTAAGATAAGGAATCGTTTTCCCGAGCAATCGGGAAGGAAGATCGCCGGGAGACTACCGGCCAATACTTTGCAAGTGGAAGACCCGTAAGGGTTTGAGCTAAGCAATGGAATGATCGAAGAAATTTCTCAATAGATAGGCTTTTTGCCTACAGAATTCGGCTTTTAAGAAGCAAAACACATGTATTTGCTTCCTAGAAGCTGAGGGCGACTCAATTTAGAGGCCAAGAAATTAGTTTATAAAGTTGAAAGTTTATCAAGTTTATAAAGTTTGAAATTAAAATAAAATTACAAAAAACTCGATTTAGTTTTTGAATTCTGGTCATTGGAGCAGGGTGGAACCACCTTTTCCCATTTCGAACAGAGAAGTGAAACGCCTTAGCGCTGACAATAGTTTTCCCGCAAGGGGATTTGAAAATAGGTCATGGCCAGAACTCAGAAACTAAATGATGGGTTAAAACTTTTGTCACGAATTTTTCCACTGGAAAATGAGTCTGCGATGCAGGCTCAAATACGTTCCAAAATTGTGACTTCAAGTTTTGATTTAATAAATAGGGAATATCCGCTCAAGAGCGGATGTTTTATTAATAATTTATTTAGGGTAGACAATCCCGTGATATCCCCAAATAATGGGGATTTTTTTGTTCTGCCGAAGGGCAGAGTTTAAAATATGACTAAAAAAGAAAAAAAGGCCAAAAAAACTAAGACAGCGAAGAAGAATGAGATATTGACGATGGCAGATTTGCTGAAAATGGAAGGAATTCAGGAATTGGGTTTTAAGAAAGGGCAGGAGGTTAAGGGAAAAATTGCAGTTATTAAAAATAAGGCAATTTATATTGATATCGGAGGAAAAACCGATGCCGTGGTAATGGGAAAAGAGTTTGAATTTGTCAAAGACTATATCAATGACTTGAAGGTGGGAGATGAAATTGAAGTCCAGGTAAAACAACCGGAAAATGATAAAGGTCAGATTTTGGTGTCGATTCGAGGAGCAGCGTCAGGTTATGGTTGGAATTATTTTAGCGAAAAGGAAAAAAGCGGGGGGGAGGTGACGGTATTTGCCAAGGAACTTAATCGGGGCGGAGCGGTGGTAATTGCTCCGTTTGGTTTCTTTGGTTTTATTCCCGGAAGCCAGATTGGGTCTAAATATGACGGCGATCCTGACAAAATGATTGGCAAAAAAATAAAAACTAAGGTTTTGGAAGTAGACCAGGCTAAAAATAGATTAGTTTTCTCAGAGAGATTGGTGTCGGAACCGGATAAGGTGGGAGAGGAAGTGGGAGCAATCGAAAATTTGAAATTGGATGAAGTGTTTGAAGCTGAAGTTATGAGGGTGGAACCTTTTGGAATTTTTGTCAGAGTTAATTGTGATAATGAAGGTAAGGTGTTGAATTTGGAAGGATTGGTTCATATTTCTGAGGTTTCATGGGAAAAGGTGAGCGAGTTGTCAACCATGTTTAAGGTTAAGGATAAATTAAAAATAAAACTAATTAACAAAGATGATGGTCGGCTGCAATTTTCAATTAAACGATTAACAAATGATCCGTGGGATAAAATTGAAGATAAATATCCCAAGGACAAAGAAACTGAAGGCGAGGTGGTGCGAATAGCCAATTTTGGAGCTTTGGTTAAATTGGAGACAGGAGTGGAAGGATTGATTCATGTGTCCAAATTGACCGGCGGTACCAATCTGAAGGAGGGTGACAAGGTCCAAATTTATATTGAGAGTATTGATGTCCAAAAGAGAAAAATTTCTTTGGGAATAGTAGAAACCAGCAAGAAAAACGTCATCTATAAATAAATCAGAAAGTGTTTTTAAAAAGACCCGTAGTTTACGGGTCTTTTTTTTGAGATATCATCAGAGGCGCTAGAAACGATGATTTTGAGAATGATAGAGTTGATATAATGGGTAATGAAAAATAAAGAGTCGATGTTTGTGTGTTCTAATTGCGGAAATGAATATGCAAAGTGGCAGGGTCAGTGCAGCGCTTGCGGACAGTGGAATAGTTTGAAAGAAATAAAAGGAACTAAAATACAAAATTCAAGATTTAAGAAAGCGATGAAGGTGGAGGTAAAGAATTTGTCGGAGATAAATCAAAATTCAGATAAAAAACAAAAATCTCCATTGATATTTTCTACCGGAATTAAGGAGTTTGATAGAGTTTTGGGTAAAGGAATTGTTCAAGGGTCGGCGGTGTTGTTTGCCGGGGAACCGGGGATTGGAAAAAGCACTCTTTTGACCCAACTGGTGGGTAAAGTTGGCGGCTTGTATGTGGCGGGCGAGGAATCGGCGGAACAAATCGGACTAAGGGTGGACAGATTGGGATTAAATGCGGAAAAATTCGATATTTTAGAAACTAATCGAGTGGAAGAAATTGAGGAATATTTGGATAGAGTAAATAATGTATACAAAATAGCGGTGGTGGACAGTATTCAGACAATGGTGTCGGAGAGTCAGTCAACAATATCGTCGTCGCGGGCAGGAGTGGGGTCGGTGGGACAAATTAGGGAGACAACATTTAGGTTGGTTCAGCTGGCCAAACAAAAAAATATAACTATATTTATTGTCGGTCATGTAACCAAAGAGGGGGATATTGCCGGACCAAAGATTTTGGAACACATGGTAGACACGGTGCTGTATTTTGAAGGAGAAAAAAATGGCGACTTAAGAATGTTGCGAACAACTAAAAACCGATTTGGAGCGACGGATGAAGTGGGGGTGTTTAAAATGGAGGAAAGGGGTTTGAGAGAAATTGGGTCAGAGGAGATAAATTTGATATCAGGAGAAAATAATTTGGCGGGCAAAGCGGTGACGGTAACTTTGGAGGGGAGTCGACCGATGTTGGTAGAAATTCAGGCATTGGTGGTGGAGAGTTTTGCACCGATGCCAAAAAGAGTGTTTTCGGGGATTGATTATAACCGAGGGCAGTTGTTGGTAGCTATCGGGCAGAAAAGTTTGGGAATGCCGTTGTTTAAGTGCGATGTGTTTGTGGCAGTAAGCGGAGGAATTAGAATTGAGGACACCGGGGCGGATTTGGCGGTATTAGCGGCAATGTGGTCATCGTATAAATCGGCGCCACTTTCTGTGGGAGACAGTAGTGGAGGCAAAAAGATGCCGGTGTATGTGGGGGAGGTAAGTTTGCTGGGAGAGGTAAAAAAAGTGCGCGGCTGGGAAAAAAGAAAAAAAGAAGCGGAATTGTTGGGAAGAAAGATGGTAGAGATAAAAAATGTCAGGGAATTAAAATAGACGGGATAAATATCAGAAATTTGGTAAAAATTGATTTGAGGGGATTTGGCGGGGCTTGAAATAACCTATAATGTGTGATATACTTGGATGTACATTGAAAAAGGAGGTTTGGGGTTTAATTGTGGTAGAGCTGTAACTTTTTTGGCCCAAAAGCGGGTTAAAAAGATGAGACAAGGAAAAGGGAGGAAGAAAAAAATGAGTATGGCAACATCTTTGGCTTCAGCGACGATAGTGGGTGCACTTAAGGATCATTTCAAGAACTTCACGATTGAGAAGATCACAATGGCGGGTGCCTGGGGAATCGACCGTGACGCTCAAGAAGGAGGTTTTTGGAATTTTCCTAACAAGCCGTTGACGTTGGTGTCTTTCCGAGTGTTCGATCCAAGGGAGCCAAAGTCTTCTGTTAAAAGGCATTATTTTCTAATGCTGAAGGAAGATCTACACAAACCAGAAGTGCTTCAAGAGGTTGAAGACATCCTAACGGAGCAGGAAAAGGAAAGAGAGGTAAAAGAGAAAAAGGAAAAAGACACAGATTAAGAAACAGGCTCTATGGGGAGATAAAATATGACAAAGGCTTAATAGCCAACAATTTTTGTCGATTTTATCTCCCCCCTTTTTTTATTTACTAATCCGGGAAGCCGGATTTTTTTTGGTCAAAATTGGGCAATAGGGAGGGGGAGTAGTTTTCCAGAAGTTTTCCACAAGGAGTCAAAAAAGGAAAAAATGATTAAAAATGAAGCTAATTTTCATAAATAAAATTTTATAGGATGTTTAGTTTTTAGAGACTAAATTTTTATAGGATATAGACAAGTGACAAAAGTGAGTTATACTGTTTTTAATGCTTCAGTCAATCAAAAAATTTTTCTCAACTGAGAGAGCGATTAAAAAATCGATCAAAGGGAAAGGAAAGAAAAGAGACGGGAGTTTGTGGGCAGAGAGACAGATTCGGGAAATGGGGAAGTTGGGGGGAAAATTGATACTGATGTAGGCTAATTTAGCTAAAGCAATTTAAAAATTTGGAAGTTGGAGAAACAACATTGTCGAAGGTAATGGGTGGAATATTTATCCCGATGTCGACTGAGTGAGGGAAAATTACTCCGATACTCACTTTGTTCGATCGGAGTTTGGTCTTTAGACAAAATCTCGGCGTCTTTGACTTGAGATTTTAGCTAAAGAACAAAAAAGAAACAACATTATCGATATTCTCAAAGCAGGTGGAACACGTATAGTGTTGTTTCTTCAACATCTAAATTAAAGCTTTTTTGACATAAAGTCAAATTTGGCAATGCCGATAATTTGGTAAAATTTGGTCAATTTAGCTTGAGGATAGGGTTGAGAGTAGCAGAGGGGGCAGGTCTGCTACTTTCAACCCTATCTTTGGGTTTAATTAGTAAATAGTTTTGGATTTATTTGACAAAGAAATAAAAAGTTTGTAGAATGGGTTTGAATTTAAACGATTTCCCGTTTTTATGTTGTTTTCCAATTATATTGATTAAACAGTTGATATTTATTATTTATTTTAGATAAATGCCCAGAAAGAAAATCAGCGGCGGGGTGGCGGAGCCAAAAATAGACAAAACCGTCACGGAGATAAGTGAAGTTAAAAAAGTGGAACCAGAAAAAGCTCCGATAATAGAAACCAAAAGCAATAACACGGTTAGTTTTGTTAAACCGCAAACAGCGATGCCGGGAGCGGCGGCGGTCCAAAAACCAACACCAGTAAGAATGCCGGTAAGACCGGCTGTAAATTATGCTCAAACGGTGGTAACAGAACCAATTGTGGGGGTGTTGGAAATAATGCAGGATGGCAGCGGATTTGTTAGACCGCACTTTTTGCCCAATGGCAAGGATGCATTTATTGCCTCGATGCAGATTAGGCGGTATGGTTTGAGAGCCGGAGATATGATTGCGGGAGCAGCCAAAAAACCAAAAGAAGGGGAAAAATATTGGGCAATGGTGAGAATTGATAAAGTCAATGAGGGTGATTTGGCGTCGGCTTTGCGCCGGGTGGAATTTAAAGACTTGGTGCCGGTATACCCAAATCAGCAAATGAAGTTGGAAACAGAGAGTGAAATTTTGTCGACCAGAATTTTGGATTTATTTTGTCCGGTAGGATTTGGACAAAGAGGTATGGTGGTATCGCCGCCAAAAGCGGGAAAGACAACTTTGCTAAAAGAAATTGCGGCGGGAGTGGCCAAAAATTATCCTCAAGCTCATCTGATGGCAGTGTTGGTGGGAGAAAGACCGGAAGAAGTAACTGATATGCAGAGATTTATTAAAGGTGATGTGGTGGCGTCAAGCTTTGACCAAAAACCGGAAGATCAGACCAGGGCGGCAGAAATTGCCATGGAAAGAGCTAAAAGATTGGTAGAAATGGGAAAAGATGTGGTAATTGTGTTTGATTCGATTACCAGATTAGCCCGGGCTTACAATTTAGCAATTCCAACTTCGGGGAGAACTTTGTCGGGAGGATTTGATCCGGCAGCGCTGTATCCGTCAAAAAGATTTTTTGGGGCGGCCAGAAAAATTGAAAATGGAGGGTCATTGACGATTATCGGGACGGCATTGGTGGATACGGGTTCAAAAATGGATGATTTGATTTTTGAAGAGTTTAAGGGGACGGGAAATATGGAGTTGAGACTGGAAAGAAATTTGGCGGAAAGAAGGATTTTCCCGGCATTTGATATTTTGAAGTCGGGAACAAGGAAAGAGGAGTTAATTTTGGACACGGCAACGTTGACTAAAGTAATTGCTATCAGGCGAATGTTTGACGCTTTGGGGGAAAACAAAGATGCCAGTGAGATGATTATTGCTCAGATGAGCAAGACCAAAAGCAATGAGGAATTTTTGGCAAAGATAGGGAAGAAGTAAGTTTATCAAGTTCATAAAGTTGCAAGTTCATCAAGTTTATAAAGTTTATAAAGTAGAAAGAATATTTAGATTTGGATTCAACCCTCATCATCAATTTTTCCACTGGAAAATGAGTCTGCGATGCAGGCTCAAACACGTTCCAAAATTATGATTTCGGGTTGAAGTAAATTATTAAGATTGGATTTTAAGGCAAAATTATGTCATTTCATTCCAAATTTTGACCCGAAAATCTCAATAAGTTTGTCAAGTTCATAAAATAGAAAGATTTATAAAACAAGTTTCCTTTGTTAAAGGGAGATTTAGAGGGATTGTGGGGTTGAAAATTGGTCTTAGATTTGGTATAATTTAGGTATAGAAGTTAAATAAAAATGAATCTAAAAGAAGGTTATTTAGAGGACAGAGCTAGAATGGTGGAAGCGGCAACTTTGGAGATGATGCACAATTCGGAAGTAAAGTTAGGCTTGAGTGATTTGGATAATTTTGAAGGGGGAATGTTGTTGTCAGATCAGCGGAAGGTGGATATTTTAGGTTGTGTAATTGGGGTTAAGCCAGCGGCGATGATGAAGGGTTGGTTGGAAGCTGGGGATTTTGGGGAGGAAGTGGAGTTGGGTCAGATAATTAGTCGATTGGGGTTGGAGTGGGCGATGGAAATTAAACCGGTAGAAAGGAAATTTGAAGTAAGTTTGTTTGTGGCTAGAGATAAAGAAACTTTGGAGCAATTGAGAGAAATAAGTCAGCAATCAACTAAAGATGTTAGAAAATTAGCTAGACTTCAGGGTTATCCGGAAACGGGAGTAGAGGTGATGTTGGGAGAAGAAGAGGCTTTGGAAGGGGAAGTAATAGTTGATTTAGCAAGAAAGGATATGGCTTATATGTCGTTTTTTGCGCCGCCAATGATGTCTTTGAAGAATCATCGTCGGGAAGTGGCCAATTACAGTCGATTATTGATAAGTTCAACTAAAAAGAATTTGCCAAGGACTTACGAAAAAGCAGTGAATCGGTGGAATACTATTCGTAATGATTGAATGGGTTTAGTATAATAAAAGCACCATGTTTGATTTCAGAAATTGGTTGATTGAGGAGGGTAAATTAATTCAGGAATTTTTGAAAAATGAAGGGGTGTTTGTGGTGGAATTTTTTAAAAAATTTTTGGGCTGGGCGGAATGGATTAAAGTGCAAACATCGAAATTGATGTATCGGCAAAGGGGGAGGTTTTCACAAAGTTTTGTAAATGTGGCCATGTTTACTTTGTTTTTTTTGGTGATTTTGTTTTCGGGAACGTTGGAGAATTTGGTGATAAACAGCGAGGGAAGTGAAACCAGTGGGAGCAATTATTTGTTGGCGGCGGCGAATCAGGCGGGAGCCAATACTTTAATTTCGAATTTACCTAAAGGGGAGACGACGGAATATCGAGTGCAGGAGGGAGATACAGTCTCAAGTATTTCTCAAAAATTCGGGGTAAATATAGATACGATTATTTGGGAAAATAATTTGAAGTCGGTAGGAGCAATCAAGGTGGGACAGATATTAAAAATTTTGCCAGTCAGCGGAGTCAAGCATACGGTTAAAAGAGGGGAGACTATTTATAGTATTGCCAAGGATTTTCAGGTGGATGCGCAAAATATTATCGATTATCCGTTTAATACTTTTGCTAATGATGAAACTTTTTCGTTGAGTGCGGGTCAGGAGTTGATTATTCCTGATGGAATTAAGCCGAAAGAGGTGGTGATTGATAAAACTAGATATACGGCGAGGACGGTGGCGCCAATACCGGGGGTGGTGGGCGAGGGTAATTTTATGTGGCCGACATCGGGAGCGATTTCTCAGAGGTATGCTTGGTATCATCAGGCGGTGGATATTGCCAATCGATCAAATCCGGATGTGGTAGCATCACAAGGGGGAACAGTGGTGACGGCGGGTTGGAATGCTGGTGGTTATGGGAATTATGTAGTGATTGATCATGGTAATGGTTATAAAACTTTGTATGCTCATTTGTTGAATAATTCAATAGTGGTCAAGGCTGGTCAGAGGGTGAGTCAAGGGCAAAAGTTGGGAGTGATGGGAAGTACAGGTCGGTCGACGGGAACTCATTTACATTTTGAGGTGATTAGCAGTAAAGGGAAGTTGAATCCGCTGAATGTACTTAAATAGTTCATAAAGTTTATCAAGTTCATCAAGTGGAAAGTTTGTCAAGTTTGTCAAGTTCATCAAGTTTATTCCCGATTCAGCTAAAACTTCATCGGGATTGGATTTTAAGGCAAAATTATGTCATTTTATTCCAAATTTTGACCTGAAAATTTCAACAAGTTTATAAAGTAGAAAGATTTATAAAACAAGTCTTCCTTGTTAAAGGGAGATTTAGAGGGATTGTGGGGTTGCAAGGATTGTGCGGAGAAAAGAGGGTTTAAAAGGTTGTCGAGAGGAGATGATTTTGATAGGATTTGATTATGAATAAATTTTTAAGAATTTACACTAGGTTAGTGTTGGCATTGATGCCATTGTTTTTTTTACCGGTTATTTATGATGGTTTTGGACTAGGGAAAGTCAGTTTTTTGGTATTGAGTGGGGGGTTGGGTTTGATTTTTTGGGTGGTGGAGGCAATTTGGGGTAAAAAGACAGAAGTAAAATTTAGTAAAGGTTGGTGGTTGATAGTATTGTTGGGGGTTTGGTCGGTGGTGTCGTTTTTGAGAATGAGTCAAGGAGCGCAGGCAAGGTCAATAACTTCACCTTTGGGGATTGGTAGTTTGGTGGGATTGATATTTTGGTTTTTCTTGTGGCTGCAAACAAGAAGCAGGGAGGAATATGAAAAACAGTTGAATTGGTTGACAGTGTCGGCGGTAATAGTGGGGATAATTTCTTTGATAGTGTTTGTGATGCCAGCATCAAAATTGCCGTTTAATTGGCCTAAAAATAAACCGGTGGTGTCGATCAGCAGCACTTGGTCGATTACCGGGTCGCTGGTGTCGGAGGTGGTATTATTTGTATTTTTGACGGCAGAATGGATTAGAAGACTGGTTAAAAAGATAAAAGATAAAGCAGAATTTTCGGATTATTTTAAGGAAGCGATTGCGGCGGCGTTTTTGGGATTGATGGTGGTGGTGACCGGATATCGCTTGGTTAAGTTGGGGTGGTTGTATTTGGATGGAACAACTTCTTGGGTGATTGCGGTAGAAACATTAAAAAACAGTCCGATTTTTGGAGTGGGATTAGGAAATTTTGTGGAGGCATTTTCCCGATTTAGACCGGCCAGTTTTAATATGACTAATATGTGGGCAAATATGTTTGGAGTGTCTTTGATGGGAATACTTCATTGGTGGACGGAATTGGGACTGGTAGGCTTGGGACTGATTTTGGTGATGGCGGTATCGGGATGGAAACAAAAAAATAAATTAGGATTGGTGTTGTTGGGTTTGGTAGTGTTACTGACACCGCCGACATTTTTGACGGTGTTTTTGATGTTTTGGGTGATGGCAACGGCTTTGGGAGAAACCAGAGAAGTAAAAATGATATTGGAAGTGGGAGAAAAGAAAACTAATATTATGCCGCAGATAGTGGGATTGTTGGTATTGGCGGTGGTGGGACTGGCGGGATACAAAATTGTTAGACCGGTGATGGCGGATTATTATTGGCGGGAGTCTCTGGCGGCGACAGTAAAAAATGATGCGGCTGGAGCTTACAATAATCAGATAAAAGCCATTGGGATGAATCCGAATTTAGCTGATTATCGGGCAATGTATTCGCAGACCAATTTGGCGTTGGCAAGGAATTATTTTGAGGTGCCAAAGGGTGAAGAAATGACGGAAGAAAATAAACAAAAAGCATCGACTTTGATCCAGCAGGCGGTCAGAGAAGCTCAGGCGGCAGTAGGTTTGGACCAAAAAATGTCGGGTTATTGGGTAAATTTAGGTTCGGTTTATCGATCGCTGATTGGCCTGATTGATAATACTTTTGATTGGTCGGTTCAGTCTTACCAACAGGCAGCAGTGTTTGATCCGGTCAATCCAAATATAAAGATGGAGTTGGGATCGTTGGCTTATGGAGCCAAAGATTATGCTTCGGCAGAAAGATATTTTGAGGACGCGGTCAATGCTAAACCGAATTTGGCTAATGCTTGGTATAACTGGGCTTATGCCGCCAAACAGCAGAATAAAATTCAGGAGGCGGTAACAAGGCTGGACCAATCGGTAAAGCTGGTGCCGGCAGATTCAGAGGACTATGAAAAGGCAAATAAAGAACTGACGGAATGGAAAAAAGAGTTGGACGAAGCGGTAAAGAAATATCAGGAGAGTTTAAAACAGCAACAGGAGACAGTAAAGCTGGAAGAACCAGTGCTGACGACACCGGAACCACTACCGACAGTAAATAAAGAAGATAAGGTGGTCGTGCCGACGGGAGTAGAGCTGGCGCCACCGATTAACTAGTTGATAATCCACCATTTAAATTCAATGTCTTCGGAGAGAGTGGTGTCAAGACCAACGGTAAATGACTGATTGGATTTGGAGATAACCTGGAGATTTTGATTTTTGCCGCCGCGGGTAACGGTGACATAAATTTGGGATAAAGGAGAAATATTAGTATTGGTTAGAGTGATGTCTTTGGTGCCTGACGGCAAGACGGCGGTGCCGGAAAGAGAGTTGGAGTTGGTAAAATTGGAAATTTGAATTTGGTTTAGCTGTTCGGGGGCGGCGACGATGAGTCCGCTGGGGATAGAGGCTTGGATGGTGGGGGAGTCGAGTGATTGGGGAAGGGTGATGGTGGGTATGGGATTGGGGGTGGATGTTTGGGGCGAGGTTTGGGGGTGTTGAGAGATGAGCTGTTCGAGAGCAGTTTTTTCACCGATAAGTTGGGTTTTTTGGTTGGGGTCGGTGACTAGAGTAAGGAGTTGGGTGTAAGTTTGGAGAGCTTGAGGCAGAAGACCGGCTTGCTGTTGGATTTTGGCCAGATCATAAAAATTTTGGGCTTTGGTGGGTTCGAGGGCAATGGTTTGGGAAAGATAATCAATGGTGGCGGAAGCGTCACCTTTTTGGGCATAGACGGAGGCGAGAGATCGGGTAATTTCGGGATTGTTGGGGTTGAGTTTTTGGGCTTGGGTGAAATCGGCAATGGTTTGAGATAGAAATTGGGGCTGGGAGGCAAGAATGCTGTGGTAAATCCGTCCCCGCTGAAAAAAGCCGCGATAATCCTGGGGAAAAAGTTTGACGGCTTCGGTGGCAGCCAAAATAGATTGATTGAAAGCGTCGATATCCTGGTTTTGGCTGGCTTGGGAAAAGAACTGTTGGGAGGCCAAAAGATAGTGTTGGATGGATTTGGGAACTTGGGTGGGGGTGGGATGATTAACAGAAGTGTCGGGAGTGACCTGAGGGGAAGCGGGGAGGGTTTGGTTTTTGTTTTTTAACAAAATTAAGCCGGAAAACGAGAGAATAGTCAGACCGGAGATGGAAAGTAAGGGGAAGATGTTAGATTTCAGTTTGTCAGTTCTCAGTTGGTCAGACCCGCCTGCCGGATGGGCAAGTGTTAGATGATTGGGTGTCGGTTGGTCAGTTTTGATGCCGAGAGATTGGAGTTGGTGGATTTGGTCGGGGGTAAGCATATTAGTTTATAAAGTTCATCAAGTTCATCAAGTTCATAAAGTTATAAAGTTGAAAGTTTTAAAGTTATAGAGTTAATTGACGCGGATGCGCTCAAGGCGGATGCCGGAAAAACGAAGGCTGTCCCCACCCAATTCACCATACCAAGTGCAAGTTTGGGAGGTGTAGCGTCGAGCGGCACCAGCACAGTCAGCGGCGCCGCAGGCGCCATTGCCAGTGTAGGTATTGGCAGCATCCTGAACTAATTTATAACAGGAGCCACCGCCACCGGGGGTGCAGGCGCTAGAACCGGTATAGCGGGTGGTGGCATTGGAAACAACTTTGGGATATTGGGCAGGGGCCCAGGAGCATTGAGTCCGTTGATAACGGGTGGCAGCGCCAGCGCAATTGGCAGCGCCGCAGGCGCCATTGCCAGTGTAAGTGGTGGTCCCACCGGTGAGAACATAGCAAGTGCCGGAACCGGCAGCGCAAGTGCCAGAACCGGTATACCAAGTGCCGGAATTAGAAACAGCATAGGAATATTCTGTTGTGCCGTTGTACCAAGTACAGGTTGAATAATAGTCCCAGACTTGTTGTAAAGTACAGTTAGGATAAATTCCATAACGACTTCTTTTGGTACGAAAGATATAACAATTACCGCTACCATCGGAACTACAACAGTTACTGGTGCCTTGGACATCAATGTTGCCGTTAGTTTTATTAATACAATCATTATAGGTGGGATAGAAATAAGCAGAGCCAACATTGCACCAGTTGCAATTAGAGTCGCAGGATGAGCCGTATTGCCAACAACCGGGAGTGCCACAAAAGGTGGCAGTACAACCGGTGTAGGCGGTGACAGCGGTAACAGAAGCAATGGTGCAACTGGCATTACAAGTGCCGGCGCTGGTATACCAGCAGTTAGTGCCGGCGCAGACAGCGCCGTTGGCACAGGTGGTATAGACAGTAGAGCCAGTGACAGCTCCATAAACACAACCATCATCACAATAACCACCAACCCCCCAGCAGCTGTCGGCAACAGTCGGGTCGATGATGACGGGGTAGTTGCGGGCGGGATCGTCAAGCCAGGCCTGACCTTCGGGGGTAATTTGTTTGGTTAAGATGAAAACACGACAGTCTTTGAGAGGAGTATTGGGAGATTCGCATTCGAGGTTAAATTTTATGCCGAAGTGTTTGATTTCGGGGTGATTTTGTTCATACATAAAGGGGGTGGGGATATACCAAAGAAGTTTATTGGTGCTGGGATGGTTAAATTGGATAGAGTCGGAAGAATTGGCAAGATAGACATTAAAAAGATTAATTTTTTGTTTAAAAACTGGGAAGAGTTGTGGTTGATTGAGAATAAATTCTTCCATAATCCGGTTGCCGGTAACAGTATAACGAAGGTCGATAAAGGCAGTGCCAGATTGGGAAATTTTGGGATAGGTAATGCGATTGTCTTGAGCTTGGCCAGTAATTTTTTGCTGATCGGAAGAGAGAAGACTGAAGGTGAGTGAGGAATTATCTTTTTCGATTTTAATATCTGAATTTTGATCAATAAGATTGTCAGGAAAGTAGGTGGTAAAATTACCACCAGTGCTTTTGAAAGAATAATAATCGTTTGATTTGGCTATCGGCTGTGAGGGTGAGGATGATAATTTTGGAGTTTTTGGGGAAGAGTTAAGGTGACGGAAGTAGAGACCAATAATGCCAAAGATAAAGCCTATGGAGATAAGAATAATAAGATTTTTTTTGAAAGACATATTTAGTTTATAAAGTTTATCAAGTTCATAAAGTTTATAAAGTTTGTAAGGTTCATCAAGTTTGTAAAGTTCATAAAGTTCATCAAGTTAGTCAAGTTCATAAAGTTTTGATGAGACCTGAAATAATTTTGGAAATTTCGATAGATTGTTGGTGTAAACAATCAAAATTTGAAGGAGAAATGTATTTTAGTTTGAGAGCTAAATAAAGCATAGATCTAACTTCACCACAAGATCCTTTGGAGATATAAAGAAAGTTTTTGAAATCTTTATTGGACATTCTTTCATAGCCCTCAGCAATATTATTCATAATAGAAACGGCGGCTCGAAGAATTTGATCTTTGAATAAAAAATCATGACAAGGATAAAATTGTTTATAGATATTTAAAACTAAAATTTGTGATTTTTGCCAGGCAAGAATATCTTCAAATTTGGCTATTTTCATTTTTACTTTATAACTTTAAAAACTTGATTAACTTGTAACTAGTTAATAATCCACCAGTTAATATTAATATCATGGTCTAAGGGTTGGTCGAGGGCAATGGTAAAATAAGATCTCAGATTATCAGATGTCAGTTGGTCAGTTTCGATAATTTTTTCTTTGATGTATAGGACCTGATTGTTGGTAGAACCGACGGGGGTGAGATAAACCATAGAGTTGGGAGTGAGTTTATTGGTAGAAATAGTTAGATTGGTGATGTTGGCGGGGAGGGTGCTGGTACCAGCAGTAGCGTTGGAAGTGACAGCGACGGTGGTGGTAGGCAGAGTGGTGTTGGTGTTGGAGGCAACAATAAGAGAGCTAGAGTCAGTGGCGATATTTAGTTTATCAGATCTCAGATTATCAGATGTCAGATTTTGAGCGGTGACGGAGGTGGACTGAATGTCTTGGGCAGTTAATTTGGCGGTGGCAATTTCTTGGGCTTGAAGCAGATTGGCAAAAAGAGAACCGGTGACGGTAAGGTCGCCGGTGATGGTAACTTGGCCGTTGTCGGCGATGACGAGAGTATCTCCCATAATGTGGACGGAACCGGTGCGGCTGGGTTGGATAAAGAGGGCAGTGTTACTGGTTTCAATAAGATTGTCTTTGATGATGGTTTCGCCGACAACAAAGCGACCAGTGACGAGGGCATTGCCGAATTGAGCATCACCGTTGACCATAAGTTGAGCGCCGACAATAAGATTGTCGGTGAGAGACAAACTGCCAGTGATGGTGGCAGAGTCATCGGCAATGTCGGTTGACCAGGAGTCGGAAGCAGTGAGAATAGCGCTAGGAGTAGCTTCGGAAGTGGCAGAAACCAGATTTTGGAGTTCGGTACGGAGATCGTTGATTTTTTGAGTCATGACATCGGTAATAGGACCGTCTTTGGAAATGATTTGGTCGGCATAGAATTCTCCAGAAACATTAATATTTTCGGTAGAAATATTACTACTATGAATGTTGCGAGCAGTAAGTTGGTCAGAGGTCATTTGGTTGGATGTCAGTTTATCAGATGTCAGTTGGTCAGAGATTAGATTTTGAGTGGTGATGGAGGTGGATTGAATATCTTGGGTGGTAAGTTGGTCAATGTTGGCCAATGGGGAGATGATTTGTTCAGAAGTTAATCGATTGGAAGTGAGATTCCTGATGGCGGCGGTATCGGCAATAAGGTTGGTGGTGGAGACGAGACCAGCTTTAATTTTGGCGGCGGCAATTTGAGCAAATTGAGAAATATTAGTGGATATTTTGCCAAGAATATCGGTGATGGAATAGTCGGCGGTTTCGATTTCATCTTTGGTAGTAAAATAATTGGTGGATTGAGGAGGAGTGACATAATTGGTACTAATACTGCCGGTGTCAGTAATGGCAATACCATCGAGTTTCTGGTTTAACTCCTGAATACCG
>ERZ795049.3196-NODE-3196-length-17736-cov-18.971834_pt1 | contig 17736 bp, 15 predicted proteins | sample MGYA00375133_ERZ795049 | MGnify/ENA primary metagenome ERZ795049 (study PRJEB30178, sample SAMN05720147) | activated sludge metagenome | isolation source: anaerobic digester from wastewater treatment plant | place: Japan | collected 2015-04-20 ...
ATGCCGCCCCCGTCCTCTACAACTTCTGGTCGTCCGGCGACGAGGTGCTGGAGATAGAGCAAAACGACGATCTTGATTTGACAAGCGGTGTCCAGTTCGACTGGGAATGGACATGGCCCCCTGTCTCGGTGAACGCCCGCCGCTACGTCTGGCACAAGCAGGCGCTCTTCAAGGGGCGCAGTTGGGCGTACGGAACGACATGGGCGGGCTGGGGGTTCTGGGAGTGGGCCTTGCCGCTTGTGGGCAACGTCTACAGCAAGGACGAGGCCAACGCGCTGACGGATGACGAGCTCCGCGCCGAGCCCGTCTTCCGGCACAACCCCGACGAGATGTTCACGTCGAACATCGTCGTGGAGGTGCGGAACAACCTCTTGGCACGAGGGATACCGGAACTGTCTTATCCGATTGGAGCCACAGAAGTGAGTTCCGCGTCAAGCATGTCGCGCAACATTGATATGCATTCTGTTTTACGCCGAGAAGACGAGGCTTGGCCTCAGCGTGATGTCGACTTCAATGATGGTGGAGAACGCCCAAATCGCTGGTTGCACACTGACTTGATCAATCTGCCACACTACTACACCCACAAGCTCTTTAAGAAGCTCGTGGAGGAAGGAGAGATGAAATGAGAATAATGCTAATGGTGACTATCACATGGCTTGCGTTTGCAGTCTGCATGGCACAGGAGCCGAAGTCCTATACAAAGGACTACAAGAATGCTCTTCGCTATGGAGCCAAGGCAAAAATGACGTTGCGCATTGTTGACGAGGCGGGTGCGCCCGTGTCGAACGCCGTAGCTACCATACAGTTTAATCCTCCCAAAGCTACGAAATACGTGATTTTGGACGGCATCTCTGACAGCAATGGTGTCGTCGTGGCGGAAGGACTCACCACACAAACAGTTCCCGGAAAAGTCGCCAAGGACGGCTATTACGACTCGTGGCTTCGTTTCCGTTCAGGCAATCCTGAAATAACCGACAGCGGCGGGGAGAGTAGCAAAGTCTACTATGAGTCCAAAGTAAAGGACGGTCGCTGGCTTCCCTGGAACCCGACGATTCCAGTAGTGCTGCGTGAAATCCGCAACCCGATTCCGATGTATGTGAGATGGGTTGACTGGGTGGAAATCCCCGTTGATACAGATGTCGGGTTTGATTGTGTTATCGGCGATCTCGTAAAGCCACTGGGGAGGGGGGAGCACCCCGACATCCTGTTTCACATCTCCACAGAAAGCACAACGAAAGGTCGGCCTAAACGACTGATCTTAAAATCGGGTGAAGACGATGCTGGATTTGCCGTGAAGGGTGTGCATGCTTCCAGTGCATTCAAATCAGATCATTTCGCACCGATGGACGGCTATTCTTCGCAAGTTGAAGCCCAGATGCTCCCACTCATTGGAGGAGGCGAAATGATGGATTCTTTGCTGGGAAAAACTAGCTACCTTGCTTTTCGTTCCAGAATTTCACACGGACAGGATGGCAGTGTCACTCAGGCGAACTATGGAAAGATTTATGGGCCACTGAAATTTGGGCACTCCGAAAAACCAGAAGTTGCCGTTGTGCGCTTTCTCTACTACTTCAACCCCACGCCCAACGACCGCAACCTTGAGTTCGACGGGAAAAACAATCTCTTCAAACCCGGCTGGAACAGCAATCTCAACTGGTCGCGGGAGCCATGATCGCCCGCCGCTACGTCTGGCATAAACAGGCTTTATTTAAAGGGCGCAGTTGGGCGTACGGCACGACGTGGGCGGGCTGGGGGTTCTGGGAGTGGGCGTTGCCGCTTGTGGGCAAGGTGTACAGCCGCGACGAGGCCAACGCGCTGACGGATGATGAACTCCGCGCCGAGCCTGTCTTCCGCCACAACCCCGATGAGATGTTCACATCGAACATTGTTACAAGCGTCCAGAACGAGCTTCTGGCGCGGGGGATACCGGAGTTGTCGTATCCGATTGGCTACATTAGTCTACCGAAAAACAAGTGCGCGGCTAGCCTTGACATGCATTCTGCTCTACGTCGGGAAGACAACGCCTGGCCACAGCGCGATGTCGATTTCAACGATGACGGGACACGCCCGAAGCGCTGGCTGCATTCGGATTTGCTTAATCTGCCGCACTACTACACCCACAAGCTCTTTGAGAAGCTCGTGGAGGAAGGAGACATGAAATGAGGGTGAAAGACGTATTGTTGCTTTGCGCGATGCTTTCGGCGGTGGGCTGCCTTGCCCAGGAGCCGGAATCCTACACGAAGGACTACAAACATGCCTTGCGATATGGAGCCAAGGCAAAAATGACATTGCGCATTGTTGACGAGGAGGGCGCGCCCGTATCGAACGCCGTGCCTTCGGTTGTGTTCCTCCTGCCAAAAGCGGTGTCTAATACGGTTGTAAGGGGGCTTTCCAACGAGGAGGGTTTGTTTGTCGCGGAGGGGGTCAGCACCAAGTCAATCGGCGGATATGTCTCAAAGGATGGATACTACACCACGAGCTTCAAATGTCCGCGTGGCGATCCCGATAATCCGTATGATAACGCATCCAAAGTGAAAGGCAACCGTTGGCTCCCTTGGAACCCTACGATTCCGGTTGTTCTGCGCGAAATCCGCAACCCGATTCCAATGTATGCGACAGGGGTTGATTTTGCTAAAGCGTTCCCCTGCGATAAGGATGTGGGTTTCGACTGCGAGAAACGTGACTGGGTCGATCCGCATGGAACCGGAGAAGTCGCCGATTTCATTGTTAGAATGGTCGCGATGGAGCTGCCAGAACAAGTGATAAAGGAGGTTGCGGATATAACAGCAGCTCAAGAAGCGGCAAAGGATCGCAATGCGGCCGCGAGGTTCGGCATGGATTTACGCCGCATCGACAGAGCCTATTACAAGCTGGTCATTTCGTCTGTTGATAACGACGGCGGATTCATCAGGAAACAGAAAGTTAAAGACTCAGAGTTTGTTTCCGACTACGAAGCTCCCGAATACGGATACACGGCGACTTTTGAAACTTCAAGAGGGAAACTGACATATTATGAGCCGCCTAATCCCAGCGATTTAACCGGCGGCGAATACTTGATTTTCAAGTCACGAATCCAGCGTGATAGCAAGGGCAAAATAGTTTCCGCCAACTACGGCAAGATTTACGGCCCGCTGGAGCATCTTTTCTCCCGGCAGGACAATCTGGGGGCATTAAAATTCCTATACTACTTCAACCCCACGCCCAACGACCGTAACCTTGAATTTGACACATCGAAGAATCTATACAAGAAGGCCAAGGGAGAACATGTAACACTCAACGATAAGCCATGATAGGACACCAAGGAGCCGATTTGCTACAACTTGAACTCCTCCGGTCTCCTCGCCGCTACGTCTGGCGCAAGCAGGCGCTCTTCAAGGGGCGCAGTTGGGCGTACGGAACGACGTGGGCGGGCTGGGGGTTCTGGGAGTGGGCGTTGCCGCTTGTGGGCAAGGTGTACAGCCGTGACGAGGCCAACGCGCTGACGGATGACGAGCTCCGCGCCGAGCCCGTCTTCCGGCACAACCCCGATGAGATGTTCACATCGAACATTGTTACAAGCGTCCAGAACGAGCTTCTGGCGCGGGGGATACCGGAGTTGTCGTATCCGATCGGTTATACGAATGTAAGTGCTTCCTATTGCGTTGAGAACATTGATTTGAATAGCGACTCAAACATGCGTCGAGACGATAAAGCCTGGCCGCAGCGTTCAATAGTGTATGGCAGTGATGAAAATGCATGGTTGCGCTGGTTGCACACTGATTTGATTAATTTGCCACACTACTACACGTACAAACTCTTTAAGAAGCTCGTTGAGGAAGGAGACATGAAATGAATGTTAATCTGGTTCTAACCGCTGTTTGTCTGTGCTGGGCATCAATTAGCTGCCTTGCACAAGACAGCTACTCCAAGGAATATCGAAATGCTTTGCGCTACGGTGCGAAAGTGAAAATCACGGTCGCGGTAAGTGATTCCAACGCCAGTCCGGTGTCCAATGCCACGGTAAATGTTTTTTTTGAACAGAAGGACGGCAACCAATACAAAGTTGATGGGAAAACAGATCCCCTTGGAATGCATGTCGTTGAAGGAATGACACGGTCGTCTGTCGGAGGAAGTGTCAGGAAAGAGGGTTATTACCGCTCTGTTTTCCACTTGCCCTTTGCAACGGGGCAAGAACGTATCGATAGCAACCGCTGGCTTCCATGGAATCCTACGATTCCGGTTGTGCTTAAAAGAATTCGCAATCCGGTTAGCATGATCCTCAAGTTTGCGCATATGCAAATACCGCAGTTCGACGAGCCGCTGGGCTTTGATTTGGAAAAGCACGATTGGGTTGCACCTGATGGGCAAGGGGAAGTACCGGACATGCTTGTCAAGTTTGAGACAATCGACGATACGTCTCCATTTAGAAAGCTAGTTGTGGAATTCCCCGGCGAAATGAATGGTGCGTATGTTCGCAAGAAGGACGACCACAGCATCCTGAAATCCGACTATCATGCCATGACAAACGGCGTCTACGAAGCCCGCATCGAAAACAGTGATGGTAAGCGCGGGCCGGCGCATATTCTGCTTGGCGGCGGCGATTATCTCGTGTTCCGCGTCAGGTGCAAAGTCGATGACAAAGGCAGGCTTATATCGGCGCATTACGGGAAAATCTACGGGCCGTTCGACTATTTTGTCCAGTCAAGAAACAAGATGCGGCTAAGTACGATGTTTAATCCGATTGAGAATGATACCAACTTGGAGTTTGATGGAAACGGGTGGGATGACTCGCTGTTTGGACGATGACCAGACTTGGCCTCAGCGTGATGTCGATTTCAATGATGGCGGAGAACGCCCGAAGCGCTGGTTGCACACCGATCTGATGAATCTGCCGCACTACTACACCCACAAGCTCTTTAAGAAGCTCGTGGAGGAAGGAGACATGAAATGAAAAAGTCCAAATGTGTGACTATGCTCTTGACCGCCCTTGCCTGTTCGAGTTGCATGGCCCAAACACCAAGATCCTACACAAGAGACTACAGGAATGCTTTGCGCTATGGAGCCAAGGCAAAAATGACGTTGCGTATTGTCAATGACGGAGGCAACCCCGTGTCGAACGCCGTAGCTTCGGTTGTGTTCCTCCTGCCAAAAGCGGTGTCTAATACGGTTGTCAGGGGGCTTTCCAACGAGGAGGGTTTGTTTGTCGCGGAGGGGGTTAGCACTAAGTCAATCGGAGGATATGTTTCAAAGGATGGATACTACAGCACAAACTTTAAATGTCCGCGGGGTAATCCAGCCGATCCGTATGACAACGCATCTAAGGTGAAAGACGGTCGCTGGCTTCCTTGGAATCCTACGATTCCGGTTGTGCTGCGTGAAATTCGCAACCCGATTCCGATGTATGTGAAGATTTTTGATGGCGAACTTACCAACGGCGCAACCTGTGGATTTGACTGCGAAGCGGGGGATTTTGTGGAGCCGTATGGGCGGGGAGTCGAATCGGATTTCATGGTGACATGCAAGGGGGCGGGCATTCCCGGCACGAAAACCACGCATTCAATCGAAATGGTCGTCTCTGATCCCGCTGGCGGGTTCATGGCCAAAAAGAAGCATTCCAGCAGTGCTTTCAAGTCAGATTATCTGGCACCCGAGCAAGGATATTCGACGAACATCTTTGCCAAGATGGAATATGATTCACAGCACGGAGTCAGCGGCTCGTCCGTCTTTCAAGGTGATGAGTACCTTGTGTTCAAGTCTCGTGTTAAACGTGATGAGGAGGGAAACATCGTCAGTGCAAACTATGGTAAGTTTTATTCGGGGATTGAGTTCATGCGTGGTGTAGGAGAACATGTTGGCGTAGGTTTTCTTTACTACTTCAACCCCACGCCCAACGACCGCAATATCGAGTTTGACGGGAAGAACAACCTCTTCAAGCCCGGCTGGAACAGCAAGCTCAACTGGTCGCGGGAGCCATGAACGCCCGCCGTTACGTCTGGCACAAGCAGGCCTTGTTCAAGGGGCGCAGTTGGGCGTCGGAGTGCTTCAAGCGGCTCTACCAGAGCGGCATGAAGGCGAAGTTCTGCGGGGTGAGCTGGCCGGGGAATCTAGGCACGAAGGCGGACTACTACCTGAACGTCCAGAGCGCCCGCGACACGGCGGCGCAGCTCGCGCCGATCGTCAACGCCATGCCCGGCGAAAAAATCTGGATGGCGCACAGCCTCGGGAACATGCTCACGGGCTACGCCATCGCCGACTGCGGCATGAACGTGGACAAGTACTTCGCGCTCAACGCCGCCGTCCCCTCCGAGGCGTATGATGTCGCGACCGTGGACGAGCGCGACAGCCCCGACAACCACATGCAGCACTCCAACTGGCTGGGATACAGCAACCGCACCTGGGCCAGCAGTTGGTACAAGCTCTTCCCGCCGCAGAGTGACGACCGCCGCAAGCTGACCTGGCGCAACCGCTTCGCCAGCGTCCTGGAGCGCACCCAGCTTTACAACTTCTGGTCGTCGGGTGACGAGGTGCTTGAGATAGGAGTCGGGAGTACGCCTTATGTCTCACGAGAAATGGGGTCGTAGTTTGACATTAGTGTCTCACGAGAAATGGGGTCGTAGTTTGACATTAGACATTCAAGGGTTGCGGAGCGTTTTCGTGGTGTGGTAACGTGTTGCCGCGGCAGGGCGACTGAGGCTCGAAGAACAACGACACCAATCTGGAATGGGATGGCTAAGACCTCAATAGCGGGCTCAAATATGACATCGACAAAATTCTTGCTCCGCTTTTTCAGGGACAAGCGCGTCAACGGCCGCGCCGACCTGCCGGACTTCTTCCCCGTGTGGCTGGACATCGGCGAAGCCCTCGCCCTTCTCGACGCGATGCCCGGCGGCGGCGAGATCGAGATCAAGCTCCGCCACGCCAGGGACGCGCTCGCCTGCGTCCCGACCGCGCTCTCCACCAACGACGCCGGCGCCTTCCTCGTTTCGGACGTCGCGGGACTCGCCTCCGCCGCCACGCGCAAGATCACCGCCGCCGGCGTGGCGCTCCCCGGCTCCTTTATTGATGCCGTCCGCGCCGACCCGTCCAAGGGCGTCATCCTCATCGAGGGCCGCGCGGCGACCACCTCTCCCCTCGTCGCCGAGATCTGGCGCGACGGCAAGAAGATCGTCAGGATGGAACTCCCCCTGCACGTCGCGCCGGTGGAGGACTTCTACCGCTGGATCAACCTCCGGGGGGTCGCGGGCGGCGCGGTGGCCCGCTATTCCAGACTCGGGGTGCCCTACGGCTTCCCCGACACGGAGAGCAACGGCAAGCATTTCATCTTTGTCCACGGCTACAATGTGAGCGAAACGAGCGCCCGCGCGTGGAACTCGGAGATGTTCAAGCGCCTGTGGCAGTCCGGGTCGAAGGCCATGTACACGGCGGTCACCTGGTATAGGAACGACAGTCAGGCGTGGTGGTGGACGAGCAGAACGCCCAATTACTACGTCAACGTCGAGCACGCCTTCGCCACGGCCGCGAATCTCGCCGCCACGGTCAACGGCAGTCTGCCGGGGGCGGTGAAGGTGATCGCGGGGCACAGCCTCGGCAACATGGTCATTTCAAGCGCCATCGTTGACCACGGACTCAACGCGGACACCTATTTCATGCTCAACGCCGCCGTGGCTCAGGAGGCGTGGAGAAATGGGGTCGTAGTTTGACATTAGACATTCAAGGGTTGCGGAGCGTTTTCGTGGTGTGGTAACGTGTTGCCGCGGCAGGGCGACTGAGGCTCGAAGAACAACGACACCAATCTGGAATGGGATGGCTAAGACCTCAATAGCGGGCTCAAATATGACATCGACAAAATTCTTGCTCCGCTTTTTCAGGGACAAGCGCGTCAACGGCCGCGCCGACCTGCCGGACTTCTTCCCCGTGTGGCTGGACATCGGCGAAGCCCTCGCCCTTCTCGACGCGATGCCCGGCGGCGGCGAGATCGAGATCAAGCTCCGCCACGCCAGGGACGCGCTCGCCTGCGTCCCGACCGCGCTCTCCACCAACGACGCCGGCGCCTTCCTCGTTTCGGACGTCGCGGGACTCGCCTCCGCCGCCACGCGCAAGATCACCGCCGCCGGCGTGGCGCTCCCCGGCTCCTTTATTGATGCCGTCCGCGCCGACCCGTCCAAGGGCGTCATCCTCATCGAGGGCCGCGCGGCGACCACCTCTCCCCTCGTCCTTGAAATCTGGCGCAAGGGCAGGAAGGTCCTGGAGAAGCCGCTGCCCCTGCGCGTCGCGCCCGTGGAGCAGATGTACGCCCGCGTCAACCTGCGCGACGGCGCCGCCGCCGTGACGCCGGGTTCCCGCCTCCCGCCCGCGAACGGCACGAACGTCGTCTTCCTGCACGGCTACAACGTGGACGCGGAAAAGGCCCGGGGCTGGCACTCCGAGATGTTCAAGCGCCTCTGGCAGTCCGGCTCCAAAGCGCGCTTCCACGGGGTGACGTGGAAGGGCGACGAGCGGATATTGGACTCGTACGGGCTACCGGCATTCCACTATCACGAAAACGTGGAGAATGCGTTCCTTGCCGCGCCGTACCTCAAGAACTACGTCAACGGCTTGTCCGGCGAGAAAATCATGATGGCGCACAGCCTCGGCAACATGGTCGTCTCCTCGGCCATCGCCGACCACGGCATGGGCGTCGGCAAGTACTTCATGCTCAACGCCGCCGTCCCCGCCGAGGCGTACGACCCCGCGCTAACTACTATTCGTCGGGCGATGAGGTCTTCGAGCAGTACGACGGGACTCCCATTCCCACGCTGGAGGTTGTGCTGAAAGAGAAGCGCAATCCGATTCGCTTGCTTGAAAGAACGGCCGATATTGAATTGCCTGCACGGGGGAAGCGGTATGGCTTTGATTTTCAGGACTCGAATCAATATACAGCCGGAAGATCAGGTTTGCGCGAACTACGGGATGATTTTTGGGCCTATCCATTATGGTGTCAAATCAAATGTGTTTGGTTTTCCGCAAACAGGCTTGAGACGTGCGGCAGGGTGTACTAAACTACCCGTCAAGTAAACCAGATCTGTCCGCGTGGAGAAATCGCGGACGCAACCATTTGAGGAGTTGGACACATGGGTATGCTCGACCAGGTCAAGCAGGCGATGCAGATGCGCAAGGAAGCCAAGCGCATTCAGTCGGAGATTGAAAAGATCACCTTTGAATACGCCAACGGCGGCATCACGTGCGTGGCGCGCGGCGATTTCACGATCGTATCGATCAAGGTGGCACAGGAGGCGCTGCAGGAGGTCATCGCCGGTAAGCCGGAGCGTTTCGAGACGATGCTCAACAACGTGGTCAACGGCGCCCTCAAAGGGGTCAAGAAGCAAACGCAGGAAGCCATGGCCAAGATGATGCAGGGATCGGGCATGGATGACGTGTTCGGGGGCTGAAGCCGTCATGGTGCCGCCGGTCGATAATCTGATCCATGCGCTGTCCAAACTTCCCGGACTGGGACGGCGGTCGGCGGAGCGTGCCGCGTTGGCTTTGCTTCGTAAGCCCGAGTTGTTGCTGGACACTTTGGTGGCGGCTTTGCAGGAGGCGCGCGCCACGGTCTGTTGCTGTACGGTCTGCGGTGGGTTCACGGCGCGCGAGCAGGATCCTTGTGGTCTCTGTGCCGACACTTCGCGCGACGGCACGTTGCTGTGTGTGGTGGAGGAGCCTTCCGACATTTTCGCCATCGAGCGTTCCGGCGGCTATCGCGGCCGTTACCATGCGCTGATGGGCAAGCTCTCGCCCGCGCGGCAGACCGGCCCCGCAGACTTGCGCTTGCGCGCACTCGTCGGACGCATTGAACGAGGCGGCGTTGAGGAGGTGTTGCTGGCTCTGAGCACTGATATGGAGGGCGATGCCACCGCAGGTTATATCAGTGAACTGCTCGGACCGCTGGGGGTGCGTGTGACGCGCCTCGCCTTCGGTCTGCCCGCAGACAGCGGTGTGGGTTATTCCGATCCGCTGACGCTCAAACGTGCTATCAGCGGTCGCATCGCGTGTAGCTGACGGCGGGTAATTTATTTAACGCAGAGACGCAGAGACGCAGAGGTTTTTTGAGGGGCGCTGCGGAGCGCGACAGCGTGCTCCAGACAAACTAACGCGGGCGGAGCCCGCAACCCAATCATGTAAATCATGGATATATGCGCCCGCGTAGCGGGAAATCATGTCAAAAAAGGGAGTCGGGAGTCATATGGAAACGGACAGAGCGATCTCTGACACTTTGATGGACGTGCAGGTGCGCATCGCGGAAGCCTGCGCTAAGGCCGGTCGCAAGCCGGATGAAGTCGAGATCATCGGTGTTACCAAGACGCATGGCCCGGATGTGGTGCGCGAGGCATGGGAGGCGGGCGTCAGACTCTTCGGCGAAAACAGGGTGCAGGAGGCAGCTTGGAAGATACCGGAGAGCATCAGCGGCCCGTCGTGGCATCTGATCGGTCACTTGCAACGCAACAAGGTGCGTCCCGCCTTGGAACTTTTTTCCGTCATCCATTCTGTGGATTCTGTGCCCCTGCTCGAACGGCTTGAGCGGATCGCCGACGAATGTGGTCACCGGCCCGAGATCCTGCTGGAGGTTAATGTCTCAGGCGAATCGAGCAAGGAGGGGCTCAAGCCCGAACAGGTGCCCGAGGTGATCGAGTGTGCGCTGCAATGCCGCTCGCTCACGCTGACTGGGTTGATGACAATGGCGCCGTTCTGTCCCGATCCTGAGCTGGCGCGTCCGGTCTTTGCGCAGTTGCGCGCATATCGCGACCGCTGGGAGCAGGAGTTTGCAATCGGCCTGCCGAATCTTTCGATGGGTATGAGCAACGATTATGAGGTGGCGGTGGAAGAGGGCGCGACCTGGGTGCGGCTCGGCACCGTGCTCTTCGGCCACCGTCCCGCATGGCGTCCGCAGCGAGAGGACACGGAGCGCTGGGAGCCGTGACGTCCGATGCGTAATGGCACTTGTCACACAGTTGCTAAACCACTATAGTTTTGATGACGGTTCAGTGGATCGTCAGAACGTGTCTGCCGGTCACGCCGGCTTGGCACGGGTAAGGAGTCGAATATGCAGCTCGGACGACAGAACGCTGTGTTTGGTTGTTTCTATGTTTTGGTGGCCGCCCTCGCGGTGCTCCACATGGCATACATCGCAGGATGCCGCTCAACGTCATCGGGCGGAGATATCATTTCGGAGGCGGGCGGCACGGGTCTGCCCATGAAAACCGGCCAAATGGTCGCGTACGGTAAGCCCGAGGCCGTTTCCGTGACGGATGGTGGACTGCGCCAGGCAACGGTGTCGTGGGCGAAGCCGACCAAACCGGCTTATTGTTATCGTATCGAGCGCGCCGAGAGCGTGGGGGGGCCATACGCTTGGGTTGTGGACCTGCCCGGCGACGTGTTGACCTATACCGACGGCCAAGATCCCAAAACGTGGCTCAAAGACGCTACCGCCTATTACTATCGGATCAGCGCCATTCTTGACAGGGACGGGCTGATCAGCGAACCGTCCGCGCCGGTCAAGACCATGACCGCGCCGTTGCCCACACCGCCCGCCTCGTGCCGAGCCGAGGCGACGGGTTCGCGCGCGGTGACCGTCACGTGGACCGCGTCATCTTCTGCCGGCCTCAAACATTACCGCGTGCAACGCGCCGTCGAAGCCGCGCCAGAGACGTTCGAGGAGATCGGCATCATATCCGGCACTGAGCTTGTGGACGGCGGAACGGCGGCGTCGACGCTCAAGGACAGCACCCGTTACCGTTACCGTGTGTTGGCCGTGAACAAGGTCGACGCGGTCAGCGAGCCCTCCTCGACCGCGTCCGTACTGACTCTGCCGCCCCCCGCGCCGCCGACCAAGGTGACCGCTGAGTCCAACGGCGTGCGCTGCGTGCCGCTCGCGTGGATGGCCAGCCCCGAACAGGACGTGGTGCGTTACGATGTCTACCAGGCCCGGTCGGTTGAAGGCCCATTCAAGAAGATCGGCGAAGTGCAGGGACGTGAGGTCACGGCTTTTATGGACGGTGGCGGGAACCCCGGCAATTTGGAAGACGAGGGCGCTTACTATTATCGTGTGCGCGCCGTCAACGGCGTGACTGCCGAGAGCGCCGATTCGCAGGTGGTGCATGCGACCACGCGTGCGGTGCCGCCGGTTGTGCGGCAAGTGGCCGTGCAGTCCGCACGGCCGCGCGAAGTGCCGATCGTTTGGACAGCTTCGCCGGATGATGCAGTGACGGGCTATGAAGTGTGGCGAGCCATGGGCGACAGCGACGAGTGGGGGCAGATCGTGCGGCTGACCGGCCGCACCGGAACCAATTATCTTGATCGCGGCGGTCAAGAAGACGCTGCGCGGCTCGGTCGGCTCGCTGATGGCACTGTCTATCACTACCGGGTCATCGCCTTCAACACGGCGAACGTGCGCTCGTCGGCTTCCGCGCCGGTGCAGGCTAAAACCAAAGTCATCCCCGCGACACCGTCAGGCCTTGAAGCGTCGACGCAGCGCGCGCGCGGCATTCGATTGACGTGGGCATCCAATCCGGAAAAAGACATCGGTAGGTATATCATTGAGGTCTCCAAAAAACCGGACGGCGGGTTCCGCAAACTGGCCTTTCTGCCGGTGTTCGAAGGGGTGTCGCTGGAGGCCGAGGACACCGGTTTAGAGCCGGGTGCCGCCCGCTACTATCGGGTCTGTGCGATGGATAAGGACGGCCTCGAAAGTCTTTGGAGCGAGGTGGCGCAAGGCATGGCTAAACCGTTGCCGGACGCGCCGTCGGGTGTGTCGGTACAACGTGAAGACACGGCCGTCCGCATTGTTTGGAAACCGCCGTCTCAGACGGATGTTGTCCAATATCGTATTTGGGCCAGAAAGCTGCTGGGCTGGGATCTGCTGGCGACGGTTGAACATCCCGATTGCGCATGGCCTGTGGCCGATTTGACTAAGGCAGTGAACGTGGCCGTGACGGCGGTGGACAAGGACCAGTTAGAGAGCGTCAAAAGCGAGGCGGTCAGGGTCGATCCGCTTGCCCAGTGACAGAGCCATGGAGGAGGATCTCGTGAACAGTGCGTTTGCATATCTTGCGTCGGCAGAGGTAACGGATGTCGGGCGGCGGCGCAGGAACAATGAGGACGCCGTGCTGCGGATACCCGAGGCGGGCGTGTTCTGCGTGGCCGATGGCATGGGCGGCACGCGGGGAGGCGAGGTGGCGAGCAAGGCGACGGTCGATGCCCTGCGTGACGCCTTTACCGTGTCGCCGGACGCACCCTTCGCCGTGACGGTCGCCGCTGCCGCGCGGCTGGCGTCGCGCGCCTTGAACCGGGCCAGCCATTGGATTAAGACTCGTTCAGATGAGCACGGCCTGAGCGGTACGGGCAGCACGGTGGTGATGCTGCTCTTTGACCGCGTGATGCCGGAACGGGCGCTCGTGCTGCATGCCGGAGACAGTCGCGCCTACCGCTATCGCAAAGGCAAGCTGCAGCAGTTGAGTGCGGATCATTCGGTCGCGGTCGCGGCCGGTCTGGCCGATGACAAGAATCTGCCCGCGATGTTCCGGGGCGTGATCACGCGCGCCGTTGGTTTGGAAGAGACGGTGCTGCTGGATGAGACGGCGGTCGATGTCGTGGCCGGCGACGTCTTTCTGCTCTGTTCGGACGGGTTGACCAAGATGGTGCCGGACAAAACGGTGTCGAAACTACTGCGTAAACATGCCTCTGATGAACCGGAGGCGCTGGCCCGGTTGCTGGTCGGCGAGGCGCTCAAAGCCGGGGGCGAGGATAATGTCTCGGTCGTGTTGGTGCGCGTGGCTGACGCATTGCCGCAGGGCCCGACGCAGGAGGTGCCGGCGCGCACACGGGAACTGGAGCAGGAGGCGGAGGCTGAGGCCGCGTCGATCGCAGCGGAGACCGTGGATGACGAAGAACGGGAGACCGGTCAGACCGCCGCGACCGGTCAGACCGCCGCGACCGGTCAGACGATGGATTCATCCATTTTCGCCGGCGAGGGCGTGACGCCGCCTGAATGGTCGCGTGCGGCCGCCCCGTCGCAGGTTACGCCGGCCACGCCGTTATCAAGCGCAGAGGGACCCCCTGCCGTGCAGGAGGAGCCCGGGGCGGACCCCGACGGCTCTGCGGCCGAGCGGATCACACAGACGGAGGTGCCTCCGTTGCGTCCGGCACGTTCGCGGCGATGGGTGTGGCTGCTTGTGCTGGCGGCAGCGGTGGCGGCGGCGGCCTTTTTTGTGTGGCTGAAGCGATAGGATGGTGAGATGGACGAGAACGGCAAAGAGCGGATCGGTGACTATGAACTGCTGGCCTTGATCGGCGATGGCGCGCAGGGACGCGTCTATCGGGCGCGTTGTGTCACCGACGCTTTGCCTCACGTGCGGCAGGGCGAGGAGGTCGCGCTCAAGGTGGTGCGCGTCACCGGTGAAGACGACAAGTTTCGGCTCAAGTTTAAGGAGCAGGCCGATATCCTGCGCCGCCTTTCGCACACCCATATCGTGAGTTACCGCGACTGTTTTGCCTGGCATGCCGGCGAGTGGGACGAGGCGCAGTGTCTGGTGATGGAACTGCTGGAGGGCGAACCGCTCAGCGACCGGCTCAAGAACGCAAAAAACGGCTTGCCGTGGCCGCAAGTCGAGAGCATTTTCGAGCAGTGCCTCGCTGGGTTAATCCATGCCCGCGAGCGCGGAATCACACATCGCGATATCAAGCCGTCCAATATTTTCATCACCAAGGAAGGGCAGGCCAAGCTGATTGACTTCGATATCGCTCGGCGTGATGACAGCGGTCAGATGAGCACGGCCGGCTGGAAAGGCACTTTCGACTACATGGCGCCGGACTTCATCACGATTGACGGCTTTCGCGGTGACGAAGTCTCTGACATCTTCAGTTTGGGCGTCTGCTTCTATCAGGCGCTGACCGGTGTGCTGCCGTATGAGCCTCTGGGGGCGACCGCACACATTGGCTATCTCAACCGCTGGCGGGATGCGTCCGCGCCGTCGCCCTCCTTCCGGCCGGGCGTTTTCCGCGTGCTCAATGCCGCCAGAACGGTGATCGCCAAATGCTTGGCAGTGCAGCGCGAGGAGCGTTACCCTTCGTTCATGGCGTTGCTGGAGGATTTCCGCAAGATCCATTACCGTCGCCTGCGCCATAAGAGCAAAGAGGAGTACGAACTGTTGGCTGTTTTGGGACGAGGTGGTTTTGGCGAAGTCTTCAAAGCGCGGCGCGTCAGCGACGGCCTGCTGGTTGCGGTCAAATACCTCTTCGCGGAAAAGCAGTCGGACCGTTTTCTCAAAGAGGCAAAGATCCTGCATCAGTATCCGCACCCGAATCTCGTCAAATATGTCGATTTCATGGTGCTGAAGGGAACGGGCGGCGAGAAGCAGTATTTTCTCATCATGGAATTTCTCGAAGGCATGCCTGGCTGGACGTTGCGCCACCGCATCAAGAATGAAGGCGGACTGGACGTGGCCGAGGTCGTGACGATCTTCAGCAACTATCTCGCTGCGCTACAGTTTTTGCATAATAGTGCGCGACCGATCATCCACCGCGACATCAAACCCGGCAACCTCTATGCGCCGATGGGCCAGCCCGACAAAGCCAAGATCTTTGACCTTGGTGTGGCGCGCGACGTAACTGGTACCGTGACGGTCGGCGGCGTACCGGGAACGCTGGACTATATGGCACCGGAGTTCGCCGAGGTCGGCGGTGACCGCGGTTCGCCCCAGTCGGACCTTTATGCCCTCGGGCTCTGCCTCTACGAGGCGCTCACCGGCAAACCGGTCTTTGAACGGCTGCCGACGGACCTGAACTCGGCGTGGGTCGCCTTTCAGGACCGCATCCGCAAGCCACCTCAGATTGCCTTCGATGACGAGGTTTTTACGCGCCATCCGCGTCTCAAGCAAGTCATCACCCGGGCGCTGTGCGAGAAGCCTGCGCAGCGCCATGCCGGTGCGGCTGAGATGCGTGCGGCGTTGGAAGACGCACTGAAGCCGGAGGCCGTGCTGCCGGAGCGCGACGACCTGTTTGACGCCGGAGAGATGACCGTGGCCACGCTGGCGGGCGGTCATCCGTCGGCTGGGCCCGGCATGACGCTGGCCACGCGCCCGGTTGAGTTGGTGGATGCTACGCTGGCGGTTCCAGACGGCGGCTTGATCGCGGCAGGACGGCGTGAGGCGGGACGGCGCAGGACGCGCAAACGGCTGTTGCTGGCTAGCGTGGCCATAGGCGTGGTGGCGGTGGGGATCGGCGGTGTGTTGCTGGGCATCCGCGTCGCGGAGCGGCGAGGGGGTGGGGGGCCGACGGAGCCGGAGCGTACGTCCCAGACCCAGGTGTCCACCCATCCGCCTTCGCAGTCGGCGCTGGAGCCGAAAGCCGCAGACGTTGCGTCGGTTGCCGCGAAGCCGCAGCCTGAGCCGAAAGCCGCAGACGTTGCGCCAGCCGCCACACAGCCGAAGCCGCAGCCGGCGGTCGCTGCGTTGCCGCCGGAACGCGATCCGGTTTACCAGAGTTTGCTCGCGTCGATTCCCGGCGCGCTGGATGACGATGCCTCCTGGTTGGCCGCCGAGACTGCCGCTGGTCGCCTGACGGCACAGGCGAGTGAGCCGTGGCCCGGACTTGACGAAGCCGCGCGGACACGCCGCCTTGCCGCGCTGCAGGAGCGGCTCACGTCGCTCACCGCCGAGGGTGTGAAGCGCCTGCGCGATGCGGCGCTGGCTGAGTTGGCTGCCGGACGGGACGGCAAGGCTGAACGCGAGCGGCTGGCGCGGCTGGACGCGCAGTCGCCGCGGCTGAAAGCGTGGCTCGCGCCGGCGATGGAGGATGCGGCCGCTCAGGTTGACCGCGCTTATGTCGCGTATGTCGAGGGTGTCAAGCGCGAGCAGGAGCAACGCCGTAAGGCGGCCGAAGAACAAGCAGCGCGGGAGAAAGCTGAACGGCAGAGAGCCGAGGAGCAGGCGGCACGGCTTGCCCAGGCGGTCGGCCGGTTGGACGCGCTCGATGCGCAGCTTCGCGGCGGCGGACTGGAGGCGTGCCGGAACGGAGTCGCGGTACTGGGTGCTGTGACGCCAGAAATGCTGGCCGACGTGCCATTCAAGGCTCGCTGGGAGACTTCGCGCGCCGCCTATGTCAACAAGGTGACCCAGACGCTTGAACAGAAGGAACCATTGGAAGAACGCCTGCGACGGCTCGAAGCGGTGGGCGAGGTGCTGGGACACGCTGCCGCCGCAGCGGTGTTCGGTGCCGAGGCGGCCGGGTTGCGCCGTGCACTGGAACAGCAGAAAGGCTTGGGACTGCTGCGCTTGGTCAACCGTTCCAAGCGCCCGTTGTTGCTCACCAGCCGCGAACTGGGGATGTCGGACGGCGCGTTGGCCGACGGCGAGGCCAAAGAGTGGCTACTGCCGGTGAAGGGCGAAACGTTGACGGTTTCGGTCACAGTGCGTGGTGACAGCCGCTTCCGCTCGCGTATCGAGACGGTTAAACTGGCTCCCGGCAGCGGGATTGAGCGCTCCCTCGACGAGGGAGGGGGGCTGCTCACGCCCGTTCCGGAAGCGCCGGTCGCCGCCACTCCCGCGCCTGCTGCACCCGCGCCCGCGCCGGAGACGCCGGCCGCCGCCGCCAAGCCTGCGCCTGCTGCCCCCGCGCCCGCTCCGGCAGCACCCGCCGCCGCTCCCGCGCCTGCTGCTTCCGCACCGGCTCCGGAAGCACCGGCTACCGCCGCCAAGTCCGCACCCGTTGCTGCCGCGCCTGCGCCGG
>ERZ795049.3215-NODE-3215-length-17660-cov-8.489861_pt1 | contig 17660 bp, 12 predicted proteins | sample MGYA00375133_ERZ795049 | MGnify/ENA primary metagenome ERZ795049 (study PRJEB30178, sample SAMN05720147) | activated sludge metagenome | isolation source: anaerobic digester from wastewater treatment plant | place: Japan | collected 2015-04-20 ...
AGGAGGTATCAATCTATGGGTTGAGTTTTCAAGCAGGACTTATTGCGTTATCCCAATGGCGGGAATACCCCAGAACCGTCGGAAGCTCTTGAACCACAAAGGCCACAAAGGGCTTTGGGTGCCTCCCTTGCCCCCTTTGTGTCCTTCGTGGTGATCGGCCCCCGTCGGTTGCCGACGATTCTGGGATACACCCGCCAATAGCATGCCTTCAGTAGAGCAGGAGCAGCAACGGCGTGACCAGCAGCGCGACCAGGATCGACAGCGAAATCGTGCTCGCGGCCAGTTCCACGCTCAAGCCCATCAACGATGAATAGATCAGCACGACCATGCCGATGGGCATGGTGGCCCCCAGGCCGACGACGGTCCGCTCCAGCCCCTGAAGCCCCAACGCCAGGATGAGCGCCTGGCCCAAGGCCCAGCCTCCACCCAAACGCAGGCCAACGCCCACCAGCATTGGCTTCCAGTTGGTAAAGCGCAACTCGATAGACGAGCCCAGGGTCATCATCGCCAGCGGCATGTTGGCCGCGGCCAGCGGGTCGAGCAACCTGATGAGCAGGTCGGGCAGGCGCACGCCCGCCAGGTTCACCGCGACCCCCAGGATGCTGGCCCACACGACGGGCAAGGCAAAGATCTTTTTCAGGCAAGTGCTCCAGGCCCAGTTCTTGCCGGCGCCATAGCGACTGGCCAGGTAGAAGGCATAGCTGTTGTTCATGAGCGAGTTGCCCACTTCATAGGCCACCAGCCGGCTCAGCCCTTCGGCGCCATAGATGACCTGCACGAAGGGCAAGAGAAAGAAGCTGATATTGGTCACCGAAGCGCTGAGCACCACCACGCCGGCCACTGGGCTCTCCAGCTTCATGCCGCGAGCCACCAGCATGGCCACCAGGCTCAACACGATGGGGATCACTGCGCCAACGAGCGCGAGGACCACCAGCATGCTCAGCTCGAGCTGCGCCCGCACGAGCGAGATAAAGATCACCGGCGGCAGCGTCACGTTGAGAATCAGCCGCGTCAGCACAGGCAAGTCCGTGGCCTGGATGATCTTCACCTGCCGCAACAGAAAGCCCAGGATAACTAGCCCGATGATGGGCGCCGATTGGCTCAGGATGATTTGCATGGGTTGTTCGCCCTCAGTAGAGCAGGAGCAGCAACGGTGTGATTAGCAGTGCGACCAGGATCGATAGCGAAATCGTGCTCGCGGCCAGTTCCACGCTCAAGCCCATCAGCGACGAATAGATCAGCACGAGCATGCCGATGGGCATGGCAGCCCCCAGGCCGACGACGGTCCGCTCCAGCCCCTGAAGCCCCAACGCCAGGATGAGCGCCTGGCCCAAGGCCCAGCCTCCACCCAAACGCAGGCCAACGCCCACCAGCATTGGCTTCCAGTTGGTAAAGCGCAACTCGATAGACGAGCCCAGGGTCATCATCGCCAGCGGCATGTTGGCCGCGGCCAGCGGGTCGAGCAACCTGATGAGCAGGTCGGGCAGGCGCACGCCCGCCAGGTTCACCGCGACCCCCAGGATGCTGGCCCACACGACGGGCAAGGCAAAGATCTTTTTCAGGCAAGTGCTCCAGGCCCAGTTCTTGCCGGCGCCATAGCGACTGGCCAGGTAGAAGGCATAGCTGTTGTTCATGAGCGAGTTGCCCACTTCATAGGCCACCAGCCGGCTCAGCCCTTCGGCGCCATAGATGACCTGCACGAAGGGCAAGAGAAAGAAGCTGATATTGGTCACCGAAGCGCTGAGCACCACCACGCCGGCCACTGGGCTCTCCAGCTTCATGCCGCGAGCCACCAGCATGGCCACCAGGCTCAACACCAGGGGGATCGCCGCCCCAACGAGCGCGAGGACCACCAGGGTCCTCAGTTCGAGCTGTGCCCGCACGAGCGACAAAAAGATCACCGGCGGCAGCGTCACATTGATAATCAGCCGCGTCAGCACATGCCCGTCTGCAGCATGGACAATCCCCACCCGCCGCAACAGAAAGCCCAGGACCACCAGCCCGATGATGGGCGCCGATTGGCTCAGGATGACTTGCATGGGTTGTTCGTCTCGACCGTCTGCCGTGTCTCGCTGGATTGCACGATGGCGAGGGGCGACTCGAAGGCTCGCCGCGCGCGAGGCTGCGCGCGGCGCCGGATCACCGAGATACTGTCCGCCTCAATTTCTGAAACACCGTATCATTATGGAATTGTAACACACGCTTGGATGGCTGTCAATTCCGTGGTATATTACGCAATATGCTACAATAGCCGTCGTCAGTCCGTCTCCCGTCGCCGGGCGAGCCGCACTGGAGAGCAAGTCGGCTGCTATGTGGCCTGCATGCCCGACGAAGAGGCGCGTGATGGCCGACAGCAAAGCCGGGGTACGCGCCCACTTGCTGGAGTGACTGCCATGGGCCCACTTGTGCTGACCCCAGAAGACCGCCGGGCGGCCGGCGAGATGCTGCAGCTCGTCAACGCCAGCCGCCGCGAGCAGGGCCTGCGCCCGCTGCTGCTGAACGAGCGGCTGTGCCAGGTGGCCAAGGGCCACGCCAATGACATGCGCCGCCGCGGCTACCAGGCGCACGAGTCGCCGGAGGGCGTCGGTGTGGATCAGCGTGTGTCGCGCGCCGGCGTCTCGTGGCATGCCGTCGGCGAGAACATTGCCGGCGGCCCCACGCGGCGCCAGGGCAACGTGACCAAGACCGGTTATCCCTCACTGGCCGCGGTGCATCGGGGCCTGCTGTCTTCGCCGGGCCACCGCGCCAATATCCTTGGAGACTATGATGAGATGGGGGTCGGGCTGGCCAGCAATCGCGACGGCACGCTGATCGTCGTGGAGGTGTTCATCAAGCGCTAAAAGGCCCGCCCCCCTTACGCATCACGCATCACGCCTCACGCACCCGCCTCACCGCCGCCACCAACCGCTGCACTTCCTCGGCGGTGTTATAGTGCGCCAGGCCCACGCGCACCATGCCGCCGTGCGCCTCCAGGCCCAGCTCTTCCATGAGGGTCAGCGCATAGTAGTTGCCGTCCCACACAAAGATGCCCTCATCGCCGAGCCGGCGGGCGATTTCAGCGGGGTGCTGGCCCTGCAGCGTGAACGACACCGTCGGCGCGCGCCACGCCGCCCGCGCCGGGTCAATGATGCCCCAGACCTTGAGCCCTGGGATCGCCTGCAGCCCCGCGATCATGGGCCACACCAACGCGCGCTCGTAGGCGCGGATGGCGGCCATGGCGGCCTTGAGCTCGAGCCGCCGGCCCATGAGGTGAGGGTACTCGTGCTTGAACGCCTCGCCCGCGCGCCGGCCGAGGGAGGCGAGGTACTCTACGGCGGCCAGGGTGCCGGCGATGGCCTCGTGGTTCTGGGTGCCGGTCTCGAAGCGGTGCGGCACGGTGTCGGAGGCGGGGCGCACCTTGTCGGGCCGCAATTGCTCGAGGATCTCCTTGCGCCCCCAGAGCACGCCCTCGTGCGGCCCAAAGAACTTGTAGGCCGAGCAGACGAGGAAATCGCAGCCGATGGCCTGGACGTCGATGGGCCCGTGCGGGGCATAGTGCACGGCGTCGACATAGCTCCAGGCACCGGCCTCGTGCGCCCAGCGCGTCACCTGCGCCACGTCGTTGATGGTGCCCACGCCGTTGGAGGCATAGCCCACCGCCACGACCCTGGTGCGCGGGTTGATGGCGCCGCGCATCTCATCCATGTCGATGGTGCAATCCTCGGGGTGGAAGCGCACCTGGCGCACCAGCACCCCCTGCTCGGCCAGGCGCAGCCAGGGCGCCACGTTGGCGTTGTGGTCCAGGAGCGTGGTCACCACCTCGTCGCCGGGCTGCAGCAGCGTGCCGATGGTGCGGCTGATGTGGAAGGTGAGCGTCGTCATGTTGGCGCCGAAGACGATCTCGTCGGTTGAAGGGGCGTTGAACAGGTCGGCCATGGCCGCGCGCGCCGCAGCGACCGTCTCGTCGGTGCGCCGGCTGGTGAGGAAAGCGCCGTGGCTGTTGGCGTTGGCGTGCACCAAGTAGCGCGCCATGGCGTCGATCACCGACTGGTGCACCTGCGTGCCGCCGGGGCCGTCGAGGTACACGTAGGGGCGCCCTTGCGCATCGGTCTGGGCCAGCGCGGGGAACTCGGGCCGGACGAAGGAGAGGTCCATGCGACACCTCCGGGGAGGGAAACGTAAAACGTAATGCGTAATGTCGCTGGCGCCGGCGCACGCCGTGAGGTCAGGAGTTGCGCATTACGTATTACGCATTACGTTTCACGTTTTACTCTCTACGCGTCCTTGGTCCGCAACTGTGGGAACAGCACGACCTCGCGGATAGAGGTCTGGCCGGTGAAGAGCATGGTCATACGGTCGATGCCAAAGCCGACGCCGCCGGTGGGCGGCATGCCGTATTCGAGGGCGAGCAGGAAGGGCTCGTCCATGGGGTGGGCCTCTTCGTCGCCGGCGGCGAGGGCGCGCCGCGCGGCGGCAAAGCGCTCGCGCTGATCGAGGGGATCGTTGAGTTCCGAGAAGGCGTTGCCCAGCTCGAGCCCGCCGATAAAGAACTCGAAGCGTTCTGTGAGGTGCGGGGCGCCGGCCTTGCGCTTGGCCAGCGGCGAGAGCTCCACGGGATAGTCGATGATGAACGTCGGCGCGATCAGCGTGGGCTCGACAAAGGTGCTAAAGAGCTCGTCGACGAGCTTGCCCCAGGTGGGCTGCGGCGCCACCGTGAGCCCGCGCTCGGCCACGGCAGCCTGCAGGCCGGCCTGGTCGCGCGCGGCTTCGATGTCCACGCCGGTCGCTTCGAGGATGGCGTCGCGCATGGTCACGCGGCGCCAGGGGGGCGTGAGGTCGATGCGGTGGCCGCCGCGCTCGACGGTGGCCTCGCCCAACACGGCGATGGCCGCCTGGCTCCACACTTGCTCCACCAGTTCCATCATGTCGTAATAGTCGGCGTAGGCCTGGTAGGCTTCGAGCTGGGTGAACTCGGGGTTGTGCTTGTACGAGACGCCCTCGTTGCGGAAATCGCGGCCGATCTCGTACACGCGGTCGAGCCCGCCCACGATCAGGCGCTTGAGGTACAGCTCGTCGGCGATGCGCAGGTAGAGCGTCTGCTCCAGCTCGTTGTGGTAGGTGGTGAACGGCCGCGCCGCGGCGCCGCCGTAGATGGGCTGCAGGATGGGCGTCTCGACTTCGAGGAAGCCGCGCTCATCCAAGAGCCGCCGCACCGCCGTCACCAGCCGCGTGCGCACCTCAAAGATGCGCCGCGCTTCGGGGTTCACCAGCAGGTCGAGGTAGCGCTGGCGATAGCGCTGCTCCACGTCGCGCAGGCCATACCACTGGCTGGGGATGGGCCGCAGCGCCTTGGCCAGCAGCGTATACTCGCGCACGCGCAGGGTGGGCTCGCCGCTGCGCGTGCGGAACATCTCGCCCCTCGCGCCCACGAAATCGCCCAGGTCCAGGTCGCGGTTGAAGCGCTCGTAGGCCTCCTCGCCGACCTCGTCGATGCGCAGGTAGATCTGCAGCCGGCCTGTGCCGTCGGCGATGTGGGCAAAGGTCGACTTGCCCATCTGGCGCACTGAGATCAGCCGGCCGCCGATCGTGGCCTCGACCGCCTCGCCGCGCACCTCGGCCGCCTCAAACGCGGCCAGCGCGCCTGCGCAGGTGTGGCTGGGCTTGAAACGAGCGGGGTAGGGGTCGATGCCGCTGGCGCGCAGCCGCTCGAGCTTGGCCAGGCGCACATCGCGTTGCTCGCTGCTCTCGACAGTCTCATCGGCCATGGCCACCTCACCCGATCGCCTTGATAGTGAAGCGGAGATTCCCGCTGGGGGCGCGCACCGACACCGCATCGCCAACGCGGTGGCCCATGAGGGCCTGGCCCATCGGCGATTCGTTGGAGATGCGCCCCTCGACCGGGTCCGCCTCGGCCGAGCCCACGATGTGGTAGACGACCGCTTCGCCCTCGTTGTCGACAACGGTGACGCGCGAGCCCACTTGCACCTTGTCCGTCGAGAGGGGCCTGGTGAGCACCACGGCATCGCGCAGCGTGGCCTCGACATCGCAGATGCGGCCCTCGACAAAGCCCTGCTCGTTCTTGGCCTCATCATAGGCCGAGTTCTCCGAGATGTCGCCGCCTTCCTTGGCCTGGCGGATGCGCTCGGCGACCTGTGGCCTTCGCACCTTGATCAGGTACTCGAGCTCCTCTTCCAACTTTTTCCTGCCGTCAGCGGTCAGATAGTTCACCTTCTCGGCCATGGTCCTTCCTCACTACCAGCCTATTGGGAAGCAACGGAGGCGGCGTGGTGGCCGCCGGTACTGCGGGCATAGGCGCCCGCTGTGCGCGCTTGCAGGCCATGTGACGTGGCGTGCCGGAGCAACAAAAAAGTGCGCCCATAGGCGCAACATGCACTGCAACTCCCTGCAGCCCCGATTATAGCCCACAACAGCCGATTTGTAAAGGGCAGATGCGGTGCGGGCCAGGGTTCTTCAGGTCGCTGCCGGGTCCTGTCGAGCAGCGCATTGCACGCGACGTCTTTGCCGTGCCCGCGAGCAGCAACCGCTGCGTGGAGTACAAAACCGGTCACGGCGCAGGCCGTCTCGCTGCTGGTCTTGCCCGATCTGATGACCGTGCGCAGGCAATGGCGCATGGCGGCCGGCTTTGCCCCCGGCCAGGTTGTGTGTGCACACACAACCTGGCCGGGGCGGTTCGCGAACCGCCCCTACTGGCCCATGCCGCCTGGTCCAGGGAACCGCTCTCGCTGCATGTCAACGCGCGGGGCGACAGTCTCCAGCATATCCGTTTTGCTTGCAATATGCTGATAATTGCAGTATACTGATGGCACAATTCGGTTTGCAGGAGCCATGGCCGATGGGCTTTTTGACAGTAAGAGAGGTCGCGGAGAAATGGGCGTTGGGCACGCGCATTGTGACCCTGTACTGCGAGGAGAAGAGGATCGCCGGAGCGATCAAGCGAGGCAACCTATGGCTGATACCCGAGCACGCCGAGCGGCCCGTCGATAGACGGCGCCGCGAGCGGGCATTGCCGCAGCGGTCCTTGGCCGCCGATCTATGCGGCATCTTTGCGGCCACCACCCTGCCCATGCCGGGCGATAACCCCGATGCGATTCTGGATAGCGTGCGCGAGGAGCGTCTGCGGCTCCAGTACGAAGGCGAGCTGGCCTATCTGCGGGGTGACTTTGCGCGGACGTTGCGCTGCTATCACAAGACCGAGGGGGACGGCGCGGCAAGGCTGCGCGCCTGCCCAGCGGCGATCGCGGCAGCCATCAGCCTGGGCGATTACCGCACCTATGCCGAGATCGACGCTTATCTGAAAGACTGCGTACAAGCCAACCAGGGCAGCGCTGCAGCCGCTGTCGCCGAACTGGCGCTGGCCACCGCCGTGGTGAGCGTGATTGCGCCAAACATGGCCCCCGAATGGCTCAAGGCGGGGGATCTGCGCGCCCTGCCGCCCCCGGCGAGGCCGAACGCCCTCTACCTGCGGGCAAAATACCTCAATTGCACGGGCCGCTTCGAGGCCATGCTGGCTGTGGCGCAGACCGCGCTGTCGCTCTGTGCATCGCAGCAGGGGATCACGCCCTATGATATCTACCTGCGGGTGATGTGCGCCATCGCCTGCCGCTATCTCGAGCGCGATGAGGAAGCGCGGCGCCATTTGCTGGAGGCCATGCGCATCGCCCTGCCCCACGGCTTTGTCACACCGTTCGCCGAGATCGTCACTGCGCTTGGGGGGCTGATGGAACAGTGCCTGCAGCAGGAGTTTCCCACTTCCTACAATGCCGTCATCGGGCAATGGAAGCGCACCTGGAAGCACTGGATCACATTCCATAACCAGTTCACAAAGGACAACATCACGCTCATGCTCTCGCTGCGGGAATACCACATCGCCGAGATGGTGGCGCGACACGTCCCTTACGCCAAAATCGCAGAGCAGCAGTGCATCTCGGTGGGCAGGCTCAAGAACATCATGCTGGAGGTCTACGGCAAGCTGTTCGTCTCCGGCCGCGACGAGCTGGCAGAGTACATTCTTTGAGCCAAAAGACGTGACTTTTTTCTGCCAAAGAGTCACTACCGAACGCGCCGATTTGCCCCTATAATGGCGATACACAGCCATGATAGGGGTCTTTTTTCCCCTCACTCGAAGAACGGAGCGGCTGGATGCGCCAGGAAGAAAAGCAGCCGTACAAGGTATGCCGAGTAGGGGGCCACAGCTTTTACATTTACCTCGAATACGACGAACAGCTCGACGAGAGCTACCCCGTCTACCCTGACTTTGAGCAACACCCGGACTATACCGCTGAAGGCCGGCCCTTTGCCACGGCAGAGCAGGAGAGCTGTTCCTGCCGCAAGCCCAAAGCTGCGGGGGAAGCCCTGCCCGGGGATTGCGGCGGCTGCGGCTGGTTCTACCGCGAGCAAACCCCTTACGATCCCATCGGCATCTGTCTGTGTGATGCCAGGCGACGCAAACCCCGTTCGCAAAGGGAGGAAACAGCATGAAAGCAAAGCCGTCTTTGGGCCTGCTGCTGTGCACGGCGCTGCTGTTGTCGCTGCTGCCAGCGACAACAGCGCGGGCGACACGAGGCAGCGATCTTGCAGTCAGCGGAGATGCCGGGTATACGTACAGCACAGACGGTGTACTCACCTTCATGCAAGATGGTACGTACCTGGTATCCATGACGACAGCGGGCGCAACCACCACGACCGATAGAATCGTGGTGGCCAACGGCGTCACGGCCAACATCACGCTCAACGGCGTGGCTATCCAGTTGCCTGCCGGCTGTGCCTTCAACATCGCCGGCGCCGCTGTCAACCTGACGCTGACCGGCAACAACACCCTGCAAAGCGGCGCTCACAGCGCCGGCTTGTCTTGCCCGATCGGCGCAGCGCTGACTATCTCCGGCAGCGGATCGCTCACCGCCAGCGGCGGAGAATACGGTGCGGGCATCGGCGGTGGCCTTGCGGGCGGCTGCGGCGCCGTCACCATCAGCAGCGGCACGGTCACGGCCAGCGGCGGCCGCGGCGACTGGGGCGGCGCCGCGGGCATCGGCAGCGGCGCCAATTGTACGGAAGAAAACGGCGGCGGCATCGTCACCATCAGCGGCGGTACCGTCACGGCCCACGGCGCCGCCAGCGGCGGCGCGGGCATTGGCGGAGGCGGCTTTGACGGTTGTGCCGGTTACGGCGGCACCGTCTTCATCAGCGGCGGCTTGGTCACCGCCACCGGCTACGGCGGCGGCGCCGGCATCGGCGCAGGCAGCGGGGGCGGCTGGGGAGATCACGTAAGCGGCGGCGCCGTGACCATCAGCGGCGGCACGGTCATCGCCAGTGGTAATGGCGACCGCGGTGCAGGCATCGGCAGCGGCTGGGGCAGCGATGGTGCATCCATCACCATCAGGGGCGGCAGTGTCAACGCGAGCAGCCTCGACGAGGCGCCGGTGAACCAGAACGGCGTGAACGTGTATCGCACCACTGTCACCCTCGAAAGCCTGGGTGCGGCGATCGGCGATGCGGCGGTTTGCACGCTGGCTACGAATGCAGGCTATGCCTATGGCACAAAGGATCTCAAGACCGATGCCGATGGCAAGCTGTACCTCTACCTGCCGGCCGATACGCTGACGGGCGCCGCCCAGACCACCGACGGAGCGGCGCCCCCGGCCTACACCACCTACCGGGGCAGCATCCGCACAGCAGATGACGGGAAGGCAACCGGAGTCTTGAGCGCCGGCGCGGCGCCCACGCAGAGCGTGCTCACCGGCGGCAGCATCAGTTTCACGGCCTTAGAACTGGGGCTGGGGCCGCTGACCATTACAGCGATAGGAACGGATATTGACTCGGGTATCGCCACGGCGGCCCGGAGCGGCGGCCGGGTGACGGTGACGGGCGTGGCGGCAGGCAGCACCTCGCTCACCGTAACCTATAACAACGGCTCCGCCGAGATCGTGCCCATTGCCGTGCAAACGCCGCAGGGTGCCGGCGATTTTGTGGTAGCAACAGACAATTCCGCAGGATATTCCTACAATCCGGGCGGCGGCACGCTCCTCTTCAGCCAGCCCGGCAGCTACGCGGTGTCCATGAAGAGCGGCATCACCAAGACCACCAGCGGCAGGATCCAGGTCAACGGCGGCACCTCCGCTGAGCCCATCCGCATTACGCTCAGCGATGTGGGGATTCAGAGCGCTTCTTGTGCCTTTGAGCTTCAGGGCAGCTCCTATGTCCACCTGTTGTTGGCCGGGGGCACCACCAGCACACTGACCAGCGGTAAGGAATATGCGGGAATACAATGCGGGGGCGGGGCCACGCTTGTCATCGACGGCCCGGGAGAGCTCAGGGCTAACGGCGGCGCCGCAGGCGCAGGCATCGGCAACGGCATCGTCGGCGACGGGGGCACGATCTGCATAAACAGCGGCATAGTCATAGCCAGGGGCGGCAACGCAGCTGCCCTTTACAACGGCGGCGCCGGCATCGGCGGCGGCTATTACGGGCATGGAGGTATCATCAATATCTCCGGCGGCACGGTCGATGCCGCCGGCGGAAGTTTCGCCGCAGGTATCGGTGGCGGCCAGAGCGGGGTAGGCGGCAAGATCACCATCAGCGGCGGCATAGTCACAGCCGGCGGCGGCGCCGGCGGCGGCGCAGGCATCGGCTGCGGCGCAGCAAGCGACGGTTACTTGGCAGAAACCACGACAATTGCCATCAGCGGCGGCACCATCACCGCCAAAGGGAATGACGGCGCAGCCGGCATCGGCGACGGCAGTACATCAGTGACACCCTTCGAAATTCATGTCTATATCTCGGGCGGCAGCGTCAATGCCCAGGGCAGTGCAGGTGCACAGGATATCGGCAAAGGCATAAACAGCCTTGCCGATATCGTGCTCCAATCCGCCAAGGTAGGCGGCGTGAACGTCTACCGCACCACGGTTCAACTGGCGGGGTTGACAGAGGCCAGGGACATGCTCGATCTGATCACCAGCGCGGGCTATGCCTACGGCATCAATGGTATGAAGAGCGACGCAGAAGGCAAGCTATACCTCTATCTGCCGCTGGGCACAGCCACCACGGCGGCGAGGGCGGGGGGCAGCGTCTACACCGGCAGCGTGGCCACAACGGACGATCCGCTCACCTCCATGGGTACGCTGACGTTGCAGGGCGAACAGCAGGGCGCATTCCGGGTGGAGACAACCCGTGACTACAGCTACGGCGTCGACGGCGTGCTGCGCATCTTCCAGCCCGGCGACTATACCGTGTCCATGTCTGAGGGCGTGGCACAGACCTCTAGAGACAGGATCGTGATCGATGCGCCCTCGAGCACGGAGGCCAACCCCGTCCGGCTCACGGTCAATAACGTGAAAATCATCCATGAGGGAAATACCGCGCCCTGCGCGCTGGAGGTCAAGCCCAGTTCGGCAGTCAGCCTGACCCTGGTGGGGCAGGACAACACTCTGAAAAGTGGCAGAGATTACGCCGGGCTGGGCTGCCCCGCAGGCGCGACGCTGGCCATCGGCGGCGCTGGCTCGCTCACAGCGACAGGCGGCAGCTATGGTGCAGGCATCGGCGGCGGCCGCAACCGACCTTGCGGCCAGATCACCATCGCCTCGGGCACTGTCTGTGCATACAACAACTATGGCGCCGCGGGTATCGGCGGCGGTTTCGGGGATGGCGTCGTCTGCGACGGCGGCCACATCACCATTACCGGGGGCAAGGTTACGGCCAGCGGCGGCAGCGGCATGGGCGCTGGCCTGGGCGGCGGAGGCAATGGCGGCAGCGGCGGCACCATCACCATCAGCGGCGGCAGTGTCGCGGCAACAGGCGGCAGCATGAGCGGCGCTGCGGGCATCGGCGGCGGCGAGCAGGGCAGCGGCGGCAACATCACCATCACCGGCGGCACCATCAGCGCCACAGGCGGCGGCAACGGCGGCATCGCCGGCGCGGGCATCGGCGGCGGCAACACAGGTGCAGGCGGCACGGTCGTGATCACTGGCGGCAGCATCAACGCCGCGCCTGGGGGCAGCGGTGCGGAGGCCATCGGGCACGGAACGGGAGCGACCGACAGCGGCTCGCTGAAGAACAACCGCGGTGCGGATGTTTTCCTAACCACCATCACACTGCAAGGGGTGAACACTGTCACGGCGGTGACTGTATTCTTGGCCAGCCGCGCTTACGGCATACACGATGTATTCACCGATGCCCGGGGCAGGCTGTACTTCTACCTGCCGCAGAGCACACTGACCACCGCTGCAGAGACCACCAGCGGCACGATGCCCGCCGTCACCAGGAGATATGGGGGCGCGATCACGACCACGGCCGGCCATACGGCAAGCGGCACACTGTATCTTGCCGGCGATACCTCCCAGCTTGCCGTTCCCTCGTCCCTCTCGTGGGATACCACCATTCCCGGAAAAGCAACCTGGGTCGCGGTTGCAGACGCCTCGGGCTACAGCGTGCAGCTTTACAAGGATGGCACGGCCCTGGGCAGCGCGGTACATGTGCCAACAGGCACAGCTTGCGATTTTACCACCGCCATCGAAGCGGCGGGCAGCGGCAGCTATACCTTCAAGGTCACGGCACTGGCAGATGGAACGATCTATACCGACAGCGAGCAGTCGCCGGCGAGCGAGGAATACGGCTATACTGCCCCATCAGCACCCTCGGCCCCGCAGGGCCTCTCGGCCACGCCCGGCGACGGCCAGGTCACCCTGAGCTGGTCGGCCCCCACGAGCGACGGCGGCGCGACAATCAGCGGCTACGAGGTTTCCAAGGACGGCGGCGCGAACTGGACGGACGCGGACAGCAGTACGGGCCACACCTTCGGCGGCCTGACCAACGGCACAAGCTATACGTTCATGGTGCGGGCGGCCAACCGCATCGGCGCCGGCGCGGCAGCGACCGCGGTCGCCACCCCACAGGCATCGCCGACCACCTACACGATCACCGCAGCGGCGGAGAGCGGTGGCAGCATCAGCCCGAGCGGGGCCGTGCCCGTCGCCCAGGGCAGCAGCATAACCTTTACCATCACGGCAGATGCGAGTTACAGCGTTCTGTCGGTCTACGTGGACGGCAGCGATCAAGGCGCGCTATCTTCCTACACCTTCAACAACGTGGCCGGCAACCACACCATCAGCGCGACCTTTCAGCACACAGGTGGAGGCGACGACCCTGACTATATCCCCCGTAACCTGACCGACAGCGCCACGGGGATTATCGTATCGGGCAGCAGCATCCATAAGGACGCAGTCTTGACCGTGACGGACGTGGTTCTCCACGCGCCAGGCGTCGATCCCGCCTGTGATGCCATCCGGCAGCGTATGAACGATGACGCTTACGGGCTGCTGCTCTTGAAAGATATTTCCCTCTCCCCAGGCTTTAGCGGCACGCTGACCATCACGATACCGCTGGGCGCGCAGTACAATGGCCAGACCGTGACCATCCTCCACTGCGCCAAGGGCACGCTCAAGACCTACGGCGCCACCGTACGGGACGGCAAGGCCACCTTCAGCGTGACCAGCCTTTCGCCCTTGGCGGTATTCGCGCCGCTTTCTGTGGCGCCGCCGCCCTGCACGCGCGCCGACGTGGTGGCGGTGCTCTACGGCGCGCCGGAGGGCACGCCGGTCAGGGCCTGGGTCGGCGGCACCGAGCAGCCCACCCTCTACACCGCCCACGATGCCTTTGGCCGGCAGGCCGTGCTCTGGACCTTCTACCCACCCCAAGACATCGGCTGGACGGTGCGCGTCGAGCCGCAGCTTCCGGCGGGGCTGGCCGGCCCACGTTGGCAGTACCGGCTGGTGTGGATCGAACCGCCGGCGGCGGGCTCTGTAGCCGGGCACTCTGCGGCTGGGGTGGTGACCATCAGCCGCTGCAGCGGCGCCGTACTGCGCTTCCAGCTCGTCGACACCGACGCGCCGTAGGGCACGGCCCGCCGCCCGTGGCCCATGGGGTTGGCGACGGGCCGGCAGGAGTCTCCGGCGGGTTGGCTCGTGGCCTTGGGAGATGCCCCTACATCAGTTTGACTCGCAGGAGAAGATATGTCATAATGGGGCTGCCGCGAGGGCATCTGCCCTTGCAGGCCTGATCTAGCCATCCTAATAATGGGAGGTGATGTGCATGAGCAGTAGTAGTACCAGACGTGCCCTAGCATCACCTCGAGGTGAATGCTAGGGCACAGCCGAGCCAGAAGCCCCTCCTCTGCGAGGGGCTTCTGCATGTGCGGCTGTGAATGCTGCCCTCGGCGCCGGCACGCACTGGGAGTGGCTGCTCTTGGGCGAGGGCTGGTCGTGGCCAGCGCGGCGCTGGGCGCGCTGATCGCGCTCGGCCTGGCCGCGCTCGTGCCGGTCTGGGCCATCTCGGCGCCCCTCGTCTTCCTGCGCCACAGCACGCCAGCGCACCCCCAGTACCAGTTGACGGCCGCTTCGCGCAGCCCATACCCGCCGGGCCAGCGCACGCCGGTGCTCGGCCGCCTCGGCGACCCCCTCGCGCCCATCCGCCTCGGGCCTTTCGCTTGGCCTGATTCATAGGGTCATGCAAATCGTCTGGCGTTGCTCTCCGCCCGCGGGCGGAGAGCAACGCCAGACGATTTGCATGACCCCTCTAGTGCAAGCGCTTTGCGGCGGCGGCGATGCGGCGCGCCAGGCTGTCGACGGTGCGCAGGCCCAGCTCGTCCTGCTCGGCCAGGCCGCAGATGGTGGCGCCGAAATGGCTGAACGGCTGGCCGTCGGAGACGACAAACATGTCGTGCTCGAGGAAAAAAGTCTGGATATCGGCGAGCACGCGCTCCTGGCCGCCATTGCGGAAGGCGCCGCAGGCGATGGCCGCGCCCACCTTGCCGGCGAGCTCGAACGGCCCGCCCAGGCGAAAGAGGATGGTGCGGTCCATGAGCGCCTTGAGCTGCGCGCTGATGAGGCCCATGTAGACCGGCGAGCCGACGATCAGGCCGTCGCAGCGCCGCAGGGCCTCGTAGATGGGCGACATGTCGTCGTCGATGACACAAGCGTGGGTCGCCCGGCAGGCGTAGCAGCCGGTGCAGTAGCCGACGTTCCTGTCGGCCAGGGTGATGAACTCGGTCTCCAGCCCCTCGCCGGCGACGACCTCCAGCGCGCGCTGCACGGCATAGGCGGTGTTGCCGTTCAGACGCGGGCTGCCCGCAATGCCGAGCACCAGCATGTGGCTCGCTCCTCCCTGCCGCAGGCCCAGCCGTCACAGGGGCAGGGTTGCAGCGCCCCCATTATACAGGAGAAGCAGCGTGCTGGGCAAGGGGACGCGAGCTCTGGAAACATGACAAAGTGGTAGAGGGTTTGCGGGGGGGTTGGCCGGTGGGCGACCGCGGTCGCCCACCGGCCAACCCCCCCGTAAACCCTCCCCAGTTCATTCTGTCAGCGCGGCGATGATGGTGCGGCAGAACGCCGGCAGGTCGGCCGGGGTGCGCGAGGTGATGAGGTTGCCGTCGCGCACCACCTCGCGGTCGACCCATTGGGCGCCGGCGTTGGCCATGTCGTCTTTGATGGCGGCCACCGACGTCGCAGTGCGGCCGCGCAGCACGCCCGCCGAAACGAGCACCCAGCCCGCATGGCAGATGGCAGCGACGGCCTTGCCCCCTTCCACCGCCTCGCGCACCAGCGTCAGCACCGCCGGGTAGCGGCGCAGCCGGTCGGGCGCAAAGCCGCCGGGGATGATCACGGCGTCGATAGCGGCGCCGCGCACCTCGTCGGCCGTGGCGTCGGCGCGTGCCGGGTAGCCGTGCTTCGACTGGTAGACCTCAGCCGAGCCGGTGCCCACAATCGTCACCGTGGCGCCCGCCTCGCGCAGGCGGTAGTAGGGGTACCACAGCTCCAGGTCTTCGTAGTTGTCCTCGGCGAGGACGACGACCTTCTTGCCGTCAAGCTCCATGATCTAGCCTCCTTGCGACAATGGCTACCGGGCAACAGCGCCCCAGCAGATCCTGGTTGCCCAGGGTGCGGCCGGGTGGTTTGCGCCGCGCCCGCCCGGCCTCAGCCTGGGAGGGCTTTTGATGGCGGGGTTGGCTGGCGTCGTGGCCGCCCGCGGGCGGCCACGACGCCAGCCAACCCCGCCATCAAAAGCCCCATGAAGGTCCCATTCCGGTCTCATGCGAAGCCTAGCGCCCGGATGCCTTGGTCTGACGGGTAGGCCCGTTCTAGGGCGTATTTGCAAACCCGTAGTCTAGCCCCCCTTGGCCGCCGCAGGCGGCTTCGTGGGCGTTGTTGGCGGCGAATCCGGTGCCGCGGAGACGCGAAACGGGCACAAGGCCCTAGGCTACGCAGGTTTGCAAACACGCCCTAGCGCAACAGCGCCTTCCAGTCGAAGCCATCGGCCAGCAGCGCCTCTCCATAGCCGCTCACATCGACGTGCCGGGTGACCGCCTGGGTGACCAGGCTCACCTTCTCCTTGTGCCCCAGCAGGATGGCCCCGTGCAGCCGGTTGTCCTTGAGCAGCAGCTTGAAGTAGCGCCCCGGCCCGTCGCTCTGCCGCAGCGCCACAAGCCCGTCGCCGACGATCTGGCCGACCGAGGTCAGGTCGATGCCGACAATCTTGAGCGTGTTCGAGGGCACTGTGCCTGCATACTCGGCGCTGCAGGGCTCGAGCATATTCCGCACCGCGGCCTGCGCCTGCTCGATGGCCGCGGGGATGATGCCGTAGACGGTGCCGTTGAACTCGGCCACATCGCCCGCGGCGTAGACGTCGCTGGCGCTCGTCTCGAGGCGCCCGTTGACGACGATGCCGCGGTTGGCCGCCAGCCCCGAGGCCTGCGCCAGCTCGAGGCTCGCGCGCACGCCCGCGGCGACGAGCACCAGGTCGGCCGGCACGCGCAGGCCGCTCTTGAGCACCACGGCCCCGCGCTCGATGTGATCGGTGTCGGCGTCGGCCGCGACGGCGATGCCCAGCCGCTCGACCTCCCGGCCCAGGATGGCGCCACCCTGCTCGTCGAGCTGGCGCTGCAGCAGGTACGGGCCGCGCTCGAGCACGGTGACCCCCAGGCCCAGAGCGCGCAGGCCGCGCGCCGCTTCGAGGCCCAGCAGCCCGCCGCCGATGACGGCCGCATGTGTGCAGCCGCGCGCATAGGCGCGGATGCGCTCCGCATCGTCGATGGTGCGCAGGGTAAAGACGCCGGGCAGGTCGGCGCCCGGGATAAGCGGCAGGAACGAGCGCGCCCCGGCGGCGACGAGCAGGCGGTCGTAGGTAATCGCCGTGCCCTCGCTAAGGATGATGCGGTGCGCCGCGGCGTCGACCCGGGCCACGCGCGCCTCGGTGTGCACGGCGATGTGGCGCTCATCGTACCACGCCTGCGGGTAAAAGTACAGTTGATCCTGGGTCACCTCGCCGGCCAGGAAATCCGGCAGCTTGGGGCGGGCATAGTAGAGATGGGGCTCGGCCCCGTAGACCTCGACCTGCACGCCGGCGCGGCCCGCCGCGGCAATGCTGCGCGCCGCGTTCGCGCCCGCGGCCCCCAGTCCGATGATGACGATCTTCATGATAGCGATACTCCTCTCAGGTAGCACAAGCCGCGTGCCCAGCCGTATGCCCGGAGTCCCGAACCCGGAGTCTCGAACTTGTTCGAGACGTGTCGCACGCCAAGGTTCCGCCCCAACAAGTTGGGGACTCCCGGCGCGTGTCCACGCCCGGAGTCCCGAACCCGGAGTCCCGAACTTGTTCGGGACGTGTCGCACGCCAAG
>ERZ795049.3218-NODE-3218-length-17653-cov-4.951983_pt1 | contig 17653 bp, 16 predicted proteins | sample MGYA00375133_ERZ795049 | MGnify/ENA primary metagenome ERZ795049 (study PRJEB30178, sample SAMN05720147) | activated sludge metagenome | isolation source: anaerobic digester from wastewater treatment plant | place: Japan | collected 2015-04-20 ...
TATAATACGTTTTTTCAGAAATTTGTTCTTAACATAAACAAAAAACAATTTATATAAAAAATACAAGATTTATTCTTGTATTTTTTTTGAAATATTATCTTCTATTTTTTATCTTGTTAAATTCCCCATTCTTCTTTTAACTGTTTAATTCCTTCTTCTAAACTAATAGTTGGCGCCCAATCAAGTAATTCTTTAGCTTTAGTATTATTAGCATTAGTAATACGCACATCTCCAACTCTCTCTGGTACAAAAACATGTTCTCCTCCAATTAACTGAACTAATTGATTAACTGAATAAGGACTATTATTACCAATATTAATAATTTCACCTTTACCAACTTTATCACTTGTCATAGCTAAAATATTTGCTCTAGCAATATCAGACACATGAGTATAATCACGATAATATTCACCATCACCACAAACAGTCATGGGTTCACCATTTTTAACTTGTTTAATAAACTTGCCAATAACTAAAGCATAAGCTCCATCTGGATCAAAATATGGTCCATAAACATTGAAATAACGCAAAGACACTGTTTCTACTCCAAATAATTCAAAAAATAATCGACAATAATGTTCACCTATATATTTATGAAGAGCATAAGGACTAATTGGTAAACATTTAAAATCTTCTTTTACAGGAAAAACTTCTTGATCACCATAAGCTGAAGATGAAGAAGAAAATACTACTCTTTTTATACCATGTTTTTTAGCGGCTAATAAAACTTGTAAAGTACCATTAACATTCACATCATGTGTTAATGCTGGATTCTCTACTGAAAAAGTTACTCGAGGCAAAGCAGCTAAATGAAAAATTCCCTCTATCCCAGAACAAACTTTATCTAAATCAGCTTCTTTTCTAATATCACCCTCTACATATTCAACTCCTGATTGGAATCTTTCTTCTTTTTTACCACCAGCATAATTATCCAATACCACTACTTGATGACCTTGCTCCAAAAGCATTTTTACAATATTAGTGCCAATAAACCCGGCACCACCGGTAACGAGATATTTCATATAATTATAGACACAAGTCTTTAAAGTCAAAAGTCATTAAAGACTTAATTAAAATTTAATGTTTTTATTAAACCAGATAATAAACGAAAAATTTCTAAAGAAAGATCATATAACTCTCTAGTTTTTTCTTTTGTTAAATAATTTAATTCAAAAGCTAGATATAACATTGAACGTACTTCTCCACAAGAGCCTTTAGCAATAAATAAAAACTTTCCTAACTCCCTGTCTCCTTTTCTTTCAAATCCTTCAGCAATGTTATTCATAATAGACACACTAGCTCTTTGTATCTGATCTCGAAAACTAAAATCTTTAGAATCTTTAAAAGTTGAATAGATATTTGTCGTTAATATTTTGGCTTTTTGCCAAGCAATAATATCTTCAAACTTTTCTATTTTCATAATTTTATAAACTTTACAGACTTTTGACTTTAAAGACTTTACAGACTTTATAGACTTTTAGCTTTAAAGACTTTAAAGACTTTACAGACTTTAAAGACTTTTGACTTTCTAACTTTCTGCCTTTAAAAAAGGACTCTCATCTGTTTCTTCTATCACTATACCTAATTTAGCAATAAATTCTGCACTAGACCTTCCTCGACAAGCAGCTCTATAATTTGCACCAACTGAAGTTCCGCTTCTTATTAACTATTTACTAATTGCCCAACCAATAGTATTCTGTGGTATTGCTTGTGTTAATTTAATTATACGCAAAGCATAATTTTTGTTCTATTTTTTAATTCCTCCTTATTTATAAAATAATAAAAAATCATTAATTCACATTTCTAAAATCAAAAATCTTAAATCTATAATCCTTTTATAAATGGCGATCCCACAGCAATTATTTCAAATCCGGCTTGTTGTAAATCACTGTACCGATGTTGCAACATTCTTCGTCCATCCATAATTAAAGATTTATTATTTTCATTTAATAGAATATCAGCTAAACCTCTAAATTGTGGCCAATCTGTCGCAATTATTATCACCTCTGCCTCTTTAACAGCTTCTAATTCATTGCTTACATACTTAATCTGTTCTGACTCTGGAAAAATATTCTTAAACATTGATATAGCTGCTGGGTCAAAACAATTAATTTTTTTAACTTGTTTATCAAACAAAAATTTTACAATATCAATGCTTGGTGAATTACGAATATCATTAGTATCGCGTTTGAAAGCAACACCAAGTAAAGCTACTTTTTTATCTTTCCAATCAAATTTTGCTTCTTTTTCAGCGCGTTCAATAAAAGTTTTTAATTGACGCTTATTAGCCAAATATGTTTCCTTAACTAAATTTATTTGTGTACCAGCTGTCTGTAATTGATAAGCTAACGAGCGTGAATCTTTTATAAAACAAGATCCTCCAGCATACAAACTATCATACAATCCCCATGAACCAATCCGCGGGTCAGAAGCCAAAACTTTGCGTATATTTTCATAATCTAAATTAGCAAAAGTTTCACATGTCCTACCAATCACATCAAAACATACAGCTAATTTATTAAACAATGTAAAATTAGCTAATAATTTTCCTGCAGCTGCTTCTTTTGGATTAATTTCTAAATACTGCACATTTGGATCATCATAAAAACGTTGATAAATTTTTTGCATTATTTCAAAATCTTTTTGTTTCCAAGCACCAATTACTACCCGATTTGGTTTTATAGATCCTTCTACAGCTTTTCCTTCTACCAAAAATTCTGGATTGGATACTACACCATAATTTTTTACTCCCGCTTCATCCATAATTTCTTGTGTTTTATCCACCATATCAATCGGCACTGTACTTTTATTTACAATTACCACATATTTTTCTTGCTTACCTTGATTTCGTTTGGATAAAGCCTGAGCTAATTTTTTGGCTGCAGCAAAATAATAAGTTAAATTACTCTCTCCTGTTTCACCAATTTCTGGAGTTGGTAAACACATAAACACAACATCACAATTATCCAAAAAAGCTTCCACTTTGGTATAATCTATGGTAAACTGAATGCGTTCAGAATTACGAACTAAAAGATCACCTAATCCTTTCTCATAAAGACAAGTCTCTATAATATCACGATCGCCAGAACCCAACATTTGGATCTTTTTTTCATCAATATCATAAACTAAAACATGGTGCCCACTAGAAGCAGAAACTGCTGCTGAACAAGCACCTACAAAACCTGAACCAATATATAAAATATTCATATTTTAGCAAAATTTATAAGAATATATGAATTTTACCACAATTAAACAAAAAATCAAGAAAATATTACTTTGGAGTCAAAAATATACCAAAACTGACATGATTTATTTATTCAAAAATAGTTTTTGGACAAGTGTTGGCAAATTTTTTTCTTCTCTCTCTGGAATTCTAGTTCTTGTTTTTTTAACTAGATATGTTTCCAAAGATATTGTTGGTCAATATAATTTTTATTTATCCCTTTTATCCATTATTGCTATTTTTTCTATTTCCGGACTCAACACCTCCACCATTGAAACAACTGCTAAAGGAAATGAAGGAGTCTATAAAAAAGCTGTCAAAACTAGTTTCAAATGGAGTTGGTGTGGATCTTTAATTTTTATTCTTATTGCAATTTATTTTTATTTTTTAAAAAATGATCAAACTTTATCTTTAGCTTGTTTAATTACTGCCTTTTTATTCCCCTTTTTATATCCACCTAATATTTGGCGAGGTTTTTTAATTGGTAAACAAAAATTTAAACAATTAAATTTTTTATCATCACTACAATCCTTACTCTACTTATCTGCCATGATTTTAGTTATTATTTTTAGTCATGGTAATTTAATTTGGATAATTTTAGTTTATCTTTTAATTCAAATAATAGCTAATACTTTTAGTTACTATTTTACTCAAAGATATATTCAAAATAATAATGAAAATAAAGATTGGAAAAGTTATGGTTTTTTCTTAACCAAAATGCAAATTTTAAATTTAATAAGTACTCATATAGACAAAATAATTATTGGTATTTTTATTAATATGGAATCATTGGCTATATATAGTGTTGGTAGAAAACTAATTACCAGTTTACAAGGACTGATAAAAGAATTTTCCAATATTTACTTGCCCAAAATTGCCCAAAGAAATAAAATAAATTTTAAAAAATATATTTTTATAAGCCTTTTTAGTATAATATTTTGTATAATTGGAATATTTATCACACCTTGGCTAATAAAAATTCTTTTCACACTTGAATATTCAAATAGTATTTTAATTGCCCAATTATTTTTATTATTTTTACCTATCTGGATTTTTGATCTTTTCTTAGGCTATGAAACATCTTATAATCTTAAAAATAAAAAAATTATATTTTATAAAAATATAATTACACCAATTATTTATTTTATTTTAATAATCCCAGCTATAATCTTCTTTAAAGAAATTGGATTGGTTTTAGTAATTAGTTTAAAAAATATTATTAATATAATTATTTTTTACTCTATTTATAAAAAATAAGTTTAGTTATTTTTTCCAGTAACATACATATAACTAAATAATTCATTATCATTTTTTCTTTCTTTTTTAAACAAATTAATTCTTGTTAAAATATTTATAATATTTATTATATATTTATATATAGGAAGTTTATATTTACCAAATTTAAAAATTTTTTCATAAAATAATTTAAATAAAAGATTATGACTTTCAATCAAATTACAATTTATAAAATATTTTTTCCATTAAATTGAAGAAATCTTCTTGAAAAAATTCTTGAAAATGCATTTTATCTAATGGTTTTTTGGTATATTTTATAGGTGTAGAAATAGCTACAAAAGCATTCTTTTTACAAACTCTTTTTATTTCTTCTAACATTTTATCTGGATAATTAACATGTTCTATAACATCAGAAGAAATTACTATATCAAAAAAACTATCTTCAAATTTTAAATTATAAACATCAGTTTTTATAAAAAAACCATTTTGAAGTTTTTTTCTTGCAACTTCTAAAGCCATTTCAGATAAATCAACTCCATATAATTTAATATTATTTTTCTTTATTTTTTTATTTATTAAATATAGTAAAACACCATCTCCACACCCAATATCAAGTATTTTTATTTCATTGTTATTTTTTAAATTATTTTTTAAATAATTTACAACTAAATTAACATGTTTTTGATATCTTGCTAATACAGAAATATTAAAATTTTTAAAATTAAATTTATTTATTTGTTTATAATGATAATCTGCTCCTTTTTTGTTATATTTTTCAAATTGTATTTCCTGTAACATAATTTTAAAAATTATTTTTTAACTATCAAAAAATATCCACCATTAAATTTATTTAAATTATCATTTTTTTTAATAAAATTAAAATTATCTAAATAAACTAAAAAATCTAAAATAGGAAATCCTAAATAGAATAACCATTTTAATATTTTTGGTAATGTTTTTATAAAATATTTAATATATTCAGAAAAAATAAATAAAAAATTACCCATTATTTCTTCTTTTTCTATATTAAAACCTTTTTCTTTTAAAATATCTCTCCATTTGTAAATAGTCCATCTTTGAAAATCATAAGGATCAGCATGAATTGGATATAAAAAAGGTGCTGGAATAAACATAATTCCATCCTTTTTTAAAACTCTATAACATTCTTCTAAACCTTTTTCAATATTTTTTACATGTTCAAAAAGTTCAATCGCATTAATAAAATCTATACTATTATTTGAAAAACTATTCATATCAGCAACATCCAAAATAACATCTGGATTATGTTTGCTTTCTATATCAACAAATGTCCATTTTTCCACTTTGTCTTTTGGTTTTTTAAATCTTCCTCTATCTCTACCTCCAATATCCAAAATTATTCCTTTATATAAAAAAGAATATTTATTTTGTAATTTATCCAATAATTTTCTTCGATAACTTGCCCAAAAATAATATTTTACACTATCTAGCATATTTTAAACCTCTAAATAATTAAACTTTAACTATCTCTCATTTATATATTTTTAAAAATTTTTTTACAAAATATTTCCATTCTTGTTTTAAAATCATAATCAAAAATAAAAAATAATTTATTTTATTTATTTTTTTATATTCTGTACTTTTATAAATTGTTTCTAAAAAAGAATAATATTTTTTTGCTACTTCTTCTATGTTTAATAAATTTATATTATTTTTATAAAAATTATAATTTTTTGCAACTTTTTCAATTTTTTCTAATAAATCTTTTTCAGTAAAAAATAATTCACCACCTTTTTTAACAATCTCTGGAGTACCACCACTATTATGCCCTACAACCGGTAATCCAATATGCATCGCTTCAATTATAGAATTGGAACAAGGCTCATTAAAAGCAGCTGAAATAAAAATATGTTTTTTCTCTAATTGTTTCGCTAATTCTTTAGTATTTAATGGATCTAATTTTTTAATATTTTTAAATTCTATTGGTGAATTACCTATAAAAGTCATTTCATATTTTTTAAAATCAAGATTTTCATCTAGATATTTATAATATTTAAAACCTTTTCTTTCATTTGCAGCCCAGCAAGTAGAAACAAGTTGAATTTTTTCATTATTTATTAATTCTTTATTTTTTAAAAAAAATATATCTTTATCAGGTGCATTTATAATGACATCATTTTTAATATTTTTATCAATTCCATATTCTTGTTGTATTGTTTTTATCCATTCTGTCTGATAAATAATCCCATCAACGAAATTATTAGCAAAATATTTACAAATATTATCTATCTTTTTTTGTTTTTCATCTAAACGATTTATATAAAACAAACCATCAAGACGGTAAATAATTTTAAAATTTTTATTTTTTATTTTATTTTTTATTGGATCAATTAAAAAATTAGGATTTCTAGATGGAAAAGAATTTACAAGACAAACATTAGCTTTATTCAAATTTTCTTCATAAACATTTTGTCTTATAAATTCCTTTTTAAGCGCTTTTAAAAATTGGTTAGCTCCACCAAAAGGACCATCTTCAAATTTATATTGTATATTAATCTTCATAAAAAATTATTATAAATTCTATCAAAATACTTCTCTGCTATTTTCTGCCAAGAATATTTTTTTATTTCTTTTAAATTATTTTTTATAAATTCTTCTTGTTTTTCTTTACTATTTAATAAATAAATACTTTTGTTAAATAATTCTTCTGTATTAGAACAAATAAAAGTATTTTTATCATTTTCTAAAATATCACTTACTAAACCTACATCACTAGTTACAAATGGCACTCCAGTTGCCATTGATTCTAAAATAGCTTTTGGACCACCTTCTGCTCTAGAAGTTACAAGATATAAATCCAAACAATTATAATAATTAACTATCTCAAGATAATTTTTTAAATAATAATGAGTATAACTAATCTTAGCTTTCTCTAATCTTGTTTTTACATATCCACGAGCTGGACCAGTTAATAAAATATGAATATTTTTTTGTTTAGATATTTTTTCCACCACCTCACAAAAAATATCAGGACCTTTTTCTAATTTTGGTTTTAAACCTTCTCCCCAGCCTTGTCCATCTTTTTGAAAAGATCCAATAATAATTTTATTAATTGGCAAATTTAATTTCTTTTTTATTTCTTCTCTTTTTTCTTCAGTATATTTTTTAAAAACATTTAAATCAACTCCCAACGATATAACTACTATTTTTTCTGCTTTTAAACCATATTTAATTAATAATTCTTTTGTTTTCTGACATGAAGTATGTATTAAATCAACTTTATTATTAAGTTCAGGAATAAATTTTATTCTCTTATCATTTTCTGTAATATGAAACCAAGTCAAAATAATTTTATTACTTTTATCTACTTTTTTAATACCATTTTCATTTATAAAAGTATTTACTGAACCAAAATGTATAATAGAATTTTTTATATACTTTGATGAACTAGCGGTTCTGGATTTTATTCTATTTTTTTTTAAATTTGAAGATAAATAAAAACCATCCCATTTTATAGACCAGTCAGCAGTTTCTACAATATAAACAATATCATATTTTAAAAAAATATTTTTTAAAATATCTACAAAAATTTTAAAATTATTCATCATAATTTTTTATTACTCCCCAAAATTCTCCAAACTGAATTGAATAACTTTCTATTTTCCAACCAGCACTTTTTAATTCATTTTTCAATTCAACCAAAGAATATTCAATAAAATGAGTTGGATCTAATCTGTATTCAAAACCTTTATTTTTTTTTATAAACACTAAGCCAATCTCTATCTATCATTGGTACTCTAAGTAAAATAACATTTGCAATACTATGTAAATTTTGTAAAAAATCAATTCTGTTTTCAATATGCTCTAAAACATTTGATAAAACTATCTTAGTAAATTTTTTATCAAAATTATATTTTGTAGCATCACCTACCAAAAACTCTAATTTTTCTTTTCCTGTCTGCTGGCAAGCAAGGTGATATTTTTCTTTAGCAATTTTAATATTACTTTCTAATATATCAATACCTAAAACTTTCTTAGCTTTTTAAGCAATATCAAAAGCATTTTCTCCTTTACCACAACCAATATCTAAAATTTCATCATTTTCATTAACATTATCAATAAAAAATTTATGATAATTCATTATTTTATGTTTGGGGTGAATGCCATTATTTTCATAAATAACTAAACGAGATATTATCTTATAACAAAAATTATGTAATTTTACAAAAATATTTAATAAACTTTTATTTAAAAATTTTATTCTCAAAATTTTTTTAATAATTTTCATAAAAATTATTCTTTTTCTAAAACCCACCACATAGTGCCATGGGAGAAGTCCTCTAAGTTGATTTTTCTAAAAAATAATTTAAAAAATATTTTTATGAATACACTATTCCATTTTCCTTCTATCTTAGAATAAAAATCTATAATTCTAAAATTATTTTTTATCCCTCTTTCTTTTATAAAATTATTAGCTTCTGAAAAAGAAAAAAACCATTTATGTCTATCAGATTCTTTTTCGGTTGTTAAACCATAAAATTTTAAATTTTTATTATATTTTGAACTTCTAAAAATAAAATTCATAAAATCATTATACGGATTTGGTAAAGAAATAATTATATATTTTGATGAAACTCTGCATAATTCATCAAAAATTTCATGAATATTATCTAAATGTTCTAATACATCTAAACAAATAACTGTATAATAAGTATTATCTGCAAATGGAATTTTTTCTTTTTCTAAATTTATATTTATTAAATTTTGATTATCAGAACCAAGTCCAATGCCCTTATATTTAATATTTTTAGGTAAATAATTTAAAAGATAACATTCATCTGCTCCTACATCTAAAATTGAATTTACCAAAATATCTTTATAACGATTATAAAAAACTTCTATTTTTTCTTTTCTATTTTTATATTTTAAAATTTTTTTAAAATTCATAGACTTTTTTACAATTTTCAATAAAACCTTCAAAAGTAAAATTTTCTTCTATTCTTTTTAAACAATTATTTTTAAAATCAATCTCTGTATTATTTAATATTTTTTCAATTGCTTGTTTTAATTTTTCAGAATTATTTTTTTCTACCACATAACCAGTCTCACCATCACTGTTTACAAAACTTGTTCCTGTGCCTAATTCAGTAGAAATAACCGGAACTCCACAAGCCATAGCTTCCAAAAGAACTAAACCAAAAGCTTCAGATTTAAAAATTGATGGTAATACAAATATCTTAGCTTGACTAAAAAAATTAATTAACTCTTTTCTTGATTTATTTTCTAAAAAAAATACTTTCTTTTCTATACCTAAATCTTTAGCTTGTTTTTTTAATTTTTTTTCTAATTTACCAGTCCCAATAATCACTAAATTTATTTCTAAATTTTTAACAGCATCTAACAAGACTTGTACTCCTTTATAATAAATAAGTCTACCTACAAATAAAATATAATTTCCATATTTTTCTTTTATTTGTTTTTGTAAATTTTCATCTATTTTTTCTTCAATTTCTCTACCATCAATACCAAAAGGAATAATTTCACATTTTTGACTAAATTTAGATAAAATTTTAGAACTTTTAAGCATGTTTGGATTGGATATAATTATTTTATCAGACATCTGTAACACTTTCAATAATATTGGATGAAATAAAAAACCACTAATTCTCTGTTTAATAATATCACTATGATAATAAATAATAATTTTTCCTTTTGGTTTGAATAACCAAGCAGCCAAAAAAGCAATCGGATTGGGATGATGAATCACTGTAATATCATAATCATTTCTAATTTTTTTAAATTTTCTAAAAAAATCTATAGAAATTGGTTGACTCATAATTAATCCTAAACTAGAAGTATAAAAAACTTTTACTCCTTTTATAATTTCTTCTTTTGCTTTTCCTTTATTATTTGCACACAAAACATGAGAAACAAAATTTTCTCCATCATTTATATTTTCCGCCAAATCTTGAACAACTTTTTCTACTCCACCAATCCATGGATAATATAATTTATTTACCTGTAATATTTTTTTCATATTTTAATTTATAATTTCAGAAATAAATTTTTCAGTTTTATTTACCATTCTTTTGGGATCAGAATTTTTTTCTAATAAATCTATTCTAGCATTTTCTGCAATATCTTTTAAATCTAATTTTTTCAAATTTTCTATTTTTTCTACAAAATTATTTACATCTAAATTAACTAAAAATCCAGTTTTATTATTTATTAAAAGATCTCTATTACCACAAACATTACTAGCTAATACTGGAATCCCATAAGCTCCTGCTTCTAAAATTGTTATTGGTAAACCTTCAAATCTAGATGGAAAAATAAGTAAATCTATTTTAGAAAAAAAATCTTTTATCTTATTATCAAATTTTTCTATTTTTATATTATTATATTTTTGGACCACTTCCAATACTTTTTTTTCATATTCTATATCACCATCTCCTTTTATAAAAAATAAATATTTTTCTGAATATTTTTTATTTAATTTCTCTATAATTTCTAAAAAAATATCAATACCTTTTTGATATTTCCACCTTCCTAAAAAACCAATATTTAAAATTTGTTTATTAAAATTTTTTTCTATTTTTTCAGGAAAATTAATTTCATTAGCAATAATAATATTTTTTTTAGCTAAACTTTTATTTTGTCGAGCAAAATTTTTATCACTTTCAGTCAAAAATATCTGTCCTTTATCCAAAGGATAGAATATTTTTTCATAAAACAAAACAATTTTTCTTTTAAAAATATTTTTATAATGCACTAAAAAATATCCATGAAAAATACTTATTAAAAATAATTTATGCAAAAATATCTTCAAACTCCTGCTCCAAATAATAGCTCTAACTCCTTGAGCAAAAATAACAGCAATTTGATTTCTTTTTAAGAAAATACTTATTTTAAAAATAGCTAAAAAACTATTATAAACAAAAATTTCTTTTACTTGATTATGTTTTTCCAAAAAAACTAAATTTTCCTGATTATCATTTTTAGTAATAACAAAATATTTTTTTTCAGTATTATTTAAAAAATTCTTTATATAAGTAAATCCCCCACCTCTTAAACTTGATAAAAATATTGCCTGATTATCCTTATTTAATTCATTTTTAAAAACTAAATAATAATATTTTAAATATTGTCCCAACAAAAATATTTTTTTATATTGAGGATATAATTTATTTTTAAATAAATATTTTCTAACCTGTAAAGAATAATATCGTTGTAAAACATTTTTCTTTTGAGATAAAGTATTATTATTTAAATTAAATTTAACTAATTTTAAATTCAAATTAGTAAATTTTAATTTATTTTTTATTAAATCAGCCAAAAATTTATAGTCTTGTGCATAAAAATATTTCTCATCATAATTTACTTTATCCAAAACTTCTCTTCTAAACATCCAAGTAGAATGAATAAGTGGATTATGATGATAGAAAATATTTTTTATTTTACTTGGTATAAAAATTATTTGATGTTTTAAATTCTGTTTTCCAATTATTTCTATAGCTGAACCCAATAATGAAATTTCTTTATTCTTATTTAAAAAATCTACTTGTTTTTCAAATCTCTTTGGTAAAGAAATATCATCAGCATCCATCCTAGCAATATATTCACCTTGAGCTTTTTTAATTCCAATATTAAGCGATTTAGTTAAACCTAAATTTTTTTCATTTTTTAATAAAATTATCCTCTCATCTTTTTTTTTATATTCTTCTAAAATTTTACAAGAATTATCAACAGAAGCATCATCAATAATTATAAATTCAAAATCTCTAAAAGTTTGATTCAAAATACTTTCTATTGCTTCAGCTAAATATTTTTCTCCATTATAAACTGACATGACTACACTTACTTTTGGCATATTACTTCTTTATGTAAATTTATTTCTTTCTCAATTATTTTTTCAAAAGAAAAATTTTCTTCAATAGTTTTTCTAGCATTTATACTTATTTTATTTCTTAATTCATCATTATTTAATAATTCCTCCAAACCTTTTTTAATTGAATCTGAATTCGTTTCAACTAAATATCCATTTTCTTTATGTTTAACAATTTCTCTAATACCTTTTACCTTTGTAGTCAAAATTGCTAAACCTACACTCATCGCTTCCAATAAAGCCTTAGGATTTCCTTCATATAAACTAGGAAAAACAAAAATTTCATTTTCATTTAATTTTTCTGGTAAATTTTCATTCAAAATATTTCCCAAAAAATTTATTTGAGCCATTTTGATATTTTTAGCTTTTTCTTTTAATTCCTTTTCCAATCCTCCACTGCCAATTAAATTTAATTCCACTTTTAAATTATTCACTGCCTCTAATAAATTAAATAAATTTTTTTGCTGATTAAAACGACCAACAAACACTAATTTATTTTTCTTGTTTTTATTATTTTCTTTTTTTATAAATAAATTTGTATCAATATAATTATTTATTACTGCTATTTTTTCTGGATTGATTTTAAAATTATTTATAATAAATTCTTGATCTTTTTTTGAAGTAATAATTATTTTATCAGCATTTTTATAAACAAATTTTTCTATTTTTTTAATAATAAAAAGTAAAAATTTATTTTTATTATCTCTTTTTAAAAAATCCAACCATTCATAGCCACAACGCACAATTAATTTTTTCTTAAACAATTTTTTAGCCAATACCGCTGTCCAAGCGCCAGACATTTGATTAGTTTTATAAACAGCAATTTTCTTTAATTCTTTTTTATAAAAAAATGGTAATAAAAAACTATAAATTAAATTATTTAAATTATTTTTTTTATAACAAACTTTTATTTTATCAGAATATTTTTTTATTATTTTCTCATCTTCACTACCACCATAAGTAAAAAAATAAACTTCAGAATAATTTTCTGCTAATTTTATATAAGGTTTAATTTCTCTTTCAAGATTTCCTATTTTTTCCCAAGTTTTTAGAGAAACTCCCTCAGTAAAAAATAAAGCTAATTTTTTACTATTCATAAAAACTAATCCGCGCTTAAAATTCCATTTATAATACTTATTCCCTGTTCATCAAATTTTAATCTTAAATCTTTTGCTTGCTGAACTATTTTTTTAGCTTCATCTATTTTACCAATTTGATAATTCAACAAAGCCAATCTCCACCAACCTTCACTAATCTTAGAATCATTTTCAATACTATTTTGTAAAATATTTATAGCTTCATCTATTTTTCCTAAATTCAATTTTACACTGGATAACATATATTGTATTTGTTGTCTTTTGGGAGAATGAACCAAAGCTTCTGTTAATAAATTTTCTGCTTCTATTAAATAATTTAGATCTTTTGTAATATTAAATTGATTCAAAACAATCTGAGCCAAACTAATATAAACCCGCACATCTCTAGGATGCAAAGAAATATTATTTTTTAATTCACTAGAAGTAAAATTTAAAAGTTCTTGTATTTCTGGAATTTTATTTTGATTATTTGAAATAATATTAGCAACTAAACTACTCGCTGTCCTAGCAAAATCACTTCGTATATCATCAATGTGTGGTGAGGGATAACTTTTCGCTTTTTCATAAAATTCAATAGTAGTAGTTACATTACCAAGTTCAAAACTTCGTAAAGTATCAACCGTAGCCTTATTAGCTTTACCCGGAAGTAAATTAGTAGAACGAATCAATAATAAAATAACCATTCCTGTTATAATTATTAAACCAATTGAAATGTCTTTGTTTATTATTTTTTTATTATTCTTAATTTGAGAATTTTGAACTTGAACTTTAAGTTCTGTGCTTTGATTTATAAAAGCTAAGAAAAAGAAAAAGAAAAGATAAGAAGTGGGATCATCAAATACCAAAGATTTAGCTACTAAATGTGCTACCAAAAAAGCAAGAGAAATTGCCAAAATATGATTATCTAATTGACCAGCTTTTCTTTTTTTAATTAAAACAAAAATAGTAAAACCAAACATGCTTAAATAAGTAAAAATACCAAATATTCCTTGAACAGTTAAAGTGTTCATAATCACACTATGAGCATTATCAAACCAAGTTTCACCCCAACCATATTCCAAAAATTTTGGATTATAATATTTATTAAAAGCATAATAATAATTATTTGGTCCCCAACCAAAAATTGGTTTTTCTTGCCAAGCTTTTAAGGCTATCTCCCAAGCCATGAGACGAGTATTTCCTGTTCCTTCAAATAAAGAAGCATTAACCAATCTTCCTACTCCAGGAATATTTTTTACAAAATCAGTTTTTCTAAAAGCAAAACACAAACTACCAATCAAAACTCCCAATATCATTAATCCAGCAATTATTTTTCGAACATTTTTATGATCTTTAATAATAATTAAATAACTTACACACAAAACAAACAAACCAGCCATCAAACCAAGTAAAGCACCTCTTGTACCGCCCAAAAAAACACCTAAAAAACCAAAAAATGAACCAATTACTGCATACCAAAACCAAAAACCTTTTTTATTCTCTTCTTTGAGAGCTAATAATAAACCAATAAAAAATAAAAATAAACCATAACCACTATAATAAATAGAATTCCCCAATGTAGCCGAAACTCGGTCACCTCCTCTATTTAATAATAATTCTGGATTATAAAATTTTTGTAAAAAACCAATAAACATCACTACAAACCCAGCTCCTAAAAATAATCGTAAATACCATTTCCATTCTTTCCAATCTTTTAAAACTGAAGTAACAACAAAATAATAAACAATATAATGAAAAATTGTAAACAAACCTAACATTCTCTCATGACAATCCCAAAAACTTTTATACCAATCAACTCCTACAAATGTAGAAATAGCAAAACTAATAAAAAATAAACTCACTCCAATATTTATTGGAATTAATTTTATTTTATATTTCAACCAATTAGAAGTTAAAAGTAAAATATAACCTCCTAACATAAGTAATACCAAACTTCTAAATAATAAAATCTTAGGTACAATAAAAGGAAAAATATAGCTAGATGGTATTACTATCCAAGGAACAACAAAAGTCAATCCAATCAAAAACTTAATAAAATATTCAATCTTTTTAGACATAATCTAAATATTTTTAAAATAAAATTATACACGCATTATAATAAAAAAAGATTATTTTGACAAGATAAACTTATTTATTCCCATAACTTTATTTAATATTTACTTATTAATAAAAAATATTTACTAAAAACAAAACCCCGCCTAAGGCGGGGTTATTATTAAATAAACTTTAAGGTAATTCTAATTGTAAATGTTTAGCAATCATATTAATATGATTTTCTAAACGATTAGTTTTGTTATTAACTGCTGCTAATTCTACTTCTAAATGTTTATGTAATCCTACAAAACCATCTACATGATCAATAATTTCACTTCTAACTTTTCTAAATTCTTCTTTTTGTTGTTCTCTAAAATTATCAAATTCACCAACATGTTCTTTAAATTCATTAACATGTTCTTTAAATTCATTAACATGTTCTTGGAATTCATCTTTAGTTACTGAATTATCTTTTAGAAAATTCAATATTTCTAAAATATCATCAATTTTTTTATTTTCTTCCTCCATATTATTTATTATTTATTATTTTAATAAAATAGTAATAATAATTATGTCATAATAAAAAAAACTTGTCAAATTGAATTGATTTATCTTAACTTTTTTTTAATAAAAGTTGATTAACTTTATGTATGTTTTTCTTTCAAAAAAAGAAAAATAAAAAACCATCGGGAGAGAGACATTCTATACTATTTAATAAAAATAATCTAGAATGAACCGATGGTTTTTTATTTTTTTGTCATTATCCTAGCATTTAACCACTATAAACTAATGATCAAATGAAGGATCCGGCTAGTGCAAGCACTAGCCGGAAAATATGTAAACGCTGATTACGCTTGCGCGCTCTCAACGATAAAGAGGGATATGGCTAGTAAAAAACTCTCTAGCCAAGTTCCGCAATATATATAAACATCGATTACGCCGAAGCGTTTTCGATGATAAATACTTTTATACCACCTTTAAAATACTACTACTTGTGAGAGACCGTGAACACACAGTTTGTATTGGGCAGGTGGTAAATTGCCCAGGATTCCATTTTTTCCCAAAAGCTGAAATCAAGCTTTTATCGGTGTCAGAACTTCTGGCAATATTCTGCCAAGTCCGCCTGTTTAAGCGGAGCAGAACTCCATGGTGGTCTAGAAACCACAGTATCCAACAATATACTTGCTTCTTCTTCTACGATAAATACAGAGTACTTATCTATTGCAGGAGCACCTGGCTCACCATACCAGGGCATGGATACTTTTGTACTGTCCCTGACACCTAGCTCAAACCCCAAAATTGATTCCGTACTTTCTTCCCCATTTTCATTATATGTGGAGATAAAGTTACAAATCTCAGAGGGTCTGAAATGGTGTGAATAGATCTTTTTCTGGTTATCAGAAGGAAACCAGTCCCGCCAATCTTTTTGATCCTTGTAGTAAATGTGCGGTTCACAAGAGTTCACACATTCCACCTTGATCTGAATCAGATTCTCATTATGGACACATTCGCCATTTTGGCACTTGTCCAAAGTATCGGGATCAACATCATCACAGTGCAAGTCTGTCAAACAGTTCACGCATCCTTTATCAGGATCGCAGTGGAATTCGCAGACAAGCTGAACCCCATCAACACACTTCCCTTTAACGCACTTTTCAGTGCCGTTGCAAAGGTCAGTGTCCTGACACTCTTCATCAGATAGACACTCAATCCATTTATGATGGCACTTTCCATGTTCACAAGTGTCTACGGTGTACTCTTCACCGTCATCACAGTCTAAGTCAACTTTACATTCAACAGCCTGGGGAATACAAACCCCTTGGCTATTACATGTTTCATTGATCTCACAATTGTGCTCATACGGACATCTGGGAAAGTCTTTCCCGTCCTGACCGTCCTTTCCATCGGCGCCATCGGAGCCATCGACTCCGTCACGGCCATCGGAGCCATCGGCTCCGTCACGGCCTGCCTCACCTTGTGGCCCAACTTCACCTTGGGGACCTTGTGGTCCAACTTCACCTTGAGGACCTTGTGGTCCAACTTCACCTTGGGGACCTTGTGGCCCAACTTCACCTTGAGGACCTTGTGGTCCAACTTCACCTTGGGGACCTTGTGGTCCAACTTCACCTTGGGGACCTTGTGGCCCAACTTCACCTTGGGGACCTTGTGGCCCAACTTCACCTTGAGGACCTTGTGGTC
>ERZ795049.3239-NODE-3239-length-17549-cov-6.720190_pt1 | contig 17549 bp, 13 predicted proteins | sample MGYA00375133_ERZ795049 | MGnify/ENA primary metagenome ERZ795049 (study PRJEB30178, sample SAMN05720147) | activated sludge metagenome | isolation source: anaerobic digester from wastewater treatment plant | place: Japan | collected 2015-04-20 ...
CCTATTCCCTATTGAAATCTCAACAGGCACTATTGTTTCGCCATTCTGGACTATTGCTTTCCTTGCTATGGATATTACCTTACCATTGTATTTCCTGCCTTTATCTGCAACAGGTATTATTTCTACCCTTGCACCCTGCTTGACATCTTTTATAAACTCTTCGGCAACGTCAGCCTTTACAACTATTGTGTCTGAATTCAACAGGCTTATGAGCTTCTTTCCGGGGATTATTGCCTCCCCTGCCTTATATCCTATCTCATTGACTATTCCATTTTCCATAGCACATACAATATTGTCCCCCGATATATAGTCCTTGTTTATCTTATCCTTCATCTGTCTTATTTCACTTTCCATGGCAGCTGCCTTTTCACTTTGTATAGCCGAGCCAATATCATTGCCGCGTATGATACTGTCTATTTTATATTTTATATCCTCTGCACTTTTCTTTTTGTCGTCAACAGCTTTTATATACTTGTCGTATTCATATTGTGAAATAGCTCCGCATTTATACAGGCTTTCCTGTGCTTCCAATTCCTTTGAAGCCTCCTGCATCTGTATATTAATGAAATTCAGGTCATTTTCAAGCTTTTTTATGTCAGGATCTGAACTTTCATTATCCATTTTTTTTGCTTCCAGCCGGATAATATTAAGTTCATGCTGCTTGCCTTTCATGCTCTCCTTATACTCTTTCATATTGAGGGACAAGAGCGCATCCCCTTTCTTTACCTGCTGCCCTTCCTTTACAATAACTTCTTCCACTACAGCCTCTATATCAAGGCTTATGCTCTCAATATCGCTTGCTTCCACAATGCCAAAAGCTTCAACAGTCTTATCCGGTACAGGAGCCCGGTCAGATTCAGCATCGACATCCATTGATGGCTTGCTGCAGGCGGCTGAAATAATTGCTGCTCCTATAATCAATATGGCTAATAAGTATTTTTTCATTAACTCCACACCTTTCCGTCTCTGACGTTAATTATACGACTTCCATAATCAGCGGCTTCTTTTGAATGGGTCACCTGAACTATGGTTTTCCCTTTTTCCTTGTTTATCCTCTGTAAAAGCTGCATTACTTCCATACCTGTCTTAGTGTCAAGATTTCCTATTGGTTCGTCTGCCAGTATTATATCCGGATCATTGATGAGAGCCCGCGCTATTGCTACCCTTTGCTGCTCCCCCCCAGACAGTTCCCTGGGAGTATGGGCTCTTCTGTCGGCAAGCCCTACATCTTCGAGGATTTCGTCTAATTTACCTCTATAGTCCTTCAATTTCTTCCCATCCAAAAGCACCGGCAGCATCACATTTTCCTCAACATTAAGATTGGGTATCAGGTTATAAAACTGGAATACAAAACCGATATCCCGCCTTCTCATTACGCTCTGATCCTTGTCTTTCATACCAGACAGCTCGCTGCCCTTTAAGCTGACACTTCCCGAAGTGGGCTCATCGAGTCCCCCTATCAGATAAAGCAGCGTACTCTTTCCCGAGCCGGAAGGACCCATTATCGATACGAACTCACCTGAGGCTATACTAAGGTTTATATCCTTCAATACTTCCACATCCAGGTCCCCTAACTTATAAGTTTTATTGAGGTTTCTCGCCTCTATTATTGTCTGCATTTTTGTAGCTCCTTTTCATTCATTTTATATTAAAGAGTTTCTATTCATATTTAAGGGCTTCAATAATATTGAGCCTTGATGATTTGAGAGCCGGGCTCACCGATGCAATAAGGGTTACTATGGTACCTCCCAGCAATGAGCTTACCAGAAGCACTATTGAATAGTGCATCGGAATCGGCAGATCTATGGATCTCATAACATACGGAATAATGGATATATTCAACACTCCCGAAAGCACCCCGACCGCCCCGCCTGCCAATCCGCCGGACAATGCCTCAATGAATATCATCTTGATTATCTGAGGCTTGCTCATCCCGAGAGAGCGATACATTGCCAGTGAACGTCTTCTCTCTAAGAAGCTGATTGCAAAATTGTTCAATACTCCGAATACCCCTATTACCATCGCCATTATTGAAAATATCCTGAAAACACCGAACAATGATGCATTAGCCTCATCATTTCTCTCTTTCATTTCGGCAATAGTTGTAATGTATGTATTTTGATTTCTGAAAGAGTCAGCAATACTCTTCTTTACCTCTTCTGGCGTCTTTGAGGTTTTCACAAGTATGTCGCTGTAATATCTAAGCTGCATATCGGGTTTCAGGTACCTTTCGGAGATAATTGCCATCTGACCGTTGTACAACAAGGTTTCACAGAAGCCTATGACCCGGTATGCACGGCTGCCGGTTTTTGTCTTAAGTACAATGTTGTCTCCGATATCTGTTCCAAACTTATATTTCAGGGCGTTTGAAAGAATTATGCTTCTTTCATCGTTTAGTTCGCGAATCAGCTGCTCCTTATCGCCTATTATGTTAAACTCGAAGAACTCATTAAATTTGTTGGGTTCTGCACCTACGATACAGACTATCCTATTTTTCCCATCACTCAACTCTGTATCATAAACCATATAGCTGCCGTATACGTCTTCGACACCATCTATCCTTTTTACATGGTTCAATCTGTCTCTGTCCTGGTTCTGAACACTTACCTCTATATCATAATTAAAAGTCTTGAATGCATCCACTACTTCCTTGAATACACTGAAACTTATGGTATTTATTATCAACAGAGCAGATATCCCCATGGCGAGGAGCGCAATGTTATTCACCATGCTTTTGTTTTCCCTCAAATTCTTGGCCGCCATTATCCCTTCGTTCCCAAAAATGAATACGAAAGTCCTTTCAAATAACCTGATAAAAGCATTGGTTACATAAGGAATCAGCAGTATCACAGAAATAGAAGCAAATACAAGGCTTATCATATCAACAGTTACCGCAATATCCCTTGGCGCTATCCTGGGCGCCGACACTACTACAAACAAGAAAAACAAGCCGAGCCAAAGTCTGTAGAGCCTCCTTTTACTGACCCTTTCTATATTATTAAGCACTATGTCCTTTACCGGGATTCTTGATACCCTGACAATCGGAATAAGGGAGCTAAGGATTGACAGGGCAAGCGCCAGCAAAAATGCCCCAAGCATCTGTGTCCAGTCATACTGTATATTGGCTGTGAAACCGGCCGCCTTATCCGACTCTGTAACCATCATATTCATCATCAGATGCAAAACTCCAATACCCATGAAACAGCCCAGCAGCCCCCCTGCAGCACCGTATACAATACTCTGTGCCATCAGCACCAAATCAGTCATTCTCTTAGTTGCCCCCATACTCCTGAAAGTACCTATGACCGGAAGCATTTCAGCAGTAATTACTCTGAAAGAGGTATATATGATGAATACGCTGATGGCGAGCACCATGAATACCATCATCTGAAAAGGGACATTGAAGGTATCCGAATTTCTTTTGATCTCGTCTTCAGGAATGGTCTCCTCGACAGTATATCTTCTGTATACCTTGGAGAGGCTGTCGATAAGTTCAGCTTTACGGCTTATATCCTTCGGCTTCATATATATTAAGGACGCCTGGCCCTTTACATCATATACAGATGCAAGAAGTTCCCTGGGCACCACTGCATTTTTCGTCCTTCCATCCTCCAGGAAAATTCCCTTGGGCTGGACTATTGCCGAAACCGTGAACTTGTACTTGGTTTTGTTTATTTCCAGCTCCATGGAGTCCCCAAGCCCCAGATTCAACTCTCTGGCAGTGACGTTGCTGAGGATTATCTTTTTCCCCTTAAAGGGATGAAGCTTGTATTCCTTTTCAACCAGTATAGGGTTCATCCTCTGCAGTTCTTCCAGTTTGTAGCCGTTCAGGGATATACGGACTGCCTCATCTTTCCCTTTTTCATAAGTACCCTGCCCCCGGACAACTCCCGTTATAAATTCCATATCCTCGCCGAAGCTTTCTGCGGCAGTAGTCGTCATGTAACCGGAAGGAGATTTGTCATTGGCATAAATAACTATTTCGTCTTCCCCTACCGAGCTCCTTATTCTGTCGACAACTATTTTCCCCACTGAGCCTGACATTGCGCCGGAGGCAAAAAACAAGGCCGAGGACATCATAATTGAAAATAGTATCAGAAAAGTCCTGAATTTTTTTTCTTTAATGCTTCTGATTACAAATTTAAATATTATACCCACTTGGCACCCCTACTCACATGCACATTGTATTTCTAAACAAAGTTTCCAAAAGTATATACGGAAAACATAGGCAAAAGTTTTCAAAAATAACAAAAACGGCCAAGGCCGTTTTTGCAGTCCATGCAATTTATCTCAATACATCTTTTATTACTCTCTCAATATTTTTATACATAATCCTGTCTATATCGGCTTCTGAAAAACCCGCCTTTTCCAGCTCGTCAAAAAGCACCCCGATACGGCCTATGTCTTTTATGGCCGTAGGACAGGAAGTTCCGTCAAAGTCGGTACCTATTGCAATTGTTTCTATTCCCGATACATTTTTGATATGGCCTATATGTTTTACTATAGCTTCCACAGTCCCTACCTCTCCAAGGAAAGTAGGTTCAAAGTTTATGCCTGTGACCCCGCCTCTTTCCGCAAGTTTTCTTAACATGTCATCGGTCAGGTTCCTGCAGTGATTCGTTACCGCCCGCGCATTTGAATGGGAAGCAACAAAGGGCTTTTCAGACAGTTCGGCTACATCGTAAAAACCTTGATCCGAAAGATGTGATACATCTATAAGCATTCCAAGCCTGTTCATCTCGGCAACAACATTTTCCCCAAAGGGGGTCAGCCCCTTATCCTTATATTTCCACTGGAAATTAGGATAGCCAATACAGTTGGGATAGTTCCAGGTCAGTGTGACAAGCCTCACTCCCAGCCTGTACAGATTCCTTAAGTTGCTTAGTTTCCCTTCCAATACTCCCCCTTCCTCAACGGCAAGAAAGGCGGATACCCTTTTTTCCGATCTGTTCCTCTCCATGTCCCGTATATTTCCTGAAAAAGCAATATCAGTGCTGTTCTCCTCTATTTCATTGTAGAAATTATCAATCATATCCAGGCACCTGTCCAATGGCCTGGAATACTTGTCCAGGTCTACATACATGGCAAAAAACTGTGCAAGGGAATCCGCTTCCTTAAGTTTCCCTATATCTATGCACAGATTATTTTTGTATAGCTTGACTTCTCCTTTTGTGTCCACTAATTCCAATATGGTATCACAGTGCATGTCAATAAGTTTCATAACATCTCTCCTAACCTAATGAATCATATATATCATAATGCAATTTTAGCAGATGTATATATGTTTTTGAATAATAACAGGCCCATTCTTTTTTAATCATATTTTTTTTGATAAAATAGGGGTGAGGTGATAACTTATGTTTAAAGAAATGAGAAGACAGGATAAAAAACTTGACCATACAGAGGCAATCGATATTATTGAATCAGGCAAGTACGGCATACTCTCAACCGCAGGCAGTAACGGCTATGCATACGGTGTACCTATGAGTTATGCCTATGTCAATAACTGCATATGCTTCCACTGTGCCGTGGAAGGCCATAAACTGGATAATATTGAGCAAAATGACAGGGTATCTTTCTGCGTAGTGGGAGATACGGCCATTCTGCCCGAAAGCTTCAGTGTCAGATATAAAAGTGTAATACTCTTCGGTAGGGCTCTGGAGGTATTCGGAGAGGAAAAAAGGACTGCCTTGGAGGCCATAATAGCCAAATATTCTCCGGATTACATAAAAGAAGGCTCTGAGTATATCAAAAATTCCTCCGGTGACACAAGGCTGTTCAAAATTGAAATTGAGCACATGACAGGCAAAGCAGGAAGATAAGAGAATAATAAAAGCGGGTGTTGTACCAATGATGTACGAATATGTGCTTGTATATAATTCAGAAAGATTTTATACAATCTTTACTCTGCTTTTTGTCATTATTTTGACATCAATCATTGCAACCTATACTTTGTTCAGGGTAAGAAGCAAGGAACAAAGAATTGGGGCTTTGTTCCTTAATGCTATTGTTTTGATTTATCAGACAAGCCAGTTTCTTGTTGTTGTTTCACCTCCAAAAGAATTGAATCTGTTTGTATCAATTCAATGTATCGCGTTTTGCTTACTGGGACCCGCCTTTTATTTATATAATTGTACGTTATTGAAAATAAAACCCGCCGGCTCACTGAAAACAATTATTTTGTATTCCCTGTCCTTTATCGGAATCCTGCTGGTGTTGACTAATAGATTTCATGGCATGTTTTATAGCATTTACAATATTTTTTATGTAAAATATGAAACAATATACTTTTGGGCTTTATTGTTCAATTCTCTCTGTGCCATGGCCGGATACATGCTGTTGTTGAAATACGGTATGATTCCGGAAAGAAACAATATTCTTCAACGAATTATATATCCCATATGCTTGATTGCAGTTATCATAGCCGGTGTATTTGACGGGATCAGACCCGGGCTTTTTGCCTATGATATCACTCCCTCAAGCATTTCAATTATCCAAATTCTTTTCTTTTTTTCAAACCGGCTGTCAGGTTTGAGCGGTAACTTATCAATAAGCAGAAGTAATATACTGGACTGTATAAAGGAATCAGTCATAATGACCGATATGGAAGGAAACATAATATTCTATAATGACACCCCCTTTAACAAGCAAATCGGTACGGAAAACGGAGCAGACATTCGAAAGGTGTTGAATCAACTGAACAATGTCAATAAAATTACTGACGGATGGGATACCCTTTATGAATATATGAATCTTTATACTGCAAAAAACAATACCCATAATCATGCTTCAGACAGTACACTCATAAACAGCTCCTGCGGAGAAATCACTATGGATGCTGAAAAAAGCCGGTATTCCTATACGATACAGCCTATTAAAAAGGGGAGATTCCATGTTGCGGGGATTCTTTATGTTTTTCGAGATGTAACAAAAGATAAAGAGCTTATTAACCATCTCAGCAGAAGAAACAGCGAGTTAGCTGCCACATATGACAAAATGAAAAAATACTCGGCAAGGATAAGACAGCTGTCTGTAGAAAAGGAAAGAAACAAGATACTTAAAAGAATAAGCAGGGATATAGAGGATTCCGTTCTAAAAATCATCTCTTTGCTTGAAGATGTTGAAATCATAGATGATATTGATACTCAGGAAATGAAAATGCGCTTGCATAAACCGATAGAGATTGCAAGAAATGGAATAACCGGAATCCGAAGGTCAATTCATGCAATCTCGGATCCCAGGATGCGGAAAGGAGAAGAAATGGATGATTAGAGTGATTATTGCCGATGACCATTCACTTTTTGCCGAAAGTCTGCAGCTTATGCTTCAGCAAGACAAAGACATTGTGGTTGAAGGTATTGCCTTAAATGGCAATGAGGCAGTGAATCTTTGCAAAAAACTGCTGCCTGATTTAATTTTGCTGGATATAAAAATGCCGGAATGCAATGGTATTGAAGCGGCGAAAATTATAAACAACATATGCCCCAATACAAAAATAGCAATACTGACTACTTTCGAGGACTTTGAAAACATAGTCTTGTCCTTTGTTAACGGAATTAACGGTTATATCCTTAAAGATGTTAAATCCAATGAGCTTGTCATGGCTGTCAAATGCATATCCCATGGTTTTCAGGTAATACACGGCGCTGCAGGAAGATTCCTTCAGGAGGAGTTCATAAGGCTTTCCGATAATGCTGAGCATCAGGTACAGCTGATAAAGGATGAAGACATTGAAATAATCAAGTATATAAGCGATGGCAAGAGCAATAGGGAAATTGGAAAATTAATGAACTATACCGAAGGCACCATTAAAAATAGAGTTTCCAAACTTATAGAGCTTTTTGGAGTGAAAGATCGTACCCAGGTTGTTGTATACGCTCTGAAAAATAGCTTGATATGAGGCTGATGTTATGAAGTTTGATATTGAATGGCTGTATGATATATATATACTGGAAATCTGGCATATATTCTCCATAATCTTTTCAATAGTATTTTTGTTCAGTATATTCCTTAATGCACGGAAATCTCCAATTTTATATTATTATGTCGTTTTGCATTTGATACTGTTGGAATGGATGATATGTAAAGTATTGAAAACCATTGCTCCTACGGTGGAATTAAAATGGTTTTTTATTGCAGCCCAATATTTCGCCGTATGTTTCCTTGGAAGTGCGCTGCTTATGTTCGGCTATTATTATGGAAAGAGACGGCATTTGCCCCTTTGGACAAGCATATTGCTTAATGTTCCTCCGTTTCTCTTCTTTATTGGTATTATTACAAATGAATCCCATCATTTATTTTATTCCACCTACGATTTTCTTGGAGACACCTTTGGCCCGCTGTTTTATATCAGTACCGGAGTAATGTATCTGTATCTTACAGCAGGAATATATTTTTGTGCAGCTTGTTTTAGAAAACAGCAGGGCAGCAAGGGCACCCAGGCAAAACTTCTTACAGCCGGAATCATGGTGCCTCTTCTTGTAAATGCGCTGTATGTATTCGGATTGCTTGAACCCAGATTTGATCTTACCCCTATCAGCTGTAATATATCGCTGTTGTTTTTTGCTTATGCCATATGGAGATATCATTTCCTTGATGTTGTAAATATGGGTATATCTCTGTCTATGGGCAGCATGCAGGAAGGAGTGCTGGTCACAAATATAAGAGGCAGGATAATAGATTACAATAATTCAATTATGGAGATTCTTCACTTTTCCAACAATGAAATTCCCTTCGATACTATTGACCTTCTTTATGATTCCTTAAAACCGGTTTATAATGATACGATAAAAACAACAACACAGGACGGTAAGATCAGTTATATAAAATTCTATTCAAAACCTCTGGTATTAAGAAATAAGAAAACAATAGGAAATGTTCATGTATTTGCAGATATGACCGGTTACAGGGAACTTGTCCTTTCTTTGGAGAATAAAAACCGGGAACAGATTGAAGCAAACAAAAAAATAATAAAGTATATAAAAGATGTTGAGCAACTTACAGCTATAGAAGAAAGAAACAGGATGGCCAAAGAAATCCATGATGTATTGGGCCATTCTCTTACGCTGGTCACGGCAGTCCTGGAAGGCAGCCTTATTTTGATTGAATCAGATTATTCCGAGGCCAAAAAAAGAATTGTTCAGGCTTTGTCAATGGCCAGACTCGGACACGGTGAAATGAAGAAAGTTCTTTATGGAACATCAGTCGGGAGCATAAGTTCTACAAACCGATTGGAAATAGACCTTGAAAGTCTTGCCGACAGTTACAGGATTGCAGGAATGAAAGTAGTTCTTAGCGTAACAGGGGTTAGTATGAACATTGATCAGCCATTCTATAACGCTATTTTCAGGATATGTCAGGAAGGGCTGACAAATTCACTGAGACATGGAAAGGCGGAAAAGGCGGATATATTCATCAGATTCAGCCAAAAGGAGGCAGAAGTATTTGTCATAGACAACGGCAAAGGCTGCCGGGAGCTTGTTAAGGGAAATGGAATCTCCGGTATGGAGCAAAGAATCGAAAGCTTTAACGGAACATTATCTTACGGTTCTCCCGAAAACACCGGTTTTACTGTTCACGCCATCATACCTCTTCATAAATAACGGATTCATATCACAGCAATTGCTAAATTTCTAAAGTCATTCCTTTTATTATCCAAAGGTCATTCCATTTGATTACTTTTGCCACTTGCTGAGTAAAGCTGCGATAACTTACACTTTTTATATAAATATGCTATGCATGCTGCGAATAGTATTTATCATTTAAAGTGTTTAATAAAGAAGGGAGGCTTAAAATGAAAAGCAAAACCGTGCTGTTATTTTTAATTCTGCTCCTTTGCCTGGCCGGATGCAAGAAAGCGGAAACGGCAGAAGATCAGAAAGCGGATGTTCGGGAGGAAAAAGACAAGGTAGTAATCCAAACGGAACAAGGGAAAATGGAAGTATCTTCTGATGCGGGCAAAGATCTTGAATTACCGGAAGGGTTCCCTTCCGAAAAGCTTCCCATATATCCCAACGGAAGCATAGTGGTGTCGGAAGATATCAACGGCGTATACAATATTGGCATTGCCACAAATGATGATATCAAGCTTGTATATGAATACTACAAGAAGAACCTTAAGGTGCAAAGCGTAACGTCGGAAATGCTTTCCGGCGAATCGGCAAATTTAATCATACAAGACGATGAAAAAATCGGAAGCGTTATGGTTATGCTAAATAATCTGCCATATGATTTCAAGTATATTATTTTTATAACCTATGGAGGTTAAAAAATTCAGGAGATGATAATATGAAACCCAATAAAATATCTAGGCTGGTTACTGTTATGCTGATATCATTTATTATGAGCTTGTTCACAATACCGGCCTCAGCCCTTCCTCCCATTCCCGGCGAAATACCTGATATACCCGATATACCGTTATTGTTTCTTGCTCCTTCAGATTTGGCTGCTGAAACTGTAGGAGAAACACAGGTTAATCTTACGTGGAAAGATAATACTGCAAATGAAACAGGCTTCAGAATATTCCGAAGAGAAGCGGGGGGATTTCCGTATCTTCATATTGCAACTATTGGACCTAATACTGGTAATACGGCTTCATTTAACGATACTTCTGCCGCCAGGGAAAAGACTTATTTTTACAAGGTTCATGCATATAAAACAGGTACTGCTTCCGATTATTCCAATGAAGTCACTGTCAGTACTCCTGTATTGGCTTGCCCCGACGGACTTGCCGTTACAAATTATACATCACGCAGCATCACTATAGTCTGGAACGATAATTCAAAATTCGAACAGGGCTACAATGTAAATATAGGCCGCGAAGGGGCGATGCTTTTTAACAAATATACCGCAGCCCCGAATTCCACTTCATATTTATTTGAAGATTTGACTCCGGGAATACAATATTGGATTAGTGTTGAGGCCTTTGATGCAGAAGACAACAAAATTGCTACTGAAAAAATAACTTTAAGAACGCCCTTTGAAATTCTGCAGCCGTTGAAAAAGCCAACACAATTAAATGCAAATGTTATTACAAAAAATAAGATACTATTGTCATGGAAAGACAACTCAGGCGGGGAAACCGGATATATCGTTGAGCGAAAGGAAAAAGAGCAAGTAAATTATACTGTACTTGCCAATTTAAGTGCAAATTCAGAAGTATATAATGACAATACCGTAATCGAAGATAAAGTGTATATATACAGGGTAAAAGTTATAAGAGATATGCAATATGAATACTCAGAGCCTTTTACTGCAAATACTTATATTCCGGAAGCTCCTTCAAGCCTGAACGGAATAGATAGAGAAGACAACTCCTATAGGCTTACATGGACGAATGATACTGATTATGAAACAGCCTATAGGATTGAAAGAAAAACCTATGACGGTACTTATTCCTTATTAGGTCATTCAGGGCCGGATACTCTTATCTACGATGACTATACTGCCCTGCCTGATACAGTCTACTATTACAGGGTGTGTGCGGTAAACTGCCAATTGGCATCAGGTTATTCCAACGAATGCTGTCTCGGTATGCAAGAGCTTCCACATTTGCTTCCTGAAGATTCTGAAATTCCCTCTGAAACTCCGGATGTACCTGAGAGTTCCGGAGGCACATCAGGCAGCTCGGGAGGCAATAGCGGCTCCGGAAGCTCAGGCGGGACATCAGGCGGTTCTGAAGGTTCGGGAAACACCGGCATTTTCGACGGCACACAAAGCCAATGGGCAGTTGCAGAGCTGGAAGAGGCTTTTGATTATGGCCTTACCTATCCCGGCATATTGAATAACTACAAAACCCATATTACAAGAGAGGAATTTTGCAGAATAGTTGTAAAGCTATATGAAAAGTTGAGCGGAAAAACAGTTGCTGCAGCTGAAGATCCTTTTACCGACACGGATGATCCGGAAGTATTAATAGCATATAAGCTTAAAATAGTATTTGGAGTTGGGAACAACCAGTTTGCACCAAACAACAAAATAACAAGGCAGGAGATATGCGTAATGATAATGAGGGCTCTTAATGCTGCCATAACTGGAATTGACAAGAGTACGGCTTCTATTTTTCCTTTTACTGATGAAAGCAATATAGCTTTATGGGCTAAGGATTCAATGAAATTTTGCTATAAAAACAACATTATGAAGGGTGTCAGCGATAAAGAAATTGCACCGCTTAATAATACCACCAGAGAACAAGCCATCGTACTATTGAAACGAACTTTTGAACAATATATGAACAGATAATATAAGCCGTGTAAAATCAATAATTTTACACGGCTTTCACAATTTCTTCCTATCTGAGCCTTATAAATTTATCTATATCTTTCCTGATAAGCTCCAGGGAGCTTCTCCAGAAGTCGGCTTTTCTTATATCTATATTCATAACCTTCGCCACATCAACTATATCCAGCTTGCCTGTCACACTCAGCATCCTGTCGTAATCCGGCACAAATTCTTTGCCCCGCTTCATGTACTCCGCATACAATCCCTTTGAAAACAGCAGCCCAAAGGCATAGGGGAAGTTGTAGAAGTTATAGTCGGCGCTGTAATAGTGAGGCTTGCACAGCCACATGTATGGATGCAGAAAATCATGGTCAAGTCCGTTGCCGTATGACTGCTTCTGTGCATCAATCATTATTTCCTTCAATTCATTAACCGACAGAGAGCCTTCTTCTCTTCTCCTGAATACTTCACTTTCAAATATAAAACGGCTCATTATATCCACTATGACCTGCGCCGAATCAGATATGTCATTTTCCAATATGGAAAAAGCCTCCTCATCGCTGGCCGACTCTAATGCTGCTTCTTTAACTATGGTCTCACAGAATATTGATGCCGTTTCCGCTATCGGCATTGGGTAATTGGAATTAAGGAATTCCTCTTTTATAAGGCATGCTCCGTGATACCCATGTCCCAGCTCATGAGCCAGGGCGGTCATGTTGCTGAAGCTTCCATCGAAATTTGCGAGTATTCTGCTTTCCCCTATTGTATGAAGGTTTTCGCAAAAAGCCCCGCCCCGCTTGCCTTCTCTTGGCTCTGCATCTATCCAGCGGTTGTCGAAGGCATGGGCTGCATAATCCGCCAGCTTATCACTGAAGGTCCTGAAATTATCCACTATATAGTCTCTGGCTTCCTTATAGCTGAATCGTATGTCCACATCCCCCATAGGAGCAAACATTTCATAAAACGGCAGTCCGTTGCTGCAGCCCATGAGTTCCGCCTTTTTCCTGAAATATCTGTGGAAGTCGGGGAGGCTTTCGCGCATTGACGCCAGCATGGCGTTCAATGTGTCCATATCCATTCTTGAATCCAGAACTGTTCTTTCCAAGGGGGAATTGTATCCCTTCATTTTAGATATGGTTATTACCTCTCCTTTTATACCGTTCAAGCTTGCCGCCACTGATTCGTCAACTTTTAGATATGCCTTAAGCTCCGCCTCGTAAGCTGTTTTTCTGAGTCCGGCGTCTTTGCTATATGCCATATTCCTCACTATGGGCAAAGGAAGCTTCTTTTCCTCTCCGTCTATCGAAATATCAACTAAAAGCGTAGAAGTCAACAGCTCCTGTAGCTTTTCCCATGCAGCGGAACCTGTTGTCTGCATTTTTGAGATAAGTACCTCCTCTTTATCGCTTAAGAGGTACTTGCTCTTATCAATATTTTCCTGAATGAAGTATTTGAACTCCTTCAGGTAGTTGTCTGCTGCAATGATTTCATTAATATTGCTGATGTTCCCAAGCCATTTCTGGAAATTTACCTGGGGTTTTGTAAGTTCTGTAGCTCTTTCCTCCAGTATGTCGACTGTCTTCAATGCCTTTTCATTTTTTGCTTCAACGCTTAAAGTCAGCTGGGCAAAGCTAAGCAACCGTGTATAAAGCATATAAAACCCATTGAGCGTCTTTATATATTTTCTCATTTTGTGGCCTGCATCTTCAGAATCCCCAAAATTTGTTTCAGCCCATTTCTTTATTTGCTCAATCTCTTTGATACATTTCTTAAAATCCTTCTCGAATTCCTCAGTTTCAAAGGATTTATAAAGATTATCCAAGCTCCATCTTTGATTCATATGCCAACCTCCACTCTTTTTCTGTAACACTATTTTTTATGTATTTTCAATAAGCTTTTTCTTCAGCTCTTTTTCTATAGCTGCCAGTTCCGCTTCCGCCTGCTGCCTCTTAAGCCGTCCTTCCTTTTGGATATTGAGGGTTTCATCAATTGTGTCTATAAGGTCTGTGTTGACCTTCTTCAGGCTTTCTATGTCCACCACTCCGCGTTCTGTTTCCCTTGCCAGGTCAATTGAGCCGGTTTTTAGCATCTCTGCGTTTTTTTGCAGCAGTGTATTGGTTGTGTCGGTCACTTCCTTCTGCACAGCCAAAGCATTTTTCTGCTTTAACAGGCTTATCGCAATTACAATCTGGTTTTTCCACAGAGGTATGGTGTTTAATATTGAGCTTTGTATCTTTTCCACCAGAACCTGGTTGTTATTCTGAATAAGCCTTATCTGAGGCGCTGTCTGCAGCGATACCATACGGCTCAGTTTCAGATCGTGTATTTTTTTCTCGAATCTGTTTGCCATCTGTATAGTATCATTCAGCTTTTGTGCATCAACAGGATCGTTTGTTTCTTTTACCCTAACCTGCATTTCGGGGATTATACTTTCATTGATCTCCTTAAGTTTCAGTGTTCCTGCCATTATGTAATAGTTGAGGTTGCCAAGGTATTCAAGATTCTTATCAAACAGGTAATCCAGCAGGGTAATATCCTTCAAAAGCTGCATCTTTGATTTGTCAAGCTCGTCAACGATTTTCTCTATCTCTGTGCTGAGCTTTTGGTATCTTGCTGCGAACTTCTGACTGTTGTTTACAAGGGACCCTATGATGGGAAATTTGGATATGAAGCTTTTGCCTGAGCTTACCCCATCCACATCCAATTCTTTTACTTTCATCATAAGATCTGTAAGTATCTCCCCTACATAGCCGCTGTCCTTTGATCTTACTTCACTTACAACATTGTCTGCAAAACCCGCAATTTGGCTTTGAGCCCCCACCCCATACTGAAGTATGAATTGAGAATCCTCTATGTTGATAGTCTTGATTATTTCTTCCAGCCGATGCCGCTGTTCCTCTGTCATACTAGAAATGTCTATTTCCGCAAGCCCCGTCTCAACTGTATTATTCTTATCCGGTTCCATAAATGCTCCTCCTTCGTACGATTACTTTTATGTAAATACCAATTTAATGCTTTTTCAATATAATACTATTCTATCATTGTTTTCGAAAAAATGTATATACATGACAACCGTACTCCTTTGTAATATAATTATTTATATAATTATATCCCAAGGAGATATAAAAATGATAGAGTATAGGAAACTGACCCATCAGGACTATGATGACGTAGCAGAAATCTGTAAGGATATCTGGGAGGGCACCGATTATCTGCCTGAGGTTTTTCATAAATGGGTCGACAGCAAAGGGCTGTTCTTAGGTGCCGTTGACACCGATACCAATAAAGTAATAGGAACAGACAAATACTCCATACTTTATGACGGTACAGGCTGGCTTGAGGGTCTGCGCACCCACAAGGACTATCGGGGTCGTGGCATAGGCAGGGAGCTGGCCGTCAGAATTGTTGAAAAAGCCAAGGGAGATCTTAGAAAAGGGAAAATAAATAATATTGCATTTTCTACTCATATTTCTTCTGTAGAAAGTATAAACATAATGAAACAAATGGGCTTCAGGTTAGAGCAGGAATACATTCTTTTGCAGAAAGAATACTCGGATGCGGACAAGACTCTGCGTCTCGAAGACTTCTCTATAGACAGACATGCTCTTGCTTATAAGGAATTTATTGAACTTCCGTATTTGAAAAGGAGAAATAGAATACTGCCCTTTGCATTTTGTTTTCAGAAGCCTACCCCGAAGCTGTATAAGGAGCTAGTAAAGGATAACTGCTTCATATCTTTGAACGGCCACAAAGGATTATTCAAACTGAAAGGCGAGCCTCATTTTATTGTTTTTGATGAAAGTCCTGAAGGAATAAACACATTCATGAATTATTATCTGCTTCTGCTTAATGGCAAATGCAACTCCGCACCTCTTACCTCAGTCATGCCGTGGGACGTACAATTACTTGCCTCACTCGAAGCCATGGGCTTTACCTTGGAGAATTTGACCTGTGACTATCTCTATTTTACATATGCAGAAAAATGTGACGTTGTCACATTTTAAGTCACTAGTTGCTAGTCGCCAGTCTCTAGATTATGGCAGGGCTTCGAAGAAATACCCAAATTCTAGTGTCTGAAGATTACTTAGCAATCTTCAGATATTACGGCACGAATACCTTCAAAAAATGCTTCTTAACCTCTATATCCAGTGGAAAATCCGGCCCCCGCTCCCCGTCAATATCTGTTTCACAGTATCCATCGCATGTCAGAGTCAGCTTGTCAATCTGGAAATGATATAGATTCGGGTCTCCGATATGCTCTCCCCTCAATATCTTCAAAAACAAAGCAAGGATATTGGAAATATTGGTGTTTTTAATCGCTATGACATCCATAAGCCCATCGTCTATTTTTGCATTAGGAACAAGTTTGTTGAAGCCTCCTGCAGAGCTGCCGTTCAGTATCAGAAACAGCAGAAAATTGTCTTCAATCACGTTATCTCCATATTGCAGCCTCATCTTAAACGGAGTAAATCTTGGTATTCCCTCTATGCTTTTCATATAGTAAGCCAATTTCCCGAGAGCGTTTTTCATATTTGTGTCCGTCTTATACGGCACATCTGTCAGCAATCCTGCACTGCATACATTTAAAAAGTAGCTTTCATTGACTTTTCCTATATCAACCCTTCTTATTCTTCCCTTTTTTATTATGTCACAGCAGGCTTCTATGTCTTTTGGCATGTTAAGGTGTGCGGCAAAATCGTTGGCAGTACCGAAAGGAAATATTCCGATCGGCAGGCTAAGCCTCATGGATGCCATTATATTTATGACGCTGCTTAATGTACCATCACCACCGGAAATACAAATAGCCTCATAGTCTTCGTGAATGTCAAAAAACGCCTTTTCCAGTGAATTGATATCGTCACTTCTGAAGGGAACCATCGAATAGCCGGATTTTTGCAGTTTTTCAATAAGATAATCCAGTTTGTTTTTTACAGTACCGTCCCCGGAAAATGGATTATAAATAAATTTCAGCTTTCTCACATTCTCACCCCGCTATACATTATTATAGCATTTATTTATTTTCATTCTTATAAATATAAAGAATATTTTCAGGGAAAATTAAATGTATTGAGATGAAACAAAACAAAAAACCGATGCCTATGATTAACACCGGTTACATCTTTCAGATGGCGGAGAAGGAGGGATTCGAAGCCGGGTGGCCGGCAGCCATACTTTATCAGTGAATTTCGCTGCTGTCAGAGTATTGGCTATTATAAACTCATAGCAGCTCAACGGCCATTCTTTGAGGGTTCTCATGCCCTCCTTCTTCAAATGTAAACAAAAAACCGATGCCTATGATTAACACCGGTTACATCTTTCAGATGGCGGAG
>ERZ795049.3244-NODE-3244-length-17530-cov-9.819971_pt1 | contig 17530 bp, 10 predicted proteins | sample MGYA00375133_ERZ795049 | MGnify/ENA primary metagenome ERZ795049 (study PRJEB30178, sample SAMN05720147) | activated sludge metagenome | isolation source: anaerobic digester from wastewater treatment plant | place: Japan | collected 2015-04-20 ...
GCCGGCGAAAGCAGAACCCAATCGGTTACACTTTTTCCATTATCTGTTGTGACAGTAGTCGCTTCACTCCGAGCTTGGTTTATTCCTAAAAAAAGAAACACCATCAGGAAAAAAAACATAAATTTTTTCATCTCTTTGAATTTAATTATTACTATTTTATTATTTGCTTTTATATTTAATTTTAATATATTCATTTTTAATCATACAAAACATTATGCCAAGAACTTTTTCCCGACTTTTTTTTCTTCATATTTTTCATTTATTCCTTGTCATAATACTATTTCAACTTGCAAAAATACAAAAAAATAATTTAAAAAATCAAATTATTTAAAATTATAGCACTTTTATTTATCATTTCAAGCTAATTATTTGATTTTCAATAAAATAATTTTTTTAAAAAAATCACCGTTTCTACTAATTTTAGTCATAATGTCTTATTCTTCTAATTATTCATCAAGGTTTCGAAATATATTTAAAAAATCGTAAACAATTCGTAACCATAAAATTAAATTAATTTATTCTCACATTCATAATTTTCCTTTTTTCATTCAAATATCAATTAGCAATAATACAAAAAATTTTAATTGTATATATTAATATTATTGTAATTGGTGATTTTTTTTATTTTTCGACCATTTTTTTCTCTTTTTATTTTTTTTATTTTTTGATTTTTAATCAAGACACACCTTGTTCGCTGGCGTTCACGGGTCGGTCTTCGGTTTCAGGTAGGTAGTCGTTAGTCGCTTTAATTGCGTGAGGACGTAGCCGAAAAGCCCGCAAGGGCGGAAGCCGCTGGGGACGCGGCGGCAAAAAAGCGACTTTAGAAGCTCTTTTTGTCGCTTTGCGTCCCCACGGCTTTCGCCCGCGGACTTGTAGGCGGAGGCCGACCCCGAGCGTAGCGAGGGGACACGCCCTAATTAAAATTATTATTATGAGACTTCTGCATAGAAATTAGTAGAAAATTTTAAAAATTCCACACTCCACTTTCACTTTCAACTTTCTAAATTGTATCTTTGCATTCGGATTAATTGAATTATTATGAAAATTGCACGTAAAAGCACGGTGAAATGCTTTATTGGGGATACGATAATCGGTGGAGAATCGGATATTTCGATACAATCTATGACTAACAGCACTACCGGTGACGTAGAACGCACTGTGGCACAATGCAAGGAAATTTTTAATGAAGGTGCTGATTATGTGCGAATTGCGGTACCTTCTATGAATGATATAGATGCTATAAGAGAGATTTCACGGCAACTTAATGGTGCCGGTATTTATAATCCTCTGATTGCTGATGTTCATTTTAACCCAAAGATTGCTGAAGCGCTCACCGCTGTTGTGGATAAAATTAGGATTAATCCCGGGAATTTTACTAATGAGACCGATTTTCTTGATAAGAAGTATGAAAAAGAGGAGTATGAAAAATCGTTGGAAGAGACGCGGAGTAGAGTAAAACCCTTGATAGAGAATTGTTTGCGGCACGGTACGGCAATACGAATAGGGATAAATCACGGTTCGCTTTCTCAACGGATAATTTCTAAATTCGGCAACAGTCCGGAAGCAATGGCAAATTCTGCTATTGAGTGGATTGCTATTTGTGAATCTTACGATTTCACCAATTTAGTTCTCTCTTTAAAGGCAAGTAATGTTCATTTTATGCTGGAATCTTATTTTCATTTAGAAAAATTAATGGAAGCGAGAGGGAAGCACTATCCTTTACACATTGGGGTAACGGAAGCGGGTAACGGCTTAGAGGGACGGGCAAAATCGGCGGCAGGAATCGGGGCGTTGTTGTTGCAAGGTCTCGGCGATACAATTCGGGTTTCTCTTACGGAAAATCCTGTAAATGAGATTGTTTTCGGAAAAAAAATTGTTGCGGCTGTCGAAGATATCCAATCTGATTTTTATACTATTGATGAAAATAGAACTCTTTTTTACACACATCATGAACCGGACAGAGAAAAATTTATAGCTGAAGTGGCGGCTATTAGCAGTTATGAGCATTATAAGAGGGCGTTAAACGATTTAAAAATTGCGAATCGTTTTCTTTCTACGGCAGAAATTGAAAACATGGAAAAGATTGTGTTACAAGCGGTTGGCATTAAGATCTTTTTTGCGGAATTTATCTCTTGTCCTTCTTGTTCGCGTACACAATTTGATATTGAAAAGGTTACTGCTCACGTGAAGGAAAAATTCTCCTCGTTTCGAGGGGTTAAAATCGGCATTATGGGTTGTGTCGTAAATGGTCCCGGGGAGATGGCTGACGCCCATTACGGAATTGTGGGTTACGGGAAAGATAGAGCGGCGGTTTATAAGGGGAAGCAGGCGATTTCTAAAAGTTTACCCATGGAGGAGGCATTGCAATTATTAGAAAAAACGATTCTTTTGGAAAAGAAGAATTTTGGAGGGGAGTTTTAAAATAGATAAAGAGATGAAAAGCCATCGGAACATTGATTTTCTACCCACGACCTTGAAAGAGGTGAAGGCGTTAGGTTGGGAACAACTTGACGTTATTCTTATTTCCGGGGACGCGTACGTAGACCATCCATCCTTTGGCGTTGCCGTAATTGGCAGATTATTAAGTAATTATGGCTATAAGGTAGCTATTGTACCTCAACCAAATTGGCAGGACGATTTGCGCGATTTTAAAAAATTGGGAGTTCCGAAGCTCTTTTTTGGAATCACCTCCGGGAATATGGATTCGATGGTGAATCACTATACGGCGACCAAAAGATTGCGAAGTCAAGATGCATATACGCCCGGCGGCGCTATGGGATTCCGTCCCGATTACGCCACGACCGTTTATGCGAAAATTGTCAAAGAACTCTTTCCTTCCACGCCCGTGATACTTGGAGGAATCGAAGCCTCTATGAGAAGGCTTTCGCATTACGACTATTGGAGCGACCAACTAAAACCTTCGATATTGATTGAATCAAATGCCGATATTTTAGTTTACGGAATGGGGGAAAAGCCCATTTTAGCCTTAGCTGAACTGCTAAGAAGCGAGGAGAATTGGCGTAACAAGTTATTCCAATTCCCGCAAATAGCGTACGTTACGGAAGATTCCGAAATAATCTCGTCTACTCACAATCATCTTATTTTGCATAGTTTTGAAAAGGAGAAGGAGAATAAACGTTTTTACGGTGAGAACTTTGTACTTTTTGAAGAAGAGTCTAACAAAGTTCACCCGAAAACGTTAATTCAACCGTATAATCATCAGTATGTCGTGGTTAATCCGCCCTACTCACCACTTTCGGAGAAAGAGCTGGAAGATTTGTCGACTTTTGAGAGCATGAGTTATCTTCCTCATTACAAATATGCTAAGCGAGGGTCAATTGCGGCTTATGAGATGATAAAAAACTCAATTACTACGCATCGCGGTTGCTTTGGCGGGTGCAGTTTTTGTGCTATTTCAGCTCATCAAGGAAAATATATCAGTTCGCGTTCCGAGGAATCTATCCTTAAAGAGGCAAAACTATTAACGCAACGTCCCTATTTCAAGGGACATATCACTGATCTTGGAGGACCTTCGGCAAATATGTACAAAATGGGAGGAAAAGATAGAGCGTTATGCAAGAAGTGTAAAAAAAGTTCTTGTATTTTTCCAACGATATGTAAGAATTTGCAATACAACCACTTACCACTCCTCTCGCTTTACGAGAAAGTTGCTAAAATTTCCGGTGTAAAAAAGGTAACTATTGGTAGTGGTATTCGATATGACATGCTTTTAACTGACAATCAAGAGGTTAACGAAAGAAATGGAATAGACAGATATTTCAGACGACTCGTAGAGAAGCACGTTTCCGGGCGATTAAAGGTTGCTCCGGAACATACTTCCATAAAAGTTTTAGAAAAAATGCGTAAGCCCTCGTACGAGAAATTTTTACTATTTTTAAAGAAATTTAATAGTTATAATGCCGTTGTGGGGAAAAAGCAACAATTAATACCCTATTTTATTTCCGCTCACCCTGCTTGCACGATAGAGGATATGAAGAAATTAGCACGGTTAACGAGTAAGGAGCATCTTTTAACGGAGCAGGTGCAAGATTTCACGCCTACACCGATGACTTACTCAACGGCAATGTACTATTTAGGGTACGACCCTTATACAAATGAAAAGGTTTACGTAGCGAGGACGCTGGAAGAAAAGAGAAAACAAAAAAAGTTCTTTTTTAAAAGGTAAATTTGGAACTACATTTAATATCAATATAATAATGAATAAGAAAAAATTATTTTTATTAGACGCGATGGCATTAATTTATAGGGCTTATTATGCTTTCATCAAGTCACCGCGTTACACTTCGAAAGGATTTAACACATCGGCAATTTTAGGATTCACCAATACGTTACTTGATGTCATTAAAAATGAGAGTCCAACGCACATAGCGGTTGCTTTTGACACGGGCGCCCCCACCGTACGGCACGCTGATTTCGAGGCGTACAAAGCACATCGTGATGCTACGCCGGAGGGCATTATTGAGGCAATTCCTTACATTAAAGAGATTCTCGAAGCGTTTCGAATTCCAATTTTAGCGTTAGACGGCTACGAAGCAGATGATATTATCGGAACTCTCGCCAAAAATGCCGAAGCGGACGGCTATAAAGTCTTTATGATGACCTCTGATAAAGACTACGGACAGTTGGTTTCCGAAAACATTTTCATCTATAAACCTGCCAAATTCGGGAAAAAGTCGGAAATTCTCGGCGTAAAAGAAATCTGTTCGCAGTACGAAATTAAAGAGCCCGAACAACTTATTGACATTTTGGGGTTGTGGGGGGATAGCTCCGACAATATTCCGGGGGTACCGAGTATCGGAGAAGTACGAGCTAAAAAATTGATTAAAGAGTTCGGTTCTATTGAAAGCATCTATCAGCAACTTGAAAAGGTTGAGAGTGCCAAATTGCAAGAGACGCTTAAAGAGCATCAGGAACAGGCGTTCCTTTCTAAAATGTTAGCAACCATCATTTTAGATGTTCCTATCGCCTTTAATATTGAGGAAATGGCTTATAGCGGTCCCGATTTAAAAAAATTGTTGCCTATTTTCAATGAATTGGAGTTTAAGAGTTTATCGCAACGCGTAACAAAAGATTTCCAAAACTCAGCCCAAAAACAAGAAAAAAAAGTAGAAAATGACCTTTTCAGCACGCCTCAAAAAGAGATAGAAGATATACCTCAACTATTTAAAACCTTTAAGGATATCTCTCTAACATTTCAACAAATTGACAATTATAATGACCTAATAACTAACAACATAAAAGATTCCACACAACTCTATTTCAATTGGATATTTGCCGATGAAAAGATGACCGGATTTGCATTTTCAACTAAGGATTCCCCTATTTACTATCATTTTTTGGAAAATAGAGAAGAGAATTACAAAAAGATTCTACAATTTATTTTTGAAAACAGCCGTACAGTCGTTACTTACAATTGTAAGAACTTTTATCAATATTTTAAAATTTTAAAGATTAAGTCAAAGGTTACTTTTTTTGATATTCTCATAGCTCATTATGTTATTCAACCCGAAAAGAGGCATCAATTGAAAGTTTTAGCCGAGAATTATCTCGAATATTCCATGATAACCTTTGACAAGAAAGAAATCACTACGACACTTCCGAAACAGACTTTAACAGATATTGCAGGGGAAAGAATTGCCGTTTTCAAAAAATTACATCCTATTTTGGCTGATGAATTGGAGAAAACAAACACGGTTTCTCTATTTTCAAATATCGAAATTCCTCTTGCGGAAGTGTTGGCATCCATGGAGTTTCACGGAATAACTTTCGACACCAATGTTCTTGCTGAAAATGAAAAAGAGTTGAGCGAAGAGATATCAAAATTGGAGAAAGAAATTTTTGAATTGGCGGGGAAAGAGTTTAACATCACCTCGCCAAAACAGTTAGGGGAGGTATTATTTGAGGATTTACAGATTATTAAAAACGCAAAACTGACAAAGACCAAGCAGTATCAAACAGGGGAAGAGGTTTTATCGAAATTGGTAGATAAACATCCTATTGTTCGGTTAATACTTGAATATCGCTCATTGACCAAGCTCAAATCGACTTATATTGATGCATTGCCACTTTTAGTTAATCCGAAGACAAAAAAAATACATACTACTTTTAATCAGACCGTTACCTCAACCGGTCGGTTAAGTTCGGTCAATCCGAATTTACAAAATATTCCTATTCGCACCCAACGAGGCAAAGAGGTTCGTAAAGCTTTTGTGGCGTCCGATAAGGATTGGGTAATTTTGTCGGCTGATTATTCGCAAATAGAGTTACGAATTATTGCTTCTATCAGTGGAGACGAGAATATGATAACTTCTTTCAATAATGATGAAGATATACATGCCGTTACGGCGTCTCACATTTACAACATTCCTGTCGGTCAAGTAACGGACGAGATGCGGAGGCAAGCCAAGACCGTCAACTTTGGCATAATATATGGGATTTCAGCTTTTGGTTTAGCTGATAGATTAAGGGTTCCGCAAAGAGTGGCAATAGATTTAATTAATGAATACTATCGGAGTTTTCCGGCTCTCTCTTCCTATTTATCACAGACCATTGAATTTGCGAAGGAAAACGGTTATGTAGAAACTTTATTAGGGAGGCGGAGATATATCCGCGAGATAAATTCGCAAAATGCCGTAGTACGCAAGGCGTCCGAACGAAATGCCATTAACGCACCTATACAAGGTAGTGCGGCGGATTTAATCAAAATCGCGATGATTAATATTTACAGGAGGTTGAAAGAAGAGAATATGAAAACACGAATGTTGCTACAAGTTCATGATGAGCTTGTATTTGAAGTTCCGAAAGAAGAGATTGAGAAAGCCACTTCGCTTATTCGTAGCACTATGGTAGGAGCGCTAACTTTACGCGTTCCCTTAAAGGTAGATATTAATTTTGGAAAAAGTTGGTACGATGCACATTAAAAATTAAAACCCGCTACAACCTCCAAGCTATGTAAATTTCCTTTTTCTCCTATCTCATTTCTCATAGAAAAGTAATTGGTAAAAGTATAGGCATAGTTTACATAAAGGTGGGCTCTAAAATCACCTTTAATAATGTACTCTCCGCCAATACCCATAAAACCGGCTTCTCTAAAAATGGCGCAACTTTTATTATAGTTAGGGGTTTTATGCTGTAATTTCGTTTTTCCCATTTCATATTTATCGACAATTCGTGAAGATAGACGAATGCTATGATAAAAACCGAAATTGACTCCAAAAACAAAATGATTAAATTCGGGAGTTTTTAATTTCACTCCTGTAGGGATAGTTAAATATATTGTACGATATAAACGATTATTAATAACATCGACCATATCTGCATTCGGGTCTAGGACTACTCGGTTAAATTTATATTTTCCTCCTAAATGTTGAAACGTTAAGCCCGTAGTAAAATAGTAATTTTGAGCTTCTGTAAAATTGACATCTACCGTAACTCCGTATCGTAAATTTGCATACCCGCCATTCGGTAAAAATTTTTCATTGTGAGACGACAACCAATCTGCCCCGTCCCGACCGTAAAACCAAGAACGACACGTTTTCCAAAACCTCCTACATCATCTTGAGAATAGAGAGATGAACTAACGAATATTATGGATAATAAAATGGAAAAAAACTTGACTTTCATAAACTAAAAAATTAATATTAAAAAATATCTATTCTATATTAAATTACAAAATTACACTAATTATTGTTCTAACAATGCAATAAATAGTAAATTTATACAATATCTTTATATTTTATTCGTTAACGTATAGAAATTTATAATCTTAACTTACAAAAAGATTGATAGTTAACCTATTGTTTTATTCTCCAAAAATGATTATGCGTCCATAAATTTTTGAACTAAAAACGGTTATATGAAGCTAAGAATCAAACCAATAACAATTTTAATCTTTCTTCTATTTTTTTTCAACTTTTCACTTTGTTCCCAGACGGGTCAAGATTCGGTATCCATTAGTTTGCAACAAGCGATAGAGATGGCTCTTCATGAGAGTCCCACGATGCGTATTGCCAATCGGAATATTCAAATAAAAAAACATGCTAAGACGGAGCAAATCATATCTCTTTTTCCTGATGTTTCGCTAGCGGGGACTTATAATCGTACGATTAAAAAACAGGTTATGACGATGCGTTTTGGAGGACAAGCAATGGAAATTGAAGTAGGGACTGACAATAATTATACAGGGGGTATAAATGTGTCGCTACCCCTTATCGCACCTACTTTGTGGCAAAATTTAAAGCTGTCGCAAATAGATGTTTCCGTGGCATTAGAGTCGGCACGTTCCTCAAAAATTTCATTGGTTAATGAAGTAAAAAAAGCATATTATACGGTTTTATTAACCCAGGAGGCTCTTAAAGTTATCAAAGAGACTTACAAGAATAGCGAAGAACGGCACAAAATTATTACGGATAAATACAATCAAGGCTTGGTTTCCGAATTTGAAACATTGCGTTCGGACGTTCAACTAAAAAATCAACGCCCACAACTTACGGCGGCAGAAAATGCCGTTACTCTTTCGACTATGCTACTTAAGGTATTGTTAGGTGTTGATATTGAAGAACCACTGAAATTTAGCGGAAATTTGAAAGATTTTGAAGATAACTTAAAGAATGTCTCAATTCCCGAAAGGAAAGCCCTCTCTTTAAATGAAAATAGCAGTTTAAAACAACTAGAACTATCTATGAAACAGATGGATATTTCAAAGAAAATGATAATTTCCGCTGCTTGTCCTACGCTTATGTTAGGCGGAAATTATCAATACATGGCAATGAATAATGACTTTAAATTTTCCGAATATAATTGGATTCCTTATTCTGTTATCAATTTTTCGTTGCGTATTCCTATTGTTTCGTGGGCAGGAACAGCATATAAGATTAAACAAAGCAATTTACTAATCTCCAATTTAAAGGACCAAAAGGAGAATTTAGAACAAAATTTGCAAGTTGCCATACAAAATAACATTAATAATATTAAAAAAGCTGTAGAAGACCTTGCGTCTAATAAAGAGACAATGTTGCAAGCAGAAAAGGCATATCACATTGCAGAAAAATCTTACGAATTAGGCATAGCCACGTGGTTGGATTTAAGTTCTGCGGAATTAGCAATGACTGCTGCTAAATTAACTTATTATCAATCTATTTACGACTATTTAAGTGCTTACTCGGAGTTAGATGCCATCCTGGGGAAGGATAATTAGTTTTAAATCGTGACCACATTTTAAAATTTCACTAAATACAATGAAAAAAAATATCTTTTTAAGTTTCGTTCTTATTTCATTTTCGCTTATTTTATTCAATTCTTGCTCGTCAAAAAAGAAATATGAGTTACAAACTACTACCGCAAATGACACTATAGCCGTCACTCTTTCCACGGTTCACCTTCAGAAGGTAGATCAATTATATGAATACACGGCATTAATTCAAGCGAATGCGCTTAACCATATTGCTCCAACAATACCCGGGCGTATTGACAAAATCTATTTTGAAGTTGGTGATGAAGTTAAGAAGGGGGATAAATTAGTACAGATGGACGCTAACAATCTATCGCAAGCAAAAACACAATTAGATAACTTGGAATTGAGTTTCAGTCGTATTGATGCCCTGTACCAGACGGGCGGTGTTTCCAAAGCCGAGTGGGACGCTCAAAAAACGGCTCTTGAAGTCGCTCGTACTTCATACGAAAACTTATTGACGAACACGCAATTATTAAGTCCTATTAATGGAATAATTACGATGCGTAACTACGACAGCGGAGATATTTTTGCAGGGAATCCGATTTTACAAGTGCAAGAGATTAAACCTGTAAAAATCCTCATCAATGTATCTGAAAATCAATACCTTCAAGTAAAAAAGGGGATGAATGCCAAGGTTTATGTTGATGTATTTAAAGATGAAGTTTTTAATGGGAAAGTTAATTTAGTTTATCCGACTATTGACCCGCGAACGCACACCTTTCCCGTAGAAATTACGATTCCTAATTTGAATCAACGGATTAGACCCGGTATGTATGCTCGCGTAGAGCTAAATTATGGCGTTAAAGAGAACGTAGTTGTTCCTGACATTGCCATTATTAAACAGCAAGGGGCGGACGAACATTATGTTTTTATTTATAAAGAGGGTAAAGCACATTACAAAAGAGTTAATTTAGGTAGACGTATGGATAGCAACTACGCCGTTTTATCAGGAGTTGAAGACGGAGATCAAGTGATAACAAGCAGTTTACATAGACTCAATGATGGCATGTCTGTTACAATTATAGAAAATTAAAACTACAAAAGTCCAATATATTTTAACGTTTACAATCTTACTTTTTCTAAACACGAATAAATTAAAGAAAACGATATGAATTTATATCAAGCATCTGTTAAGAAGCCTATTATGACAGCCTTAGTTTACGTAGCGGTTGTAGTAATCGGACTTTTTTCTTTTTCAAAACTTCCCGTGGACCTATTTCCTGACATCGGTGAAAATACGATTATGGTTTTCACTACTTATCCGGGGGCAAGTGCCGCAGACATTGAGAATAATATCTCCAGACCTCTTGAAAATGTTTTGAATGGGATTAGTGATTTGAAACATATAACTTCTAATTCTCGCCAGAATTATTCCGTTATTTACTTAGAGTTTGAATATGGAATAGATATTGCTGAAGCCACGAATGATGTTCGCGACAAATTAGATATGATTTACTCCTCTTTGCCTGATGGAGCAAATAAGCCTTTTATTTTTAAATTTAGCATGGAAAATATTCCCATTATGATGTTGTCCGTGCAATCTAATGAGAGTACTGATGCTTTATATAAAATATTGGATAATAAAGTTGTTTCGCCGCTAAGCCGAATTAGAGGCGTTGGGACGGTATCCATTGCAGGAGCTCCGCAACGTGAAATTCAAATTTACTGTGATCCTCATAAATTAGAAGCCTATAATTTAACCATTGAAGGGATTGCCGCAATTGTGGGAATGGAGAACAAAAATGTACCGCTTGGGAATATAGATATTGGCTCTGAAACATACTCAATGCACGTAGAAGGAGAATTTAAAAGAGCTAAAGAGATGGAAAATATTGTTGTCGGTAGCTTTCAGAATAAAAATATTTTCCTTCGGGACGTAGCCACCGTTAAAGATACTCTACAAGAGAGGATACAAGAAGTTTACAACAATGGCGTACGAGGGGCAATGATTATTATTCAAAAACAGACCGGAGGAAATTCCGTAGATGTTGCCGATAAAGTTTTTGAACAGCTACCCGAAATACAAAAAACATTACCCTCCGATATTAAATTAGATATCATCGGCAATACTTCCGAAAACATTATTAATACTATTGATAATTTAAAAGAGACTATTATTGTTATTCTCATTCTGGTTGTATTTGTCGTACTCTTCTTTTTGGGTCGTTGGCGAGCCACTTTTATCATTGCATTGGTTATTCCGGTATCGTTGATTGCCTCCTTCATCTATTTAGCGCTTACAGGTAATTCGCTAAATATCATATCCTTATCTTCATTAAGTTTAGCCATCGGATTAGTCGTGGACGATGCCATTGTGGTATTAGAGAATATAACTACACATATTGAAAGAGGGACAAAACCAAAATCAGCTGCCATTTATGCTACAAGCGAAGTTTCTCTCTCTATTGTTGCTTCCACGTTAGTCTTAATTGCCGTATTTTTACCTTTAACATTTTTAGAAGGGATGACGGGCGTGATGTTTAAACAATTAGGTTGGACCGTAACTATTGTTATTTCCGTTTCGTTAATTGCTTCTATGACTTTAACGCCGATGCTCTCCTCTCTTATGCTTAGAATAAACCCAAATAGAGGCAAAGTTTTCGGTTTTCTATATAAACCCATTGAGAAATTTTTACATGGATTAGATAAAGGCTACACTAAACTATTAGGGTGGAGTGTTTCGCATAGAATATTGATTGTAATTTCAACTTTAATTTTATTTATAGCTAGTCTATTTTTACTAAAAATTATTCCCACCGAGTTCTTCCCGACTCAAGACCACGCACGTCTCTCTATCAAAGTCAAACTACCGATAGGTACGCGTATGGAACACGCGCGAGAATTTGCGTTAGAATTTACCGAACATGTTAAAGAGGAGTACCCCGAAAATTTAATGTGTAATTTCTCCGTAGGACAGCCTGACGAAAATAATGCGTATGGAATGTTATCGGACAATGGCTCACACGTTATTTCATTCAATTTACGTTTCTCTAAAAAGACCGAACGAACTCGCTCAATTACTGAAATTGCCGACCAATTGCGAGAGGATTTAAAGAAATATCCTGTTATTAATACATTTGCTGTTTCAACGGGCATGAGCATGGGGTCATCTCAAAGTGTAGATATTGAAATTTACGGTTATGATTTTGATAAAACCGACAAGTTTGCCGCCGAAATTGCCGAACGAATGAGAAAAGTTCCCGGTTGTACAGAAGTAAATATTAGCCGCGAAGAGTACACTCCGGAAATTCAAATTAATTTTGACCGTATTAAATTAGCTGAAAACGGTTTAAACCTAACGACTGCTTCTTCGTATGTACGTAATAGATTTAACGGATTTATCGCCTCATTTTATCGAGAAGACGGAGACGAATACAATATTAAAGTCCGTTACGCTCCGGAATTTCGTCAATCTATCGAGGCTATCGAAAACATCTTAGTTTATAACAACGCCGGCATAGGTATTCGCATCAAAGATTTAGGTACCGTGGTAGAAGAACTGACCCCTCCTTCAATTGTGAGAAAAGACCGCGAAAGAATGGTAGAAGTATCATGTATCGTTGGAAAAGATGCGGTTTTGAGTGAAATCGTTGAAGCTGCCGAAAAGGAATTGAAACAGATAGAGAGACCTATAGAAATTGACTATAAAATTGCCGGTACATGGGAAGACCAACAAGAGTCATTCCGCGATATAATTACCTTAATGGCATTAATTTTGATTCTTGTCTACATCGTTATGGCGTCTCAATTTGAATCATTTACTTATCCGTTTATTATCATGTTTTCCGTACCGTTTGGCATTTCCGGAGTTTTCTTAGGTTTGGCAATAACCTCAACCCCATTAGGGATTATGGCATTAGTCGGATTAATGATGCTTATCGGAATTGTTATCAAAAATGGGATTGTACTTATTGACTACACCATCCTCTGTCGTGAACGTGGCATGAGCGTAAGAGAAGCTATTATCGCCGCAGGAAAATCGCGTCTTCGTCCTATTTTGATGACTACACTTACCACGGTTCTCGGTATGATTCCCTTGGCTATTGACAAAGGCGAAGGCGCCGAAATGTGGAACTCTCTGGGAATGACCGTAGCATGGGGACTTTCTGTCTCTACTATTGTTACTTTAATCTTAATTCCATTACTTTACAGTCTATTCGCCGATTCCGGCATTCGCAGAAAAAATAAAAAAGCAAAAGTAATTAACACTATTAACTCCTAAAATATTCATTTATGAAAGCTGTTTTTATCTCGTTTTATCAAGCCTTTTATGATGAAGTCATTGCCGTACTCGACGAATTGGAAATTCGTGGGTTTACGTACTGGTCTGAGGTGCAAGGGCGTGGGTCGTATGATGGTGATCCTCACTACGGTACTCATACATGGCCTACTCTCAACGCGGCTATTCTCACCTTTATAGAAGATAAAAAGGTAGAACCGCTCCTCGATGCTATACATCAATTGGACCTCTCCGCCCCGCTACAAGGAATTAGAGCTTTTGTAATGCCTGCTGAAGAGAGATAAGCTCAAACTCTTGGAAATTAAAATTTTTATATCTTTGCTTATTGAAAATTTGTCAATAATAAAAATTTTAAATTATGAAAAAATTTTTTACCTTATTTTGGGCTTTAACCTTTCTTTTGGGAGGTTTAGCCTATGCACAAAATTATAGCGGTTTGGCAGCAAAAACCAACCGATTAAGTGCTGAAAAAACAATCCCTAATACAAAAGGCTCTAAGGCTATTGACCCAACAACAACTATCACATGTTCAAGTCTCTGGATAAATGGAATAACACAGATTTTAGAATTTACTATGACTTACCACCAATCAGATGCAGAATACATGGATGGCTTAAAAATGGTGTTTCCGGCAGGCATGGTTCCTAATGTAGCCGGTACTAGCGACCCGCTTACAACGGACATAGATCCGGATACTGATGTGAGCTTAAATTTAACTATTACGGGGCAAACCGTATTTTGGGGTGTTGATACATATAGCGGATATGGTGCATACCGGAGTGGAACTTTTAACTTCCAAGTTAGCGTTACAAACACAGACCTCGTTGGAAATCAAACTATTAACTACACTGTTTACGGTGATGGGTGGGGATCTGAACCTCATACTGCAACCGGTAGCGTTGTAATTTCAAAAGCTCCGGAGCATGATTTAGCGGTAATAGGAATTGTTCCTAATGTCGTATTATCAGGTGCTACTATAACGCCGCAAGTTACTGTTCAAAACCACGGAGCAAGTAATGAAACTACATGGTCTTTAACTTTAAGTGATGGCGGAGCTTATAATAGTACGGTAACCAATAGACCTATCAACGTAGGAGACAGTTTACAAATTGATATGGACAGCTGGACTCCGTCTGATGTTATTAATACATTGACCGCTACCTTAACTTTGGCAGATGATGAAAATGCAACCAATGACACATTAAGAAAAACCGTTTATGTTTTGGCTAACACCAATGCTTTTGCTTGGAATATAGTGTATGACGACACTATAAGTGCAATAGGTCCTGGTCCTGTTAATATCGCTTTAACAACAGGAGTTATAACTCAGATAGCAATTAATAGCGAGGATTTTATTTTGGCTGCTGATTATGTTGGTGATGAAATTTACGGTATTCTTTATGCTGATGAATCTTCTTTTCCTTTAGTTAAAATCGACCCGACTACCGGCGCTATTACATATATTGGCGGCGGTAAACCTTATTTAGTAGGCTTGGCTTATGATGTAACAACAGAAACCACCTATGTTATGGATTATGATGGAGTCCTTGGCACTATTAATCTTGCTACCGGTGCCGTTACAAATATTGGTGGTAACTACGAAGATGCAATGGGTTTAGCCTGCGATGCCAATGGTAACTTATTTGCCATTTCATTAAACGACCATATTGCAAGCATCGATAAAACTACAGGAACATCTACAATAATAGGAGATTTAGGCATTAATATTAATTATTTTATAGATATTTGTTTTGACAGAGATAACAACATCTTATATGGTGCATTATATGAAATGAGTGCAATAATAGAAAAAGAATTTCCTTTTTCAGGTGGTATCTATGTCATTAATACAACAACCGGGGCTGCTACTTTAATTACTGAAGTGTTTGACCATTTATCAACATTGGCGATTCCTTATACTTCAGAACCTCAAGCTGTTTCGAAAATTAGCACCAACCAAGTTTCTGTATATCCAAATCCGTCTAATGGCTTGGTTAATGTTCAAGTTAGTGAAAAATCTATCATTACTTTAGTTGACTTAGTAGGTAGAGTTATCGCCACGTACCAAGTTAACGGTAACGAAACAATAAGGTTCAACCAAGCAACCGGCTTATATATCTTAAAAGTTGAAAGTAAAAATCAAGTTTCTACACATAAATTGATTATTCAGTAAACATTGCTAATTGTAGAAATAAAAAAGGAGAGGCTTTAAAACTTCTCCTTTTTTTATTTCTTTTGGGCGTACCCCCTTGAAAGTGGAAATCGGAACGAATTGTAGAAAAAAATAATCTGCAGTTGTAAGATTATAGTTCCACGACTAAAAAACTTGTATTTTTGCATTTTAAAACGGTTATAATGACACATCGAATAGAAAAAGACACCATCGGTTCGGTCAAAGTTCCTAATGACAAATATTGGGGAGCGCAGACCGAAAGGGCTACGAAAAATTTTAATATCGGCAAATACACAATACCGCAAGAGATTATTTCGGCATTAGCAGATACAAAAAAAGCGGCCGCATACGCGAACTGTGATTTAGCGGTCCTTTCGCAAGAAAAAAGAGATTTAATTGCTACGGTTTGTGACGAAATTACCAATGGTGATTTGACCGAACATTTTCCTCTTACAATTTGGGAAACGGGCTCCGGAACACAAAGCAATATGAATATGAATGAGGTGATTGCCAATAGAGGTGAAGTTGTTCGAGGCGGGGTATTAAATGGAGAGAAGACTTTTTTGTCGCCCAACGATGATGTTAACCTATCACAATCCACTAATGATGTTTTTCCAACAGCAGTCCGCGTAGCCGTTACAAAAGTTATTAAAAATCACACGTTGCCGTCTCTCAATCTTTGTTTAGAAACGTTGGAGAAAAAGGTGGAAGAGTTTAAAGATATTATAAAAGTTGGGCGAACTCATTTACGAGACGCCACTCCCATGACCTTAGGGCAAGAGTTTGCAACGTTTCATTCACAAATCACTTACGGCGTTCAAGCGCTAAAACGGAGTTTGCCGCACTTGACGGAACTTCCCTTAGGAGGCACGGCTATCGGTACGGGATTGACAGCTCCAAAAAATTTTGATTCCCTAGCGGTTCAATATCTCAATCAATTTACGGAAGAGAATTTTACCGTATCCAAACATAAGTTTGAAGCTATTGCGAGCCACGATGCTATGGTTGAAGTTTCGGGAGCATTAAAGCAAATTGCCGTTTCACTTGCTAAGATGTCGAATGATATTCGTCTTTTGAGTTCCGGACCTCGCGGGGGCATTAATGAGCTTATTATTCCTGCCAACGAACCCGGCTCGTCTATTATGCCGGGAAAAGTTAACCCTACGCAATGCGAAGCCCTATCTATTGTTTGCTGCCAGATTATCGGCAACGACTCGACCATTACACTAGGCGCTATGCAAGGACATTTGCAGCTAAACGTATTTATGCCGTTGATAGGCAATTGTTTACTCGAATCCGCTCAATTGATGGGGGATATCGCCCGTAATTTCACGCTTCGCTGTTTAGCCGGCTTGACTGCCAATAGAGAACAGATTGAGAAGAATTTGGAGAACTCTCTCATGCTGGTTACGGCGTTAAATCCACATATTGGCTATTACAAAGCCGCCGAAATTGCGCAATATGCGTTTGACAAAAATATCTCTTTAAAAGAGGCGGCGAAAAAGCTGAAAATTCTCACCGAAGACGAATTTAACCGTTTCGTTGTGCCTAAAAAAATGGTGTAGGAGAAACCTATTTATAATAATAATCAAAATAATTATATTTATTAGGGCGTGCCCCCTCGCTTCGCTCGGGGTCGGTCTCCGCCTCCAAGTCCGCAGGAAGGAGCTATGAATAGCATAGTCGAAAAAGGAGCTTCTAAAGGCGCTCTTTTTCTCCTTGCTCTTCAAAGCTCCTTCCTTTGCGGGCTATACGGCTGCGCCCTCACGCAGATAACTTACTTATACAGAGCCATTTGAGTTTAAACCCAAACCCTAAATTTTCAGGTAATAAAAATTAAAAAATTCCATATAAATACTTGTTT
>ERZ795049.3271-NODE-3271-length-17435-cov-9.661680_pt1 | contig 17435 bp, 16 predicted proteins | sample MGYA00375133_ERZ795049 | MGnify/ENA primary metagenome ERZ795049 (study PRJEB30178, sample SAMN05720147) | activated sludge metagenome | isolation source: anaerobic digester from wastewater treatment plant | place: Japan | collected 2015-04-20 ...
GCTTGCCATCTCTCTCCTGCGTGAGGCGGGAGGCGGAAAGCCCGCAAGGGCGGGAGACGCTGGGGACGCTGCCGCAAAAAAGCGAGCTTGTAAGCTCTTTTTTCGGCTTTGCGTCCCCACGGCTACTGCCCGCGTACTTGCAGCCGTACGCCGACCCCGAGCGCAGCGAGGGGACACGCCCTGATAAAAAATAAAAATATTTTCCCCTACTAAAAGCTACAAGTTTAGAATAATATTCAAAATTTTCACTGCTATTTTTGTAATATTTCCTGAAAAAAATTTATCTTTGCAAAAACGCAATTATGAAACACCCGATTTATCTATTTTTTATACTATTTCTCGCTTTTTTAACCTTAGGAAGTTGCAATTCTCAAAAAGAGACAACTACCACCGTTGCTAATCCTGAAGATAGTTTACCCGGCAGAAAGGTGATGATAATGTATCCTGATAGCACTCCTAATATTGTTCATTTTTACAAAGTAGATTCAAGCGGGAATTTAACAAATGAATTGCTACGCGAGATTAGATATTACAAGAATAAAAAAAAATATACCGATTGCTCTTTTGTAACAGTAAAAGAAGATTCGGCATATCATGCCGTGAAAGATGGACCGGCTTTTGCTTATCATAAAAATGGGAAAATTCAAACGGAAGCTTTTTACGTAAAAGGGAAAGAGCAAGGAGAATATAAAGTGTATCGAGAAGACGGAACTCCCTTATACGAAGGACATTACAATATGGGAGAACGGGACGGTGAATGGAAATTTTATTTCAAGCATGGGCAAATAGCTAAATGGGGATTTTACAAAAATGGCATTTGTAGTGGAAAGTGGATAGATTATGAAATTGACGGGGAAATTATACGAACAATTGATGCGAATGATACAACAATTGTTTGTAATGACTGTCCTAAATGCATAAACCTTTTAAAAAGAAAAAAATAATTGAAAATATATTAACTAATACCCTAAGAATTATGGAATTACCTTTTGCAGAATCGTGGAAAATCAAAATGGTGGAACCCATTAGAAAGAGCACACGCGCGGAACGTGAAGCCTGGATTAAAGAAGCTCATTATAATGTCTTTCAATTAAAAGCAGACCAAGTTTATATTGATTTACTTACGGACTCCGGGACAGGTTCAATGAGCGATAGGCAGTGGGCAGGCATGATGGTGGGAGACGAAAGCTACGCCGGAGCCGAATCCTTTTTCAATATGAAAAATATGATTACTGCAATTACGGGATTTAAACATATTTTACCAACGCACCAAGGGCGTGCCGCCGAAAATGTACTCTTTTCATGTTTAGTAAAAGAGGGCGACTTTGTTCCGGGAAACTCGCATTTCGATACCACTAAAGGACATATCGAATCCCGAAAAGCTTTTGCTATCGACTGCACGATTGATGAAGCAAAAGATACGCAGTTAGAGGTTCCTTTCAAAGGAAACGTAGACCCGAAAAAATTGGAAAAAGTATTGACGGAACATGCCGATAAAATTCCTTTTGTTATTGTAACTATTACTAATAATACAGCGGGCGGTCAACCTGTGTCCATGCAAAATTTAAAGGAAGTTCGCGAAATTGCTAATCGCTTCGGCAAATATGTCCTTTTTGATGCGGCTCGTTTTGCTGAAAATGCCTATTTCATTAAACTTCGCGAAAAAGGCTACGAAAATAAAACGATAAAAGAAATCTGTAAAGAGATGTTTACTTATGCTGACGGTATGACGATGAGTGCGAAGAAAGATGCTATCGTGAACATGGGCGGCTTTATGGCTACAAATATTGAGAAGTGGTACGAAGAAGCGAAAATAAAAGGGATTATCTATGAAGGCTATGTAACTTACGGCGGTATGAGCGGACGAGATATGAATGCTTTAGCTATTGGATTAGACGAAAATACAGAGTTCGATAATTTGGATACGAGAATCAAACAGGTCGCTTATTTAGCTAAGAAGTTAGATGAGTATGGAATCTATTACCAACGTCCCGCCGGAGGACATGCAATTTTTGTTGATGCCACAAAAGTTCTTCCATTTGTTAAAAAGGAGGAGTTCCCCGCCCAGACATTAACCATTGAGCTTTATTTGGAAGCCGGCATTAGAGGTTGTGAAATTGGCTATCTCCTTGCCGACAGAGACCCGATAACTCGTGAAAATCGTTTTAGCGGACTTGATTTATTGCGTCTCGCTATTCCAAGACGTGTTTATACCAATAATCACATGGACGTTATAGCCGCCGCACTAAAAAATGTGTACGACAGACGCGAAACTATTACCCGTGGAGTGAAAATCGCATGGGAAGCAGAAATCATGAGACATTTTACGGTTAAACTTGAACGGCTCTAACTATTAAACTTTACTTTATTTATGCATATTATTAATACCATTTTGGTGTCTGATGAAGTAATAGACAGCTTTTTCTGTTGTGATTTGCAAACATGCAAAGGAGCTTGTTGCCTTGACGGAGACGCAGGCGCACCATTGGAGAATTATGAAATTAAATTATTAGAAGAGCATTTTGCTGTTTTTAAAAAATATATGACAAAGGAGGGGACTAAAATTATAGAAAAGAACGGCTTTTTCGATTATGATTCTGATAATGAATTAGTTACTCCACTTCTCCAAAATGAAGATTGTGCTTATGTTCACTATGACGGCGAGATAGCTAAATGCGCTATTGAGAAGGCTTATCTGAATGGCGAAATAGACTTTTATAAACCTATTTCTTGTCATTTATATCCGATTCGGGTTACGAAATTGCCCGATTATGAAGTTCTGAATTTACATCGTTGGCAAGTTTGTAAAAATGCTTATATTAAAGGAGAAGAGAAGCAGATAAGAGTGATTGATTTTTTGAAAGATGCGCTGATCAGAAAATATGGTGAGGAGTGGTATTTTTCTCTTAAAAATGAGTTTCCAAAGAAGTAGATTTTTTTTGTATTTTTGCACCTTATGAAAAAAATCAGAAATTTTTGCATCATCGCTCATATTGACCACGGTAAGAGTACATTAGCAGATAGACTTTTACAGCAAACAAACACAATAGGCGAAAGAGAGTTCCAAAATCAGGTTCTTGATAATATGGATTTGGAACGTGAGAGGGGGATTACTATTAAAAGTCATGCTATACAAATGAACTATTTGTACCAAGGGGAGGAGTACACACTTAATCTTATCGACACTCCGGGGCATGTTGACTTTTCGTATGAAGTTTCTCGTTCCTTAGCGGCTTGTGAAGGTGCTCTTCTGCTTGTTGACGCTACGCAAGGAGTACAAGCACAAACGATATCTAATCTTTATCTGGCTCTTGAAAACAACTTAGAGGTTATTCCTATTCTCAATAAAATGGATATGCCTTCGGCAATTCCGGAGGAGGTTAAAGAGCAAATCATTGATTTATTAGGTTGTAAAGAAGAAGAGATTATTGAAGCGAGCGGTAAAACGGGTTACGGGGTTGACGCTATATTAGAAGCTATTATCAATAAAATTCCCCCACCGGAAGGAGATGCTAACGCTCCATTACAAGCTCTTATTTTTGATTCCGTTTTTAATTCCTATCGCGGTATAATCGCTTACTTTAGAATTTTCAACGGCACTTTACGTAAAAATGATTTTGTAAAATTCATCTCTACGGAGAAAGAGTACAATGCTGATGAAATAGGAATTTTACGACTGAAACAAGAGCCTACCGATACACTCTCCGCCGGCGATGTGGGTTATATTATTTCCGGTATTAAAACCTCCAAAGAGGTACGTGTCGGAGATACTATTACGCATGTGGAAACGCCTTGTGATAGTGCTATTGCAGGATTTAAAGAGGTTAAGCCGATGCTTTTCGCAGGAATTTATCCTACTGATGCCGACGATTACGAAGAATTGAGAACGTCACTCGAAAAGTTGCAACTTAATGATGCCTCCTTAACTTTCGTTCCGGAATCATCTGTCGCATTAGGATTCGGTTTTCGTTGCGGATTCTTAGGATTGCTCCACATGGAAATTATTCAGGAGCGGCTGGATAGAGAATTTAATATGGACGTTATCGCAACCGTCCCGAACGTATCTTATAACGTAATTACTACCAAAAAAGAGATTATAGAAGTTCACAACCCGGCAGGTATGCCCGCACCTAATATTATTGATTACGTAGAAGAACCTTATATACGAGCGCAAATTATTAGCAAAGCCGATTACATAGGACCTATAATGAAACTCTGTTTAGACAAGCGAGGAACGCTGTTAAATCAGGTTTACATAGCTAGTAATCGGATTGAATTAACTTTCGACTTACCTCTGGGCGAAATAATTTTCGATTTTTACGACAAATTAAAAAGTATTTCCAAAGGTTATGCCTCTTTCGACTATCACATTTCAAACTATAAACCTGCTAAATTAGTTAAACTCGACATTCTTCTCAATGGGGATTCGGTTGATGCCTTATCGTCTTTAATACATGTTGACAACGCATACTCTTTTGGACGAAGAATTTGCGAAAAATTAAAGGAACTCATTCCGAGGCAACAATTTGACATAGCCATTCAGGCAGCGATAGGTTCTAAAATCATTGCAAGGGAGACCATCAAGGCACTTCGTAAAGATGTAACGGCTAAATGCTACGGAGGAGACATTTCTCGAAAACGCAAACTACTTGAAAAGCAAAAGAAAGGAAAGAAGAAAATGAGACAAATTGGTAACGTAGAAGTTCCCCAATCTGCCTTCTTAGCGGTGTTGAAGTTGGATTAATCACTTGATAATCAGGCGACAGCCTTAATCCTTCACAACCTTATACTCTCCCGCCCCTTCAGCGGTACGAAGTTTTAGAATATAGATTCCGTTAGCAAGGCTTGATACATCAATAGAGGTATTGTTTAGAACACTCTCTTGGCTAATAACTATTCTGCCAAAAGCATCGTAAAATTCTAATTTATTGATATTTTCCTCACATTCAATATTCAAATTATTACTCACCGGATTTGGATAAACCCTTGCATTAATATTATTTACTATCAACTCTTCTATACCAAGAGTGAAATAGGGACACTCATAATTTTCATTTACAATAGGAATCTCCTCATTTTCATCATTGTAATCTAAAACCTTCCAGTTACGATTAGTTGCAATCGTATCACGGCAAGTTAGTGTTCCTGGATTAGTGAATACTCCATCCTTAATATATATCTCTCCTTTATTACTCTCCTGTCTTCTTGGCAACTGGTGAAAAAGAGAGTCAAGACCACAAGCGGAAAGATTGTTTCCATCACAGTAAATTAGCTGAAGATTTTCACAACCATTTATTTTAATGGCTGAAATATTATTATCATAACAAGACAAGGCTTCTAAAGCTGTCAACCCACTTGCATCGATAAAGGATAGATTATTGCTATAGCAATACAAATCTTTCAATGCTGTAAGCCCACTGACATCCAAAGAAGAAAGATTATTTTCACCGCAATCGAAATCTTCCAAAACTGTAAGCCCACTAATATCCAAGGAAGAGAGATTATTATTCCAACAATACAATATTACTAATCCTGTATTATTAGACGCATCCAATCCTGTAACATCTTCACCATGATCAATACACACAAATCCACTTACATTTCCATAAAGTTTTATTGTAGTCGCTTGTGTAGATTCGTCCACAAAGTTTGTCCAGTTGGCTCCAGCAACAAAAGTGGTATCATAAGTCCCACAAACAACTCTTACTTCTGTATTTGGTGCATCAACCATAAAACCAAGCCATATCTCCGCCCCTTGCTGTACGGTTAGCTCAATATAGCGATCCATATTTACTTGTGCCATTGACAAATTGGCAAACATTACCAGAGCAAATGACGTTAAAAATAATTTTGTAATTCTCTTTTTCATTTTACGATAAATTTTAATTATTACTATACTATGAATTTTTAATTCTTCACAACCTTATACTCTCCCACTCCTTCGGCGGTACGAAGTTTTAGGATATAGATTCCGTTAGCAAGGCTTGATACATCAATAGAGGTATTGTTTAGAACACTCTCTTGGCTAATAACTATTCTGCCAAAAGCATCGTAAAATTCTAATTTATTGATATTTTCCTCACATTCAATATTCAAATTATTACTCACCGGATTTGGATAAACCCTTGCATTAATATTATTTACTATCAACTCTTCTATACCAAGAGTGAAATAGGGACACTCATAATTTTCATTTACAATAGGAATTGCATCACCCTCATTTACATCTAGAACCTTCCAATGACGATTAGTTCAAATTTACAACGTTACAGGTCAACTTATTAACACGGTTAATTTATCAAATTCTACAACCGTTCAAGTTCCTGCAGGAATTTACATTGTTCGCGTTGGAGATGCGGCTCAAAAAGTATTAGTAAAATAAGAGAAGTAATAAATTTTACAATAAAAACGGGGAGATTGGTTTTAAATCTCCCCGTTTTTTATTTTCCACATTCTACATTCAACTTGGGCGGCGTGAGGGCGCAGGTGGAAAGCCCGCAAGGGCGGAAGCCGCTGGGGACGCGGCGGCAAAAAAGCGAGCTTGTAAGCTCTTTTTGCCGCCTTGCGTCCCCACGGCTTGTGCCCGCGGACTTGTAACCGAAGACCGACCCCGAGCGTAGCGAGGGGACACGCCCAAATTAAAATTAAAAAATTAGCTACTAAATTATAAACTAACCTCGTCTGACTTTCGATAAGTATCTATATGACGTTTTTTCTTTTCTTCGTAAATGTCATGAATATTGATTAATATAGCAATTTCTTCTACTTCACCAAACTCATGATTATAAGAAGCACCGAAATATTGCATTGTAGGAGAGAGAGTTATATAAGTTTTAATAAGTGGGGGAATGGTCTCCTTAAGGTCGCGTATATTTTTATTCAACAATTTAAAATCTTCGGTAATAGAGTTACTCCACAACGCCTTAATTCCTTTTTTCTCTTTTTTCATCTTAACGGGGAATTGCGGTTTCACTAGATTCTCATCTCCTTTGTAATGTTTTTCCAAGAAATTATGAATCAAATTGCGTGCTAAGCGATTGTAAGAGCTGTACATCGTCATTTTACCGAAAAAGTAATCAATATCTTCGTTATCTACTATCAATGTTCCCAAGCCGTCCCAAACATTATCCAGTGAAAAAAGCCCAAGACGTAAGCTGACGGTTGCTTGATATTTTGGTTGCACAAAACTACGCCCTAATTCGATAGTTCTTTGCCATTGATTTTCAATAAATTCGGGAGAGAAGTGAAAAAGTTTTGATGTCGGTGTGTGAGGATAGCCATTTTCATCGAGCGGCACGTCGCGTCCAAGTATAAAACGATAGGCACTAATCAACTCTTGTTTTTCCGGGTCCCATACGATTAATTGCTTAAAGGGTACGGCGGCTGTGTCATATTCGTCAATATCGACCTCTTTTCCTGTTCCGCCACCGGCTTGTCGAAAAGTAATTTCACGTAGACGTCCAATCTCCAACATCATATTAGGTGAATCGTGTGCGTCAACGAGATAAATATCATTATCTCCCGCATTCGTTCTGCGAAGTAATTTATCTTTTGTCAATTCTGCCAGTAAAAGTTCCCTATCAATAGGGGCAATAATCTCCTTCATTTTATCATCATTTTTATTTTAGAGCATATACTTGGTCTTTAAGCCAAGCTGCCCATTCTTTATCATTTTTTGAATTATTAAACGTCTCAAAACTTATCGGTTTTCCGAAAGTCATTTCAAATTTCTTTCCTCTCTGTCTAAACATTTCGTCCGGAAGGAAAAGCATTTCAATATTTATTTTTATTCCTAACTTTTTTCTCCAATTTGCTAAATTATAAAAACGTTTTGAATTTTCGCCTTTAAAAAAGACGGGAATAATATCGCGTTTATACTCTTTCGCTTTAGAGACAACAGTTTTTTTCCACTCCAAATCATAGATTCCCCCTTTTTGTTTTCGGGAACATAATCCTGCCGGAAAATAAAATATTAACTCGTCAGACTCGAAAACGGCATTAAGTTCTTTCACAGCCTGAAGACTATTTTTCCCATGCTTATTAATCGGAATAAATACTTCATTCAATTCTTTTAAATACATTAAAAGGTCATTAACGGGGAATTTTAAATCTTTTCTATATTTCCCGAGAGTGGCTATTAAAGCAAGACCGTCCAACCCGCCCAACGGATGATTGGATACAACGATATATCTTCCGGTTTTAGGTAGATTTTCTTCTTGGTTAATTTTAATCTCGACATCAAAATAAGAGATTACACTTTGCGCAAATTCTATAGAGGAAGTACCTTTATAATTATCAAGATACTCATTTATCTCATCTTGATGTATAAGACGTTTTATCCAATTCAAGACAAAAGAAGGAAGCCACTTATAAAGTTGTGGATTTTTATCTTTTACCGCTTTGTCAACATCAATATACATAATAATAAGGTCTATTACAACAACATTTTCAATAAATTTCGATATCTATCTATTACAATTGCAAAAATATATAAAAAACATCAACTTATTGAACTAAAAAAGATTATTTCAATATCTTAAAAAAAAATGTATTTTTGCGGCATGAAAAAAACAGCTATTTTCTTAATTTTCATATTCTCTCTCTCTTTCTTAAGCGGACAAAATATTAATTCGGACGAAGAGAATATAAGAAATTTAAAGCAAGGGGTTGATTTTTCCATTGCCGGAGGGGTCTTTTTTAGCAACTTTTACACCGCCGCTTATTACAACGGCAGTGCTACGAACGAAAATAATTTAAACTATATTTTTAATAACTATTCGTGGAAGCAGTCGATAGACAACTTAATTACTTCGAACAATCATTTTATTTCCGGCAGCGACCCTCAAATAAAATTAGCTGAGTTGCCTAAAAAAATGCGTTACTCACCCGGTTTTTTTATTCAATTAGGAGTTAAATATCGCTTTAACGAGTCTTGGGGGATATCGCTCAACTATTCATTTGCCAGATTAAAAGCGGCTGATGTTTTTTCCGTTACTTTTAATAAAACCGTCCCCGGCAATGATACTCCCGACTATCTTCTTTATGACATTGTAGGGATAGAAAATCGTTCTTTTTTTGATTTGAATGCCATCTATCTATTTAAAACAAAAAGCATTGTAGAACCTTTTATAGAACTTGGAGGACAATTTAACTTTGTTCGTGTTAAAAGTTTTAATGCATATATTGAGGGACAGAAGTTTTCTTTATTGGATATTTATGGAGGGAGCACATACGTAGCGAATACGAACATGCAGACATTCGACACCAAATATGGGGGAGCGGGCTTTGGCGTTTCAAGTGCTGTCGGTATTAAATTGGCATTTAATCCCATTATTTCGATTGATCCGACTTGTTATGTTACCGCTGCTAAATATGGGTTAAAAGGCTATAAAGATTTCACTTTCAACTATGGTTTTATGATTCGAATCGTGGTAAATGACTCTTTTTTTGGTAAATAATTTTATTTTTTTTGCATTAAAAAAAATTATATCTTTGCAGCGTAGTTTTTTCATTTCAAACTACTACGATTTACAATTTATCGGTTTTAAATTTTAATATATCCGTATACTTTATTATTAAAATACTTTTAATGTTTTCATTACTTATTTAACATCCAATTTATGCTTAATTCATCTGAACCAAAGCCTAAGAGAAAAAGAATCACAACTTCTCAGGCTTCTCCTATTGCAACTTCTAACGAAAATAAAATTCTTAACGTTAGCCTTACCAATAACAATAGTCGTGAACCGCTCAGTTCAAATTCAGCAGATAAAGGTAAAACAGCACCTGAAGAAGTAGTAAAAGAGAAAGAAACTGTTTATAATTCTCTTTCTGACGACACTGTTAGCGACATCCAACCCGCAACAAAATCCAAAGAGGCGGAGCCTACAGATACTACTACTGCTGCTGTTACTACTGCTACTGCCACTACTACTGCTAAATCAAGTAAAACCACACGTTCTAAAAAGGAAGTGTCAAAAACTACCAAGCAAACAAGCAAGAAAAAAAGCACAGAAAAGGCTACTTCTAAAAAAAGTCTTTTAGACACTATTCAAGGAGCTGACAAAACTACATCTTTAGAGCTTATCAATAGCACTCTTTTAGATGATGAGACGCTGATTTCGTCCCCTGATTTTTCTGATGACGAAGTAGAGACCGAGAAATTACTAACAGATACATCTATTGTAACAGACACGCCGTTAACGGAAGATGAACAAGTAATCATGGAGGCGGCTTCGGCAGAAAAAGCTCCCTCTATTTTTGAAGAGCAGTGGAATTTAGTTTCTCAAGCGACTTTCGAAGGTGAAATTTCAGCAGAAGGAGTATTGGAAATTACGCACGACAATTGCGGTTTTTTACGCTCGTCCGATTATAATTACCTCAACTCCCCCGATGATATTTACGTTTCTTTGTCACAAATTAAATTGTTCGGGTTAAAGAACGGCGATACGATTAAAGGACTTATTCGTCCTCCGAAGGAAGGGGAAAAGTTTTTCCCGCTTATTAAGGTGGAAAAAATTAATGGTAGATTACCGGAAGAGATTCGGGATAGAATTCCTTTTGATTATCTTACTCCCATGTTTCCTGACAAGAAAATTAAACTTACCGGGCATGCCGATGAGACTTTAAGTACACGCGTAATAGACCTCTTCTGTCCTATTGGCAAAGGGCAACGCGGGCTTATTGTGGCACAACCCAAAACAGGGAAAACCGTTTTACTGAAAGAGGTGGCTAATGCCATTGCCGCTAATCACCCCGAAATTTATCTCATCATTCTTTTAATTGACGAACGACCGGAGGAGGTAACCGACATGCAACGTGATGTTAAAGCTGAAGTTATCTCTTCAACTTTTGATGAGCCTGCTGAGAGACACGTTAGAATCGCCAATATTGTTCTTGAAAAGGCAAAGAGAATGGTTGAGTGCGGTCATGACGTATGCATTTTACTGGACTCTATTACCAGATTAGCACGTGCTTTTAACACGATAGCCCCAGCTTCCGGAAAAGTTTTATCGGGCGGTGTCGAAGCTAACGCACTGCAAAAACCGAAACGTTTCTTCGGTGCTGCAAGAAATATAGAAAACGGCGGCTCATTAACGATTATATCTACCGCTTTAATTGATACGGGTTCTCGAATGGACGAGGTGATTTTTGAAGAGTTTAAAGGTACCGGTAATATGGAATTACAATTGGATAGGAAATTATCTAATAAACGTATCTACCCTGCCGTAGACATTGTAGCTTCAAGTACCCGTAGAGACGACCTCTTACATAATAGCGAAACAATTCAAAGAATCTGGATTTTACGCAACCACCTTGCTGATATGACACCGGTAGAAGCTATGACTTTGATAAAAGAAAAAATGGGACCTACTAAAACTAATGAAGAGTTTCTAATTTCAATGAACGGCTAAAAGTAGATTTTCTGCAAAAAACTTGTATCTTTGTATCAAATTGTGGATAAATGGATTTAGTTTCAATAAAAAAGAGATTTGGTATTGTTGGGCATAATGCGGCACTTGACCGAGCTATTGAGATTGCCGTACAAGTTGCCATAACTGATTTATCCGTATTAATTACCGGAGAAAGCGGGGTTGGGAAAGACAATATTTCAAAGATTATTCACCAATATAGCAGCTACAAACATGGGGAGTATATTGCTGTTAACTGTGGGGCTATACCGGAAGGGACTATTGATTCCGAGCTCTTTGGGCACGAAAAAGGGGCTTTCACCGGAGCTACTGAAATGCGTAAAGGTTATTTTGAAGTTGCGAATAACGGAACTATTTTCCTTGATGAGGTTGCTGATTTGCCGCTTCCTACGCAAGCTCGATTGCTGCGGGTTTTAGAAAACGGCGACTTCATGCGCGTAGGGTCGTCCAAAGTTTTACGTACCAAAGTGAGAGTTATTGCAGCTACGAATGTTAATTTAGCCGATAGAATTGCTAAAGGAAAATTTCGTGCCGACCTCTATTATCGTCTTAATTCCGTTCCCATATATGTACCGGCACTACGCGAACGAAAAGAAGATATCTTCCTCCTCTTTACTAAGTTTGCATCCGATTTTTCCGAAAAATATCGCGTCCCTCCAATCTCATTAACTCCAAATGCTATCGAACTCCTTCAAGAGTACAGATGGCCCGGCAACGTTAGGGAATTAAAAAATATTACAAAACAGATATCTACCCTCGAAAAAAATAGAGTTATTGACGAAGAAACCTTATCTAAGTATTTGAAGAAAAACACTTTATCTAATTTACCGATGATAATTCCCTCAACGTCAACTGATAAAAATGAACTTTTTGAAAGAGAGCTTATCTATAAATTTTTAATAGATATGAAGCGTGAGATGACCGAACTTAAAGCACTCGTTAATCAAATTATTCAAGACGAGGATATAAATAGCAAAATAGGAAAAACCGTAGCGATTCCGAGTACAAGTATTGAGAGTGAATCTATTTTACATTTTGATGAAAAAAAGAGTGAGGATAGCGAACTATTCGAAGATTCTGTCGTCATTAATGAGCAATTCTCTCTGCTTGATTCAGAAAAAGAACTAATTAAAAAAGCATTAAAAAAACACAACAATAGAAGAAAAGAGGCAGCTAAAGAATTGGGAATATCGGAACGCACTCTTTACCGAAAAATAAAAGAATTGGATTTATAAATGATGCAAAAGAGAACGAAAATTTCTTTTTACTCCTATCACTCTGCAATTTTCGGATTGTTACTTCTGCTTTGCACCTCCTGTAAAATGTCTATTTCATTGTCGGGGAGCGACATTCACCCAAACGCAAAGACGGTCAGTGTTGCCACTTTTATAAACAATGCCACTATTGTAAATCCTACTTTAAGTCAAGATTTCACGACTGCACTCAAAGATATGATACAACGCCAAACCTCGCTCGCCTTGGTTAATCACTCCGGCGATTACGCCTTTTCCGGTAGCATCTCCTCTTATACGATTTCACCTATCGCAATTCAAGGCACTGAAACGGCGGCAATGAACCGACTGACTATTTCCGTCCACATTAAATTTTCAAATAAATTTGATAAAAGCAAAAACTTCGAACAAACTTTCACTCGCTACGCTGACTATCCGAGTAATCAAAATTTCACAGCCGTGGAAAGTACTTTAGTTACTCAAATTAATGAAGCTCTCACTGACGACATTTTTAATAAGGCTTTTGTCAATTGGTAAAAATAGATGTTGAATTATGGATTCCGTTAAACGAGCATTTACAGACACAATATTACAATTCAAGCCACAAGAAAATGATATTGAACAATTTAAGTTGTATCAAGAATATTTCCCGGCTTCAGGATTAATTACTTTTTTGTATGCTCGAACATTAAAAGAGTTCAATCCGACTGCTTATGAAGCCCTAAAACCGAAGTTACTGCTCTCACTCATCAATCGAAATAAATTCCACTCTTATATTCCGCCCACGACTCCGCCGCAACGTGAACAAGTAAAACAACCACAACCGTCCCCGCCTCAAAACCTTCAACCACAGAAAAAGAGCGATGAATTAATTATTGATAATTTAATTGAGAAGTTTTCCGCAGATCCACCGAAAATCAAGTTTGACCCTGCTATTCACAACGATACTGCCAACTACGGAAAATCAAGTTGTGTTGAAAATCCCGAGATTATATCGGAAACTTTAGCTCTCATCTATGCTGACCAAGGATATGTCGGAAAGGCTATTAAAATTTTTAAAAAATTATCCTTGCAAAATCCAGAAAAAAGTTGTTATTTTGCAGAGCAAATTGAAAAAATAAAAACTGATAAAAAAAAGTCATAAAAAAATAAAAAATGTTAATATTCCTATTAGTAATCATTATCTTAGCTTGTTTAATTTTAGCTTTCTTCGTTCTCATTCAAGATTCAAAAGGCGGAGGGTTAGCCTCTAATTTTGCATCTTCCAACCAAATAATGGGAGTTCGTAAGACAACCGATTTTTTAGAAAAGGCAACTTGGAGTTTAGCCGCAGGAATTATGATACTTTGTCTTGCTTGTGCTTTTATTACAAAATCCGACTACAATAAGGAAAGACCTTCCAAAGCCGAAACCGAACAAACAACGCAAGAATAAAAAGCAATCTCAATACTCTAATCAAAAGATAGATAAGGCGTTAATCGCTTTATCAACTCCTCGTACGCATGCGTACACTGTTGAAACTCCGTAATTGAATCAATTTTCCCGTTTTTCTCGCGATATTGAAGAACCGTCTTTACTAAATAAGCATCCATGTAAGGATGTTGTATCAACTCTTTATAATCGGCACTATTGATAAAAAGTTTTTTAATTCTTTTTTCGTCTATATAAAAATATTTTTCCAAATATTCTATCTTGAAATCTTGCAACGAAAAAATTTCAAGCAGTTGACTTAAATCGGCAAAACCTCCTAATCGGTCTCTATATTCCACTATTTTTTTTGCCCTCTTGGCACCAAATTGAGGAACTTTCATAATATCGTTCGTATCGCAACTATTTAACTCTATTTTCTTTAACTCGTACTGCTTTTTAATCGTATACTCACTTCGTCTATTTTTATTCTTATCAATAGTATCATTGGTCGAGTATAGAGGGAAATTACTCGCAAATTTTTCGTTTGAATAATATTTCCTATTTCCTCTAATAACCGCTAACGAATCGGCAATTTGTTTTTGTTTTGCCTCAAATTCGGCAATTTCTCGCTTAAATTTCTCCATATTATCATTGGACGAAGGAGTTTTTTTACTAAAAATTGTCGTTGCAAAGGAGAGCGTAATTAGTATGAGTAACAGGAAGATAGCCCGCCATTCGCCCTTGGAAAATTTAAAATATTCTATCATCTATACTGTTTCCTTGTAATAATTTAGTAATAAATAGTCGTCTACAAAAATAAGAATTATTTTACAATTAAATAACTTTATTTTAATATTTGAGTGGGAATTAGTGTTAAAAAATTATCTCACATTCGACTTATGATATACTAAAAATCACTATTTTTGTACCTCTATTTAGCTACTTAAGCAAAGCTATAATTCTTTTTTTATGAAAAAAAAAATAGAACTATCATTTATTCTTTTATCACTTCTTTTCACAGCTTGTACACACAAGGAGGTAACCTACCATCCAAACGGTACCGTTCGTTCAATAATTGAGTATAAGGGAAAGAAAGAACACGGCTTGTCGGTTTATTACCGTGATGACGGAAGTAAAAAGTTGGAAATTCAACTGATAAACGGCAAAAAAGAGGGGAAAATGACACGTTGGTTTACGGGGCAAAAAGTTGAATCGGAGAGTTTTTATAAAAATGACCTATTAGATGGGATTGAACGTATTTATAACAGACAAGGAGAATTAATCACTGAAATTCATTACAAAGAAGGAAAAAAGAACGGATATTATGCTTCGTGGCACGCTCGCGGCTTACTGAAAGAGGAAGGAGCTTTTCATGACGACCTGTTCGACGGCGAGTGGCACTATTTTGACAAACGTGGATTTCCCGTAGGAGAAGCCTCTTTTGATAAAGGAAACGGAACTTTAATAGCCTATGATGAAGAAGGAAATTTAATGAAAATTACTCATTACGTTCAAAATCTAAAGGATGGAATTGAGATTGAATTTGCAAGCAACGGTGATACCATAAAAAAGACAACCTATCAACAAGATAGAATTATTGCTATTAAAGAGTATTAAGATGTTTCATCGCTTAACATATAAAATTCTGCTGATTGTTTTGCTCCATTTGTTTGGGATAAATCTCCTATTTTCACAAAACACACCGAGAAAAATCAACTTTAGAGCTAATACCTTAGAGTACGATGAATATTTTATGCCTGGGGTCGACCGATTTATCGGAAACGTTGTTTTTTCGCACGAACAAACAATCGGTTACTGCGATAGCGCCCACTTCTATAAAGATAGAAACTATATGGAGGGCTTTGGAGAACGAATTAAAATTGTGATTAACGACTCCACCTTTTTATATGGAAAATTTTTAACGTATGACGCTGACAGAAAACTTATTACTATCTCAAAAAATGTAATTTTAAAAGATAGTAAATCGGTTTTATATACGGACAGTTTAGTTTATCGCACGGATACGGAGGTGGGATATTATATTACGGGGGGAAAAATGCTTAGTAAAGATAATGTCATTACAAGTGTGGTGGGACATTACTATACGCCATTAAACAAAATTGTTCTGAAAAAAAATGTAAGACTTAAGAGTAATCAGTATAATATGGAGTGCGACTCTTTAACTTACAATACCAAAGAAGAGACTGCCTATTTTATTTCTCGCACTAAATTGGTTTCAAACGAAAATACTATTTACACTCTTTCAGGCTGGTACAATACCACAAAAGATATCGCTCTTTTGGTTGATAGTGTTGAATTATTCAATAAAACGCAACATCTTAGCGGAGATTCTATTTTTTATGATAGGAATTTACGTTTCGGCATTGGTTATCAAAATGTTATAATCGTTGACACGGCTAAAGGCTATATTGTCAAGGGCGATTATATAGAACATCATGAATTGGGCGGTACTTCAGTCGTTACGGACAGCAGTTTATTGATTTTAATAGAAGAAAAAAGAGACTCTCTCTTCCTGCACGCCGACACGTTAAAACTTTTTTTTGATTCTCTACAAGAACCTCAACTGATACAAACTTATAACCACGTAAAATTCTATCGTGATGATATACAAGGCGTTTGTGATTCACTTGTCTTCTTTGTTCAAGATTCTACGCTAATTATGTATCACAATCCCGTTCTTTGGTCGGGAGAGAATCAGCTGTCTGCCGATACGATTCGTTTTTTTATGCTGGATTCTTCTCACATAAAGGTACAGCTTCTAAAATCGAGTTTTATTGCCTCCTCCGTGTTTGAGGAAAAGGAGTTTAATCAAATCAAAGGATTAACCATTATAGGGTATATTTTTGAAAAAGAGTTGACCAAAGTTAACGTTATTGGAAATGCCGAATGCCTCTATTTTATACTTGAGGAGGATAGCTCGCTCATCGGGATAAACTCTTCTGCTACAAGTGAAATGACTATTCTATTTGAAAATAATGAAGTTAGCTCTATCACATTTTTCAATTCACCGGATGGGCTTTTATATCCTGATAAGCAACTTGAGCAGCCTGACCGCTTATTGAAAGATTTTGCATGGCTTGTCAACTATCGTGCGCTCACTCCTACCGATATTTTCCACACCCCTATTCCGCGTTATAAGGTGCTACCGCCTAAGGATAAGTATAAAAGTGATTAACAAATCCTTTCTTAATATTTTCAGCTCGGCAACTCTAAGATAATTAATTTCATTTGACCGCAGATGATGCAAAAAGTACTTTATAGTCAAGTAGTTAATTATATTTTTTATTTGGGCGTGCCCCCTCGCTACGCTCGGGGTCGGCGCCCGGTTACAAGTCCGCGG
>ERZ795049.3272-NODE-3272-length-17432-cov-7.267365_pt1 | contig 17432 bp, 17 predicted proteins | sample MGYA00375133_ERZ795049 | MGnify/ENA primary metagenome ERZ795049 (study PRJEB30178, sample SAMN05720147) | activated sludge metagenome | isolation source: anaerobic digester from wastewater treatment plant | place: Japan | collected 2015-04-20 ...
GACCCGAGGACCGACCCCTCTTTTCTTCCGCCGGACGATACCAGCCATGCAAGCACGTAGCCGCGCAATGTGCCTGACGTTGCTGCTGTGCAGTGGGCTTGCCACGGCGCAGCTGCTTCCGGATAGTCCAGACTGGCGCGAAAGCGAGGTGCCACCGCCGCCCGCATTCGACGTGAAGCGCCTGATCCGCGTGCCTGGCCCGGACGGCTCGTCGTTGAAGTACGGTATCGATCCGGCCACGCTGTCCGTCACGCCCGAGGGGGTCGTACGCTATGTCATCGTGGCCAGCAGCGCCGATGGCGGGCAGAACGTGATGTACGAAGGGATCCGCTGCAGCGCTGGGCAGCATCGGGTCTATGCCCGTCACAATGCCACGGGCGGATGGTCCGTCTTGAGTGGCAGCGAATGGCAGCCGATGTACGGCTCCGCCGCATCCCGCCATGCGCTGGCCTTGTCCCTGGCCGGGGTCTGCAAGGACCGCGCGGTCAACCGTTCAGCCAGCAACATTGTGCGCACCCTGAAGTCCGAGCAGCCTGGCGGCTTCGACTGACGAGGGCAATCGCCGCACTCAGCGCGCGAGCACCAGGTTGTCCCGGTGGACCATTTCCGGCTCCGCTGCGTAGCCCAGCAGCGCTTCAAACTCACTCGAAGGCTTGCGGCACAGCAGCCGGGCTTCGGCGCTGGCGTAGTTGGCCAGACCACGCGCGATTTCCTGTCCGGACGAATCCCGCACGGCAATCACATCGCCCCGCGCGAAATCCCCGCTCACGGAAGTCATTCCGATCGGCAGCAGGCTCTTGCCTTCCTGCAGCAGTTTGCGTGAAGCACCATCGTCGACGCTCACCGAACCCCGGAGCTGCAGATGGTCGGCCATCCATTGTTTGCGAGCCTGTTGCTTCTGCGTTCGTGCCGTGAGGAGGGTTCCAATGGCTTCGCCCTGGGAAAGACGGATCAGCACACCGGGCTCGCGGCCCCAAGCGATGACCGTGGACGCGCCCGAACCCGCCGCCCGCTTCGCCGCGAGAATCTTGGTGATCATGCCCCCCCGCCCGATGCTGGAACCTGCACCGCCGGCCATGACTTCGAGGGTCGGGTCGCCGGCACGGGCTTCATGAACAAACGTAGCCGAGGGATCCCTGCGCGGGTCAGCGGTGTACAGCCCCTTCTGATCGGTCAGGATGATCAGCGCATCCGCTTCAACCAGGTTCGCCACCAGGGCGCCCAAGGTGTCGTTGTCGCCGAACTTGATTTCGTCGTTGACAACGGTGTCGTTCTCGTTGATGACCGGCAACACCCGCAATTTCAGAAGCGTCAGCAGGGTCGAGCGCGCATTCAGGTAGCGCTCGCGATCCGCCAGGTCGGCGTGCGTCAGCAGAACCTGGGCACTTCCCATCCCGTTTTCACGCAGCTTGGTTTCGTACATCTGCGCCAGGCCCATCTGACCCACGGCCGCTGCAGCCTGCAGTTCATGGATTTCACGGGGCCGTGTGTTCCAACCGAGCCGCTTCATGCCTTCGGCGATTGCGCCGCTCGAAACCATCACCACCTCGCGACCATCACGCGCAAGCGCGGCAAGCTGGCGACACCATTCCCCGATCGCTACTTCATCGAGTCCGCGCCCTTCATTGGTCACGAGACTTGACCCGACCTTCACCACGATGCGCTGGGCATCCAGCAATACTCTTGAAGCAGATTCTTGAATCATCTAAAGCCATTCCCAGCGTCAAACGGTCTAGTAACGCTACGACAAACGTAGCGCCCGGCTACATCGTCAGTCTGATTGCCCACCGGTGAATCGCGGATCCACCTCCAGTGAAGGCTGCTCCTGCACCTGCTGCGCCTTGATATGCTGATAGACCGCTTTGACCAGTTGCTCACAACCCTCGTGGGTGAGCGCCGATATCTCAAAGACCGGCCCCTTGTAGCGGAACCGCCGGATGAAGTCCTTGACGCGTGTCGCCCGGGCATCGGCGTCGATCATGTCCAGTTTGTTCAGCACGAGCCAACGCGGCTTGGCGTAGAGCTTGGGATCGTATTTCTTGAGTTCGGCCGCGATGGCGCGCGCTTGCACAACCGGGTCGACACTTTCGTCAAAAGGTGCCATGTCAACGATGTGCAGCAGCAGGCGCGTACGCTGAAGGTGCCGCAGAAAGAGGTGACCCAATCCGGCCCCCTCTGAGGCACCTTCGATCAGCCCCGGCACATCCGCCACCACGAAACTCTGCTCAGGGCCCACGCGAACCACGCCCAGATTCGGATGCAAGGTTGTGAAGGGGTAATCCGCGATCTTGGGGCGGGCATTCGAGATGGCGGAAATCAGCGTCGATTTCCCCGCGTTCGGCATGCCCAGCAGGCCCACGTCGGCCAACACCTTGAGCTCGAGCTTGAGGTTCTTTCGCTCGCCCGGCCAACCGGGCGTCTTCTGGCGCGGCGCGCGGTTGATCGCACTTTTGTAGCGCATGTTGCCAAAACCGCCGTCGCCGCCTTTGGCGATCATGATCTGCTCGCCGGGCGTCAGCAACTCATAGAGCACTTCGCCGGTTTCAGCGTCGGTGATGATGGTGCCCACCGGCATCCGCAGCGTGATGTCATCTCCGGCCGCTCCGAACATGTCGGAGCCCATGCCATGCTGCCCGCGCTTGGCTTCATGGCGACGGGAAAAGCGGAAATCAACCAAGGTATTCAGGCTGGGATCGGCCACGGCAAATACATGTCCGCCACGCCCCCCATCGCCTCCATTGGGGCCGCCGAACTCCTTGTATTTTTCATGCCTGAACGAAACGCAGCCTGCGCCGCCATCGCCAGCGACGATGTCAATATAGGCTTCATCAACGAATTTCATCAGGTATCCAGTTTATACAGACCGACAACGCGCCAAAACAACGAAGCCCCGACAAGGCGGGGCTCCGTACTGGGCTGCGAAAGAATCAAGCAGCCGGGGTGACGCTCACCGTGTGCTTGTTCAGTGCACCCTTCGTGCCAAAGGACACGTGGCCATCCACCAGCGCAAAGAGGCTGTGATCCTTGCCCAGGCCCACATTGGTGCCGGGATGGAAGCGGGTACCGCGCTGGCGCACGATGATCGAGCCCGCGCTGATCAGTTCGCCACCGAAGGCTTTCACGCCGAGCATCTTGGGCTTCGAATCGCGCCCGTTTCGCGTTGAGCCGCCGCCTTTTTTCTGTGCCATGACCTGTTCTCCTTAAGCGGCAATCGCACCGATTTGCAGTTCGGTGAACTGCTGGCGATGGCCCTGACGTTTCTGGTAATGCTTGCGACGGCGCATCTTGAAGATGCGAACCTTGTCGTGCTTGCCGTGCGCCACAACCGTGGCTTTCACAGTTGCGCCGGACACCAGGGGCGTACCCACCTTGAGTTCAGCGCCGTTGCCGACAGCCAGAACCTGGTCGATCACGATCTCCTGGCCTACGTCCGCAGCAATCTGTTCTACTTTAATTTTTTCGCCGGAAGCAACGCGATACTGCTTGCCGCCGGTTTTTATGACCGCGTACATGTAAACCTCTTGAGTGAGTTCTGCAGACGGATTTCCGCAGAGCCAAGGATTGTAGCATGGTTTGCAGCCACTAACCTGCCCTCCGGCAGTGGCCGATGTCCCGCCCGGCCGGTCCCTATAATCCCGCAACTTTTCGGTGAATCCCACCTTGGCTGCATCATCCTCTTCCACTTTCAACGCACTGGCACTTGTCGCCGACGACATGCTCGAAGTGGACAAGGTCATTGCGCGCCGGCTGGACTCAGGCGTCCCGCTCGTCGGTGAAGTGGCCCGGTACATCATTTCCGCGGGCGGCAAACGGCTCAGACCGGTGTTGTTGTTGCTGACCTGTGGCGCCCTCGGCTACCAGGGCAGTCAGCGTTTCAACCTCGCTGCGGTCGTCGAGTTCATCCACACGGCCACACTGCTCCACGATGACGTGGTGGACGAATCCACCCTCCGGCGTGGGCGCTCGACAGCCAACGAGGCCTTCGGCAACCCCGCGAGTGTCCTGGTCGGCGATTTCCTGTACTCCCGCGCTTTCCAGATGATGGTCGAAGCCGACAACATGCGCGTGATGCAGATCCTCGCGGAGGCCACCAACATCATTGCCGAAGGCGAAGTCCTGCAGTTGATGAACATGCACGACGCATCGCTGGACGAAGCCGATTACCTGCGCGTCATCCGCTCGAAAACAGCCAAATTGTTCGAAGCCAGCGCTCGACTGGGAGCGATCCTGTCGGCCAGCGGGCAGGCGTTCGAAGAAGCCTGCGCCATTTATGGGCAAGCGCTGGGCACCGCGTTCCAGGTCGTCGACGATGTGCTGGACTATGCCGGAACCGCGGCGGAAATGGGCAAGAATCTGGGCGACGATCTGCGCGAAGGCAAAGCCACCTTGCCCTTGATCATGGCCATGCAGTTGGGCACAACAAGCCAGCGCGACCTGATCCGCGAAGCGATTGAAACCGGGGCTGTGACCCAATTGTCGTTGGTGGTGGATATCGTCCGGCAGACCGGTGCGCTGGACGCCACGCACGATGCCGCGGCACAGGAAGCGCAACGGGCAATTGCTGCAGCGCGGACTCTCCCCGACAATCGATTCACCGAGGGTTTGATACAATTAGCCAGTCAGCTACTGGAACGGAGGCACTGAGTTTCTCCATCGTGTTCCAGCCATCGGGGTGTAGCTTAGCCTGGTAGAGCGCTACGTTCGGGACGTAGAGGCCGGAGGTTCGAATCCTCTCACCCCGACCACTTATTCGCCAGTGTTTTCAGGTCCGCCCGTGAACATTGCGACACGGTTTTTCGGTTTACAGCATGAGGGCAATCGGCGAAGATTGCCCTGTCGTCACTCATTGAGAACCGTCGAACTACATGGCCGTCGCAGACCCCCCTTCCAAAGATACGTCGGCCGTCGCGCTTCCGGGCTTGGCACGGGCACTGGTCGCCGCGGGAAAGCTCGGTCAGAAAGCCGCCGAAGACATCTACCGTAAGGCGCTTACCGGCAAGACCAACTTCATTTCAGAGTTGACTGGATCCGGGGCCGTATCTGCATCCGACCTCGCCCACACCATGTCAACGGCTTTTGCGGTCCCCCTGGTGGACTTGGACGCTCTCGACCGCAACCGGCTACCAAGAGGTCTGCTCGACCCCAAGACATGCCAGGATTTTCGCGTGCTCGTCCTGAGCAAGCGGGGAAACCGTCTCATCGTTGCCACAGCCGATCCTGCTGATCAGGCAGCTGCGGAGAAAATCAAGTTCGCCACCCAAATGGGTGTGGACTGGGTGATCGCCGAGTTCGACAAGCTGTCCCGGATGGTCGAACAGAACGCGACTTCCGTCAACGAAGCGATGGAAAGTTTCGTCGGCGGGGAATTCGAGTTTGACGAATCGTCGATGGACGCCTCTGCCGCCGATGTTGGCGAGGTAGACACATCAGAAGTTGACGACGCACCCATCGTCAAGTTTCTCCACAAGATGCTGCTGGATGCGTTCAATATGCGCGCTTCAGACCTGCACTTTGAACCCTATGAGTTCAACTACCGGGTACGTTTCCGGGTCGATGGCGAGTTGAGGGAAATCGCTTCACCCCCCATCGCCATCAAGGACAAGCTGGCGTCACGCATCAAGGTGATTTCACGACTGGACATCTCCGAAAAACGGGTCCCGCAAGACGGACGCATGAAACTGAAGGTCGGACCTGACCGATCGGTCGACCTGCGCGTCAGCACGCTGCCCACCTTGTTCGGCGAGAAGATCGTGATCCGGATTCTCGACCCCAGCAGTGCCAAACTCGGGATCGACGCCTTAGGGTACGAGCCCGAGGAAAAGGTCCGCCTGCTGAAGGCGATTGAGCGTCCTTACGGCATGATTCTGGTGACGGGTCCAACCGGTTCGGGCAAAACCGTGTCGCTCTACACCTGCCTGAACTTGCTGAACAAGCCCGGGGTCAACATCGCCACGGCAGAAGACCCCTCCGAAATCAATCTGCCGGGTGTCAACCAAGTCAACGTGAATGAAAAGGCTGGATTGACGTTCGCAGCCGCACTCAAATCGTTCCTGCGGCAAGACCCGGACATCATCATGGTGGGGGAGATTCGCGATCTTGAAACCGCGGACATTGCGATCAAGGCGGCCCAGACAGGGCACCTGGTTTTGTCGACCCTGCATACCAATGATGCCCCCACCACCTTGACGCGGCTTCGCAACATGGGAATCGCCCCTTTCAACATCGCATCCAGCGTCATCCTCATCACCGCCCAGCGACTGGCGCGGCGGCTATGCGCCAACTGCAAAGCGCCCGTGGACTTGCCGCGTGAAGCGTTGATCGACGCCGGATTCCGGGAAGAAGACATAGACGGCAGTTGGATGCCGTATCGCCCCGTCGGTTGCCCGATGTGCAACAACGGCTACCGGGGTCGGTTGGGCATCTATCAGGTGATGCCGGTGAGCGAAGAAACGCAACGCCTCATCCTCAGCGACAGCAGCGCCCTTGATATCGCGCGCCAAGCCGAACGCGAAGGCGTCCGCTCATTGAGAACATCGGGTCTGTACAAAGTCAAACTGGGACTGACCTCGATTGAGGAAGTGCTGGCCGTCACCAACGAATAAGACCGCGGAATTCGGGAGATCAACATGGCTTCTTCAGCAGCGTCCAGAGATATTCGGGAATACCTGTTCGAATGGGAAGGAAAGGACCGCAACGGCAAGCAGGTTCGAGGGGAGATCCGAGCTTCCGGTGAAAACCAGGTTCAGGCATCCCTGCGGCGGCAAGGTGTCTTTCCGACCAAGATCAAGAAACGCCGGATGCGTTCCGGAAAGCGCATCAAGCCCAAGGATCTGGCCATCTTCACCCGTCAGCTGGCCACCATGATGAAAGCCGGCGTACCCTTGCTTCAGTCCTTCGACATCGTTGGGCGTGGCAATGCCAACGCCAGTGTGACCAAGCTGCTGAACGACATCCGCACGGACGTCGAAACCGGTACTTCACTGAGCGCCGCGTTCCGAAAGTTCCCGATGTATTTTGACAACCTGTACTGCAACCTGGTCGAAGCCGGTGAAGCGGCCGGTATTCTTGAGCAGTTGCTCGACCGCTTGGCCGTTTACATGGAGAAGACCGAGGCGATCAAGTCCAAGATCAAGTCAGCCCTCATGTATCCGACGGCTGTCGTCGTGGTCGCCTTCGTCGTGGTGACGATCATCATGATCTTCGTGATTCCAGCTTTTAAGAGTGTCTTCACATCGTTCGGTGCCGATCTGCCCGCACCGACCTTGCTGGTCATCGCGATCAGTGAATTCTTTGTCAAGTACTGGTGGTTGATTTTCGGCGTCATCGGTGGTGGTGCCTATTTCTTCTTCCAGGCCTGGAGGAGAAGCGAGAAGATGCAGATGTTCATGGACAGGCTCCTCCTCAAGGTCCCCATCTTTGGTGTACTGGTTGAAAAATCCGTGATTGCGCGCTGGACACGCACGCTCTCGACCATGTTTGCGGCAGGCGTTCCGCTGGTGGAGGCGCTTGACTCCGTCGGGGGTGCATCCGGCAACATGTTGTATGCCCAAGCGACGGAGAAGATTCAGCAGGAAGTGTCGACCGGAACCAGCCTCACAGTGGCGATGGGAAATGCCAATCTCTTTCCCACCATGGTGCTGCAGATGTGCGCCATCGGCGAGGAGTCCGGCTCCCTCGATCACATGCTCGGCAAGGCTGCCGACTTCTATGAGGCGGAAGTTGACGACATGGTGGCCGGCCTGTCGAGTCTCATGGAGCCGATCATCATCGTCTTCCTTGGAACCATCATCGGTGGCATCGTTGTCTCGATGTACCTCCCGATTTTCAAACTGGGTCAGGTCGTCTGATGACGGAATCTGCACTCGTCGTCGCCGGTCTTGGCGGCCTGCTTGGGTTGTTGGTTGGCAGCTTCCTTAACGTGGTCATCTACCGCCTTCCCAAGATGCTCGAGCATCAATGGATGGCGGAATGCGCCGAGATGTCCGGGAAAAAGGCGGAAGAGACCCCGGCTTTCAATCTGGTCCGACCGCGTTCGCGCTGCCGGCAGTGCGGCCATCAGGTCTTGTGGTTCGAGAACATCCCGCTGCTCAGCTATGTGTTTCTACGGGGCAAGTGCTCCGCATGCCACTCACCAATTGGCCTGCGCTACCCGCTGGTCGAACTGGTCACGGGCGTTCTATTCTTCGGATGCTTCTGGCGCTGGGGCGCAACACCCGCGGCAGTCGCATGGTGCGGCTTCTCCGCGGCATTGCTGGCCCTGGCACTCATCGACTGGGATACCACCTTGCTGCCCGATGACATCACGCTACCGCTGTTATGGGCAGGCCTGATCGCCTCGGCGCTTCAGTGGACCTCGGTGCCGCTGGTTGCTTCGCTTTGGGGCGCCGTAGCGGGTTACTTGTCCCTCTGGTTGATCTACTGGGCCTTCAAACTGGCCACCGGCAAGGAAGGCATGGGATTCGGGGATTTCAAACTGTTCGCTGTTTTGGGGGCGTGGTTTGGCTGGCAGGCACTCGTGCCCATGATATTGATGGCGTCGGTCATCGGCGCCTTGGTCGGGATCGCCCTGAAATTCGTCAGCGGCCTGCGCGAAGGCGGCTACGTTCCTTTCGGCCCCTTTCTCGCTGGCGCCGGGCTGACCGCCATGGTGTTCGGCCCGCAATCCATTTTGCGTGTGGCAGGACTGTAGGCCGGGCATGAGGGGGACCTTCCTGGTCGGCCTGACCGGCGGCATCGGCAGCGGAAAAAGCACCGTTGCCCGAATGCTGGGCGACATAGGTGCCGTGATCGTTGATGCGGATGCGATTGCCCGTCATTTGACCGATGCCGGCGGCGCCGCCATGCCGGCCATCAAAGCCGAGTTTGGGGCTGACTTCATTACCCCCGAAGGTGCACTGGATCGCAAGCGCATGCGTGATCTCGCCTTTCACGACCCCGCCGCCAAGCAACGCCTTGAGGCCATCATTCACCCCCTTGTGGGGCAGACGACCGGCGAGCAAGCCCGCCAAGCAATCGATGAAGGCCACCCCTGCGTGGTTTTCGACATTCCATTATTGGTCGAGTCCGGCCACTGGCGAACGAAACTGAACCGCATCATCGTGGTTGATTGTGATGAAGGAACCCAGATCGAGCGCGTGATGACGCGCAACGGGATGGCCCTGGATGTTGTCAAGCGGATCATCGAGTCGCAGGCCGGTCGCAACATCAGGCTTGCCGCCGCGGACATCGTGATCAGCAATCAGGATGTGTCGCTTGACTCCCTGGCCCATGAGGTCGCGCAGTTGGCCAAACCATTCGGTCTATCATTGGAAAACTGGAAATAGCAGCGTGATCCTCTACGAATATCCTTTCAACGAACGCATTCGCACCTATCTGCGGCTCGAGCATCTTTTCTTGCGTCTGGACGAACTGGTGGCGCGCGAAACACCGCTGGATCACCACTACGCACTGACCACGCTTTTCGAGATCATGGACGTGGCCACCCGGGCCGACCTCAAGTCCGATGTCCTCAAGGATCTCGACAAACAAAAGCAGGTTCTGAACAGCTATCGTGGAAACCCGGCCATTTCTGAGCAAGTCCTCGACGATGTCGTGGGCCAGCTTGAACATTGCTTCACGACGCTGAGCGGACTGCCGGGCAAAGCCGGCCAGTCGCTGACCGAGAATGACTGGCTCATGAGTGTGCGAAGCCGGGCCGTCATCCCTGGAGGCACCTGCGAATTTGATTTGCCTGCCTATTTTGCATGGCAGCACAAGAGCGCCGCGACGCGCCATGGCGATCTTCTGACATGGACGGCGACGGTCAAGCCATTGGCGCAATCCATCCGGATGTTGCTGAACATGCTGCGTGATTCAGGAACACCGCAAAAAGTGGTCGCTCCCGGAGGCCAGTTTCAGCAACCCCTGCCGCAGGGCCGCACTTTCCAGCTGCTGCGCCTGCGCATTGACCCGGATCTGGACCTGATTCCAGAAATCAGCGGCAACCGGTTGCTGGTTTCCGTTCGACTGATGCGCCTTGGCGAGGACACCCGGCTGCATCCCGACAACAGCGACACCCAGTTCGAATTGACCCTGTGTTCGTGAGGCCGTGCGCTCATGTCTGCCGTGACGCGATCCCAATCTGCCGACCGCTGGGTTCGCTGTCCGGCCTGCGGGGGCGATAGCCTTTATTCGCCGGACAATCCGTTCCGGCCTTTCTGTTGCGAACGATGCAAGAGCCTTGATCTGGGCGCCTGGGCCAATGAAAGCTTCAGGGTTCCGACAGAGATGCCGATCGACGAAACACCGCCACACGACCCGAAAAGCTCGCCGTAATCAAATAACACAAGGAAATCGGGAAATTCCCAGCTTCAAATGGTCATTTCATGCTATTTAATATGTAGCACCTTGAAATCCCTGTTCCGCGGCAAACCATTCCAGAACCGGCACGGTACCCGGCAGCACAGGGGCCACCGCAACCGGCAGATGCTGCCAGGCGAACGATTGGCCTTCGCGCATCTCCAGGAGCCCACGCCAGCCGGTGACCTTGAAAAAATTCAGCCGGACCAGCGCATGCGGATAGTCGACCAACTGTTCCTTCCATCGGGTCAACTGTGTGACTTCAATGCCCAGTTCTTCGAAGAGTTCCCGGCACAACGCCTGCTCCACGCTTTCACCGCCCTCCACCTTGCCACCGGGGAACTCCCAATAGCCGGAATAGACCTTGCCACCGGGACGGGAAGTCAGCAGAAAATCACCGTCGGGGCGAATCAGCACGCCTACGGCGACCTCAACCACCGGGCGATCGGGTCCGCCCAAGCGTTGGATGCCGGCATCGGCCCGCAATGGCTCGTGCCCATTCACGTTGCGACCGGGTATCTGCCCATGAAGTCCTGGGCAAACTGGTAGGCGACACGGCCACTGCGCGATCCGCGCTCCAATGCCCAGATCAACGCCTGCGGACGCGCCGCCTCGACCATGGCGATGCTTGCACCCAACGACTGCAACCATTGCCCGACGATGGTCAGGTACTCGTCCTGACTGAACGGATAGAAGCTGACCCAGAGTCCGAACCGTTCAGACAAGGAGATCTTTTCCTCGATCACTTCGCCCGGATGCACTTCGCCGTCATCGGTATGTGAATAACTGAGGTTGTCCTTCATGTACTCGGGCAGAAGGTGGCGGCGGTTGCTGGTGGCGTACACGAGCAGATTGGGGGTCGGCGCAGCGATGGATCCGTCCAGAATCGATTTCAATGCCTTGTAGGCCGGCTCGCCATCTTCAAAACTCAGGTCATCACAAAAGACGATAAATCGTTCCGGCCGGTCAGCCACCACCTCGACGATGTCCGGAAGGTCGGTCAGGTCCGCCTTGTCAACCTCGATCAGACGCAGGCCCTGCGTGGCATAGGTATTCAGGATGGCCTTGATCAGGGATGACTTGCCGGTCCCGCGCGCGCCCGTCAACAGAACGTTGTTGGCCGGTTTTCCCTGAATGAACTGCAAGGTATTGCGCTCAATTTTTTCCTTCTGCGGATCGATTTCCTTCAAGTCGGCCAGCCCCAGAGTCGCCAGGTGACGCACGGGCTCCAGGACACCGTGCCCGGAACTGCGTTTGCGGTACCTCCAAGCCACAGCCCGCGCCCAGTCGGGTGCCGTCAGCGGCTGTGGCAGTGCCAATTCGATCCGCGTCATCAGTTGTTCCGCCCGTGCGAGCAGGCGCTCAAAGGTTTCGTTCATGTCCTCAGGACCGATAGTCGGCGTTGATGGTGACGTACTCGTGGCTGAAATCGCAGGTCCAGACCGTATCTGTCGCGGCCCCACGGCCCAGCCGGACCCTGACGGTGATCTCGCTCTGCTTCATGATCCGCTGTCCGTCCTCTTCCCGGTAAGTCGGATTGCGCCCGCCGTTCACAGCCACGTGGACATCGTCCAGGAACAGATCGATCAGGGACGGGTCCAGGTCGTCGATCCCGGCATAGCCCACGGCCGCAAGAATTCGCCCCAGATTGGGATCGCTGGCATAGAACGCCGTCTTCACCAGCGGCGAGTGCGCGATCGCATAAGCCACCTGACGGCACTCTGCGCTGGTCCTGCCATCCTCCACGCGCACCGTGATGAACTTGGTGGCCCCCTCCCCGTCCCGGACAATGGCCTGCGCCAACTGCCGCGCAACGTCCATCATTGCGTTCTTGAGAACAAGGCCCAACCCCTGATTCAGCGAGGCGAGCGGCTTGTGCGGGGCCTTGTTGGTGGCAATGACGACAAAAGAGTCATTGGTGGAGGTATCCCCGTCAATCGTGACGCGATTGAACGAACCTTCAGCCAGATCAAGGGCAAGCTGCTTCATCAGGGAAGGAGCGATGCAAGCGTCAGTGGCCAGAAAACCGAGCATGGTTGCCATGTTGGGGCGGATCATGCCGGCTCCCTTGCTGATCCCGGTGATCGTCACCTGGACGCCGTCCAGATTGATGACTTTGCTTGCAGCCTTCGGAATCGTATCCGTCGTCATGATGGCTTGCGCCGCCTGGCCCCAGTGATCCACATCCAGGTCAGCCAGGGCCGCCGGCAAGCCCGCCTCGATGCGGTCAACGGGCAACGGCTCCATGATGACGCCGGTCGAAAACGGCAGCACCTGCTCCGGGGTAACGTCCAGGTGCTCGGCCAAAGTGACACAGGTGGCCCGCGCCCGGGCCAAGCCCTCGGCACCGGTCCCCGCGTTCGCGTTTCCCGTGTTGATCACCAGGGCACGGATCTGCGCATCGGCGGCGAGATGTTCGCGGCAGACCTGTACCGGCGCTGCGCAAAAGCGGTTGCGCGTGAACACGCCCGAAACGCTGGCACCGGCATCCAGCAAGATGACCGTCAGATCCTTGCGCCCCACCTTGCGAACGCCTGCTTCGGCCGCGCCCAGGCGAACACCAGCTACGGGATGAAGGTCAGAAGGAGTGGGCGCGGACAGATTGACTGGCATGGTGTGATTTCCTGAAGAACTCGAATTGTCGGGAAATGGTGGTCGGGAAACACAAAACGGGCCTGGGCCCGCTTCGTTGTGAGGTTCGCCGGTTCAGGCCAATCGACCATGGCACTGCTTGTACTTCTTGCCGCTGCCACATGGGCAGGGATCGTTCCGGCCAACGCGGGGAATCTCATCACCGGTCGAGGGCACGCTGGATCCAGCAAGCGTCTGAACTTCGCCGGTTTCCGTTGGCGCGGTATAGGTCACGTTGAAGATGTTCTCAGCGCGCTCTTCCATCGCGACCGCCGCTTGCTCCAGCTGTTCGCCAGATTCGATCCTGACCGTCATGAGCACTTTGGTGACATCGTTCTTGACGGCGTCCAGCAATTGGCCAAAAAGCTCAAATGCTTCCCGCTTGTATTCCTGCTTCGGCTGCTTCTGCGCATAACCGCGCAAATGAATGCCCTGACGCAGGTAGTCAAGCGCACTCAGATGCTCCCGCCAGTGGGTGTCAATGCTCTGCAACAGGACCATGCGTTCGAACTGAGTGAAATTCTCACCGCCGATCTGCGCGACCTTGGCTTCAAATGCTGCGTCCGCCGCAGCAAGCACTTTCGCCAGGACCTCTTCCACCGTGATTGCCGATGCGGCCTGGATGGTCTCGCGCAACGGCACGCTGATCTGCCACTCCTCGGCCAATACCTTTTCCAGACCCGCCACGTCCCATTGCTCTTCAACTGATTCGATCGGAACATAAAGATGCGCCAGATCGGTGAAGCAACCTTCGCGCAACGACGCTATCTGCCCCGACAGGTCACTTGCATCGAGAATATCGTTGCGTTGCTGATAGATCACCTTGCGCTGGTCGTTCGAAACGTCGTCGTACTCCAGCAACTGTTTGCGAATATCGAAGTTGCGCGCTTCGACCTTGCGTTGCGCGCTTTCGATGCTGCGGGTGACGATGCCCGCCTCAATCGCCTCCCCATCGGGCATTTTCAGCCGCTCCATGATGGCTCGCACACGGTCGCCCGCAAAGATCCGCATCAGCGCATCGTCCAGGCTCAGGTAAAAACGTGACGACCCCGGATCGCCCTGGCGTCCCGAGCGACCCCGCAACTGGTTGTCGATTCGTCTGGATTCATGCCGCTCCGTCGCAATGATCCGCAGGCCACCCTGTCCAGTGACGAACTCATGCTCCTTCTTCCAGTTGGCACGCAGTTCCTCTACCTTGGCCGCGCGCGCGGCAGAATCAAGTCCTTCGTCGGCTTCCACGGCAGCGACAAGTTTCTCAATATTGCCGCCGAGCACGATGTCGGTGCCTCGGCCGGCCATGTTGGTTGCAATCGTGATCATCTTCGGCCGACCAGCCTGCGCCACGATGTCGGCCTCACGCGCGTGCTGCTTTGCGTTCAGGACCTGGTGGGGGAGTTTTTCCTTGTCCAACAGGCCAGAGATCAGTTCAGAGTTCTCGATTGAGGTCGTACCCACAAGTACCGGCTGGCCGCGGTCGTAGCACTCCCTGATGTCAGCAATCGCTGCGGCGTATTTTTCGCGTGCGGTCTTGTACACACGGTCCAGTTGGTCCTCGCGTCGGCTGGGACGGTTGGGCGGGATCACCACGGTTTCCAGTCCGTAGATTTCCTGGAACTCGTAGGCCTCGGTATCGGCCGTTCCCGTCATCCCAGCCAACTTGGCGTAGAGCCGGAAATAGTTCTGGAACGTGATCGACGCCATCGTCTGGTTTTCTGCCTGGATCGCCACGCCCTCCTTGGCCTCGACCGCCTGGTGCAGGCCGTCGCTCCACCGGCGACCGCTCATCAGGCGGCCGGTGAATTCGTCGACGATCACGATCTCGCCCTCCTGAACCACATAGTGCTGATCACGGTGGTACAGATGGTTGGCACGCAGCGCTGCGTACAGGTGATGCATCAGGGCTATATTGGCCGGGTCATACAGGCTGGCGCCTGGCGGAATCAGTCCAAACTCCGCAAGAATGTGCTCTGCGTTCTCGTGCCCCATTTCGGTCAGGAAAACCTGATGGGTCTTTTCGTCCAGCGTGAAATCACCTGGTGTGATGACGCCTTCGCCCGTGTGTGGATCGGCCTCGCCCTCCTGGCGTTTCAGCGATGGCACGACGCGGTTCATCGCCAGATACATGGCCGTGTGGTCCTCGGCCTGCCCGCTGATGATCAAGGGCGTTCGCGCCTCGTCGATCAGGATGGAGTCCACCTCGTCAACGATGGCGTAGTTCAGCGGCCGCTGGACCCGGTCCTGAACCTCATAGACCATGTTGTCCCGGAGGTAGTCAAAGCCGAACTCGTTGTTGGTTCCGTAGGTGATGTCCGCCTGGTAGGCGGCCTGCTTTTCCTCACGGGACATGTTGGGCAAATTGACGCCCACAGAAAGTCCAAGGAAGTTGTACAGGCGCCCCATCCACTGTGCGTCCCGGTTGGCCAGGTAGTCATTGACTGTCACCACGTGAACGCCCTTGCCAGTCAGGGCATTCAGGAACACCGGTAGCGTCGCTGTGAGCGTCTTCCCTTCGCCCGTCCCCATCTCCGAGATCTTCCCGTTGTGGAGGGACATGCCCCCCAGAAGCTGCACGTCGAAATGCCGCATCTTCATGACGCGCTTCGAGCCTTCGCGGACAACCGCAAAAGCCTCGACAAGGATTGCATCCAGCGTCTCGCCAGCCGACACACGGCCTTTGAGTTCAAGGGTCTTCTCGCGCAACTGCTCATCGGTCAGAGCCTCGAACTGAGACTCCATCGCGTTGATTCGCTCCACAGTCTTGCGGTATTGCTTGAGCAGACGATCGTTGCGACTGCCGAAAATTTTGGTCAGGAAGTTGGTGGCCATGCGTGCAGGACCGACCACCAAACCTCTATGGCTGGCAGACGTCCGAAATCCCTAAGATTGGTTGGATTCAAGTAAAGGCGCCATCACCGATTGCAAGGGTCACTGCGAAATGGCAACGACGGCGCATCGGCGCATTTTACCTCTGCGGTGTCCGAGTCGACCCCTTGGGCGCCGCAGCCACTGCAACGGTTTGCGATGACAGGTCTTGCCCTGCCTGCAGGAACTTCTGGGGATCTTGCTGAACCCCCTGAACCAGAACCTCAAAGTGCAGATGTGAGCCCGTCGAACGACCCGTGGTTCCGACCTCGGCGATCTTCTGACCGCGCCGCACCAGGTCACCCTTCTTGACAAAAACCCGCGATGAATGGGCATAACGACTGACGAGGTCGTTGCCGTGATCGATTTCGATCATGTTGCCGTAGGCCGCGTGGTACTCCTGAGTGACGACCACGCCACCGGCAGCAGAAAGGATCGGCGTGCCCGGATCAGCAGAAAAGTCCAGCCCCGTGTGCAAGGCCGACCGGCCGGTAATCGGGTCGATCCGCCACCCAAACGCGGAACCCAGGCTGACCGCAGAGACGGGTTGCTGCGTCGGAACCATGGACCGGCGAATCTTCTGATCGAACAGCCTCGATTCCATGACGGTCAGCAGGTCGGATCGCCGCCCCCCTTGCTGCTCAAGCTCGGCCAGCGTCGCCTGCAACTCTTCCAACGAAAGAGATGGCCCGGATACCAGTATGCCACCGCGCCCTGGGGTCGCTTTGATTTCAGCGGGATTCACGCCGGCCAGGCCAGAAACACGTTCGCCGAGCGATTCCAGTTGCATCATCTTGGCCTGCATTTCGCCAACCCGGCGAGCCATGGCATCCAGGTTTTCGCGCATGAACCGGTCACGCTGGTCGAACTCATCCTTGACCACCAGTCTGACCAAGGAACCCACCACGGGCCAGCCTTCGCGGGCGCCTTTCAGAAAAACCCAGTGATAGAGACCGGCTGCGACCAGCATGAGGCCCGTTGAAACGACAAGGCCCGTCAGCAGCAGCTTCGTTCCCGACAGGTGAACGGCCCGGCTTCTTGCCAGCCAGGCATCCGTGATAATCAAGTGCATTGATGTTCCCTCTCAAGCCCGCGTGACCGGACCCACCCATGAATCGCCGAAACCACGCTGTTTCTCTGCTACAGGCAGCCCAAGCATCACCGATGCTCGCCAACCTCGCCGAACTCGCGCGCGATTCACAGGAACGGCTCCGGACCGTTCAACCCCTTATTCCCGCCAACCTTCGGCCCTCCATCGTGGCTGGTCCGATTGAGGGCGATGCATGGTGTCTGCTGGTCAGCAACACGACCGCTGCCGCCAAACTGAGGCAACTGCTACCGTCCCTCGTTTCCACACTCAACAGCCGAGGCTGGACTGTCACCTCCATCCGGGTCAAGGTCCAAGCCCAGGGAACTCGCTGATCCTGGCATCTTGGCACAATGGCCCCCATGGCCCGCCGCCTTCAATTGTGGACGACCGACCCGGGAAGGAACCATGAAAGAGCCACTGAAAAAACCATTCGCCCCACCCTGACCAGAATGCGCGTGGTGCCGATTATCGGATTCGAACTGATGACCTACCGCTTACAAGGCGGTTGCTC
>ERZ795049.3276-NODE-3276-length-17424-cov-4.869826_pt1 | contig 17424 bp, 13 predicted proteins | sample MGYA00375133_ERZ795049 | MGnify/ENA primary metagenome ERZ795049 (study PRJEB30178, sample SAMN05720147) | activated sludge metagenome | isolation source: anaerobic digester from wastewater treatment plant | place: Japan | collected 2015-04-20 ...
CAGGAATGCGCTGACGTGGGAAGAGAAGTTCAAACTGGATGTATGGTATGTCGATAATTGGGGTATCTGGCTGGACATCAAGATCATCATAATTACTTTATGGAAAGTTCTCAAAAGAGAAGGGATCAATCATCCTGGTATGACAACGATGAGTGAGTTCAAGGGCGAGTCAACCATAGGAAGGGATTAGGATTGATACGGGTAGGGATATATGGAGCAGGAGGTTTTGGCAAAGAAGTTGCTTGGTTGCTCGATTCTTGCAATCAGAGAGGGCGTCATTACGAAATACTTTGTTTTATCGATGACAACCCATCTTTGCATGGCAAAATATTGAACGGCATACGAGTAATGGGATTCGATGAGGCAAGGCAAAAGTATCCATCCATTCATCTCGTACGTGGCACTGGGAGTGTTCGAGCTAGCGTGGAGGTGATAAAGAAGTCCCAAAATGCTGGTCTGGATTTCTTGACAGTTATCCATCCTAATACAGAATATTCAAAGTATGTTACATTTGGAAAAGGCACGGTCGTATGCTCAGGAAGTATTTTTACCACAAATGTCACCGTAGGCGATTATGTCCAGGTAAACCTGAATTGTACCATAGGTCATGATGTAAGACTGGGAGATTACACAACAATAGCGCCGGGAGTGCATATTTCGGGGTATGTTCATGTCGGGAAAAGGGTTTACATAGGTACCGGTGCGGTAATAGTAAATGGAACAGAAGAAAGCCCCGTTATTATTGGAGATGATGTTACCATTGGTGCAGGAGCGTGCGTAACAAAATCCATACCGAGCAACTCAAAGGTGGTCGGTGTCCCGGCAAAACCCATCTAGCGCGATGGGCCTGATTGCCTGAGAAGCTGTTTCCTGTGGAAAAATATAAGATGAAATCCATCAGACCGTTTTCAATTCATGGGAAAAACAACTTTCCTTCATGGCCATCGTTCGAACCGGACGAGCTAGGCGCCGTTCTAAATGTCCTCAAATCCGGCAAGGTAAACCAGTGGACCGGCGCTGAAGTGGTCTCATTCGAAAAGGAGTTCGCTGAGTATCTCGGTGTCAGATATGCGATCGCGGTTGCGAACGGCAGTGTGGCGCTGGACATTGCGCTGTCTGTTCTTGGAATCGGGCCTGGCGATGAGGTTATTGTCACACCGCGGTCCTTTGTTGCCTCCGCCAGCTGCATTGTTTTGCGTGGTGCGACACCGGTGTTTGTGGATGTCGATCGAGATTCTCAGAATATAACCGTTGAAGCGGTTGATAGTGCGATTTCGTCCAGAACAAAGGCGGTTATCGCCGTTCATCTGGCTGGCTGGCCGTGCGAAATGGAAGCGCTCAAATCCTTGTGCGGCAGGCATGGTCTTTATCTCATCGAAGACTGCGCTCAGGCCCATGGCGCAAGGGTCGGCGGAAAGCCGGCGGGCAGCTTCGGTGATGTTGCCGCCTTTTCGTTCTGCCAGGACAAGATCATGACAACCGGCGGTGAAGGGGGCATGCTGGTCACCGATAATGAGGAGTTGTGGAGATGCGCCTGGAGCCTTAAAGATCACGGGAAGGATTATGATGCCGTCTTTCATAATGAGCACCCTGAAGGTTTCCGGTGGCTGGTCAAGTCATTTGGCACTAACTTCCGGATGACGGAGATGCAGGCTGCGATCGGTCGCATACAGCTAAAGAAGCTTGATGCATGGGTTTCAAAAAGAAGACGATTGGCTTCCATTCTTACAGAAGGTTTCAAACAGTTCGATGCCCTGAGGGTCACCTGTCCCCCTGAGCATGTATATCATTCCTACTATAAATATTATGTTTTCGCTGAACCTAAAAAATTGAATAAGGGATGGTCGAGAGACAGGATTCTGGCCTCACTTTCAGAAAGAGGGATCCCTTGCGGCACGGGAATTTGCCCTGAGATATACCTGGAAAAAGCTTTTCATGGCTGTGAATGGAGAATGGGCGAGGGCGGCCGGAAACGGCTGAAGGTTTCAAAAGAATTGGGTGAGACCTCCTTGATGTTCCAGGTACATCCTACGCTTGAAGAGTCCGATATGCATCTCGTGGTGAATGAGATGGCCGGGGTGTTGAGAAATATTTCCTGATATCGTCATTTCTGGCTTGAAGTATATAATGATTCGCTTATACTAATTATTTAACTCATAAAGAAATTTCAGTGCGCATTTGATTGTGTAAATCAGAGGTAGGTTAAATAATGCGGCTTCTTCTCAAAAGAAATTTCTGGATCATTCTTCTGCTGGATCTGCTCCTGCTTTCATCATGCTATTACCTGGCATACTGGCTGAGGTTCGATGGTGCTCTGGCCCCTGCTGTCCGGAAGATGATCATGTCCACCATTCTCCCCCTCTTGGGAATAAAGATAACCTGCTTTGTCTTTTTCGACCTGTACAACGGCATGTGGAGATATGCAGGGATAAAAGATCTCGTCAATGTCATCAAGGCGTCGGTCTCCGGATCATCGTTATTCGTGGTCTACCTTGCAACCTTTTATCATTTCTCGGGAATATCCCGAGGGGTTTTGCTTGCAGATGCTGTGCTGACCATCGTATTCATCGGCGGGATACGGTTGCTGATCCGGCTGTATTATCAGCGCGATGAATACTTTTTTGACGACATAATTTTCTGGAGAAAGCATCGGAAAGAGTCCACGAAAGTCCTTATCATCGGCACAGGGTATCTTGCAGTGAGCCTGTTGCGGGAGGTTCGTGATCAGCGGAAGCTCAATTACCGGGTCGTGGGTTTCGTGGATCCGAGTCAGAAGAACAAGGGCATGAAGATCCATGGTGTCCCAATCCTTGGTGCTCCGGAAGATATTCCCCAACTTGTTCGATATTTCGGCATCGAGAACATTCTCATTGCAGACCCTGGTCTTAAGCCGAAGGATATTGCGGATATCATCGAATCCTGCGATGGCCTGGGGGTTCGTTTTAAGGTCATTCCATCGCTTTCCGAGATGATCGTGAATGATGTTGCCGACAACCTCAGGGATATCAAGGTTGAGGACCTGCTCGAGCGGGAACCGGTCAGCCTCGACATGCAGCCCGTGAAAGACGAGATCGAGGGCCGGACCGTGCTCATCACCGGTGCCGGCGGCTCCATCGGCTCCGAGCTTGCCCGACAGATACACACGTTCAATCCGAGACGGCTCGTTCTGCTCGACAACGCAGAGACCCCCCTCTACCGGATAGACGTCGAGCTTCAGTCCAAAGGGGGTCCGGTGGAGGTCATCCCATGCATCGGCGATGTACGCAGCAGGCGGGGCCTGGAGCGCATATTCCAGAAGTACAGGCCGCAGTTCGTGTATCATGCCGCCGCCTACAAACACGTGCCCATGATGGAGTTCTCTCCGCTCGATGCGGTGAACAACAACATCATTGGCACCTTCAAGCTGGCGAGCGTGGCCTGCAGGTACCATGTGAGCAAGTTCGTCCTCATATCAACCGACAAGGCGGTAAGGCCCACCTCGGTGATGGGCACGACCAAAAGGGTTGCAGAGATGGTCGTGCAGTCCCTCAACGGGAATGGCACACGGTTTGTGGTTGTGCGTTTCGGAAATGTTCTGGGAAGCAACGGCAGTGTCGTACCCCTGTTTCAAAAGCAGATTGCATCCGGAGGGCCGGTGACGGTCACTCATCCTGAGGTCACCCGCTATTTCATGACTATACCCGAGGCTGTCATGCTGGTTCTGCAGGCAGGCTCCATCGGCAAAGGCGGAGAGCTGTTCCTGCTCGACATGGGCAAGCCGGTGAAGATCCTCGACCTGGCACGGAACATGATCCGCCTGGCGGGGCTCGTGCCGGACCGCGACATCAAGATAGAATTCACCGGCCTCAGACCCGGTGAAAAACTCCATGAAGAGCTGCTCATCGAAGGCGAGGGCGTGCTCGATACCGCGTATGACAAGATCAAGGTGTGCAGCCACGCGGACGGCTTCGACGAAAAGCTGCTCTATGAGGCTATCGAGCAGTTCAGCCTGCTGCTCAAGGATTCCGGGGACAATGAGGCTGCCCTCGAGGTGCTCAGGAAGCTCGTGCCTGCGTTTCAGCGCAACGAAGATGAAAGATCTTCGAAAATTGGGGCGTCGAAGAGACAGCTTTCCGCGGCGAGATATGTCATCCTTGAAACCGAGGAGACGGTGCATTGAACGAAGACGCCGGAGCTGTCGTGAGTAGCGGGCCAGGATCGCTGCCTGAGTAAAATTCCATCATGAATTTCACGCTCAAACCTGAATATCATCTGCTGATGCGGACATATGTCCTGCCGGTTCTCCTGGCGGGGGCCTTCCTGTCGGAGATCAACCTCACGCTCGTCAATGGGTACGTACCGGTCCGGCTGAGCGTGGGGGATATGATCATCCTGGCCTCTGTGCTGGGCTACGTGTTCTTCTCATGGACAGGCCTGAAGAAGGTGGTTGCGGGAAACCCTGTCCCGGTCACCCTGGGCCTGGCCTTTATCCTGGTCTCGATGGCCACCGGCTGCATCGGCGGGGAGTACTGGCTCGTTTCGCTCAAGTTCTGTATCAAGGGCTGCATCCTGTTTTTCCTGCTCGTTGTGATCTTTCAGGATTCGCTCGTTTCGAAGGGAACGATCACGGCGCTCCTGGCAATGATGGTGTTTGTCAATGTCGTTGGGATACTGGAATATTTCTATTCCGGCCAGATGAGGGGCTTTCTCCTGCTGTTCAAGTCGGAGGCGAGCCTGGTCCCCTCGCTGCCCTGGCGCGTGAGCTCGATATTCCCCAACACCAACACCTATGGCGTGTTCAACGCGGTGTTCATCGTGATGGCCCTGGGCCTCATCCTGCACCATCGTCGCCTGGTGAACCGGTACCTGTGCTGGGTCAGCCTGCCCCTGTGCCTGGTCGGGCTGTTCCTCACATCGAGCAGGAACGGGGTCCTGACCGTCGTGGCCGGTACCTCGCTGATCGGGGCCTCGCTGATCAGGAGCCGGAAAGGCGCCTGGAGGGCTCTTCTCGTGGCCTCATGCGCCCTGGCCATACTCGTGGCCGCGTTCTCGGTCTACGAACCGATGGCCAGGAGATTCGTCGATTTCGTCTCTTTGGGCTCCAACGCACTCGAGGGCCGGTCGTTCGGAGTAGAGGAGGTGGCCTCGGCGATCGATCTGGAAGACCGTCTGGTGATATGGAAGAACGGCTGGGCGCTGTTCATGGAAGAGCCGGTCTTCGGGATCGGGGCCAGCCAGTTCCTTATGCGAAACAGTCATCCGGGAGGCAAGGACATTAACATGCACAACATCTTTGGCGATGTTCTCGTAAACCATGGCGTAGTGGGATTTTCCCTGTTCATAGCGCTTCTGGCCATATGGTTTAAAAAGGCAAAGGGCGCCTGGCAGGCGGGCCTGATCGCTACCCTGCTCGTCTCTCACCTGTTCGACTGTTTTGCACCTTACAGCATGATATGGCTCGTATTCGTGGCATGGCTGGTCGCACTGACAACCAGACGGCCCGTAGTCATGTTTGTGAAGAGCGGTTCCCTTCAGCCCGCGATGAGCGATCCAGGACGAACGGATGAACGGAGCGTGATCGGCCAATGATTTTATTAAAAAGGCATCGATTGCCGTGAGCACCATTCCCATGAGCATGTTCTATCAGGCCCTTGCGCAGGTGGGCGGCAAGGGCCTGATGTTCTTCGTCTACATGCTGCTCGCCAGGCTCCTGGGGCCTGCGCTCTACGGCACATTCGGCTACACGCTGACCACGGTCCAGATCATCAGCGGGGTGTTCTTCGACGTCGGGCTTTTCCTCATCGCCACCCGCGAACTCTCCGTGGGCAACGACTCGGTCTTCCTGCCAGCGGTCTGGCTCAAGGTGGCAGGGTGTCTGGCGGGGAGCGTGCTCTTCCTCTTCCTGGTGCCCATCCTCGGGTTTCCGCTGCTGCTCGGGGTCTCGCTGCTGGCCTGGGCGGTCTTCAACTCCTTCACCGACTTCTACTTCTGCGTGTTCCGTGCAAAGAACGCCATGCACGTAGAAGCCGTCACCATGATCACCCAGCGGGTTTTTCTGCTGGGTCTGCTCGTGCTGCTGTATGCAGGCTGGGTGCCCCATTCCTCGTCCCGCGCGCTGAATGCGGGCGGGGTCGCCTTCTTCTGCTCGGGAGTGTTCGGGTTCCTGGTGGCTGTCATGCTCCGGAGGATCGCGGTGCCTCCCTTTGCCCGCTACGCCCGGCAGCAGTCCATGGCAGGCGAGGTGAAGGACCTGGCGGCAAAGGCCCTGCCCCTGGTGGGGGTGAGCTTTTTCGGCTTCATCTACTACAAGATCGATATCGTGCTGCTGGGCCTTCTTTCCAGCAGCGAGCAGGTGGGCTTCTACACCGCGGCGTACCGGATCATCGAGGCCTCGTTTTTGGTCCCCATGATCGTCACCAATACCCTGTATCCAAGGCTCTCGCTCGCGTGGACGGATGATTTCGAGGAATATGCGAAGACATGCAGACGGGCGGTTCTCGGCCTGGCTGCCGTGTCCGTGCTGGCCGCAGGGTGCATCGCCGCCCTGTCCCGGCCCATCGTGACGGTCCTCTTCGGCGGGGAGTTCCTGCCCTCTGCAGGCATACTCTTCCTGCTGGCTGGCGTCCTGCTCATGGTGTATCCTGGATACCTGCTCACCCAGTCCCTGGTGATTCTGGGCAGACAGAGGTGGTACTTGGGCGTCTCGGTGAGCGCAGCGGTGCTCAACGTCCTGCTGAACCTGGTCTTCATTCCGCTCTGGCAGGCAAAAGGGGCGGCCCTGTCCACCATTGTCACCGAGGCAGCGGTTACGGGCATGGCTGCATGGATGGTCATGAGCCGGACAGGACACAGGAGAAGAGGGTGAGAATAGGCATCGATGCCCGGATAATGTCGCTGCACGCGGGTGGAATCGCCCGCTACACGATGGAAATGGTGCAGGCCGTGGCCCGGCTGCCCGAGGCTGCCGGCCACGAGTTCATCCTGTATCCGGGAAGGATGCCCGAGCCCGTCGACCTTCCGGCCAACTGGACGTATTCGGAAAGGCGGGTTCCGTCACGGGGCATCCTGCGCTCGCTGCTCTACGGCCTTATCGCGCGGCTCGACGGCCTCGATGCATTTTATTCCGCAGACTACCTGGGACCGGTGGTTCCCATGCCCTGCAGGAGCGTGATCACGGTGCACGATCTCATCCCCATAGTGCTTCCCGGCGTCACGAGCCTCCAGCACCGGCTGGTGGGCTCACATCTCCTGCCCCGTGCGGTTCGGAACGCCTCGGTCGTGGTCGCGGTTTCAGAGGCGACGAAGAGCGACATTATCAAGCACATCCCCATCCCCGTGCACAGGATCGCCGTGATCCACGAGGGTGCGAACCCGTCTTTTCATCCGCGCTCTGACGGAGATCGGGAAATAGGCGAGGTCCGCGCCCTTTACGGGGTGGGAGAGCATCCGTACTTTCTGTGCCTTGGCGCCTCGGACCCCAAGAAAAATGCGCCAGCCGTCATCCGGGCATTCTCGAAGATGGTCATGCGGGTGAAAAGCGAGAGTGCGCTTCTCATGGCCGGGGGTGCCGGCGAAGGCAGGTCCTCGCTGGAGAGCCTGGTCCGGGAGCTCGGCGTGCGGGAAAGGGTCGTGCTCGCCGGGTTTGTGCCCGACGAGCATCTTCCGCTTCTGATGAGCGGGGCCAGGGGGCTGTGCTTTCCCTCCCTCTACGAGGGCTTCGGCCTGCCCGTGCTCGAGGCCATGGCCTGCGGCTGCCCGGTAATTACTTCGAATGTTTCCTCCCTGCCGGAGGTGGCGGGGGGAGCCGCCCTGCTGGTGGATCCCCGCAATGCGGCGCAGCTGTCGCTCGCCATGGAGCGGCTGCTCACAAACGAGAAACTGCGGCAAGACCTCCGGGCCAGGGGTCTCTCCCGGGCGCGTGAGTTCTCGTGGGAAAGAGCCGCGTCCCGGCTGCTCGAGCTGCTTACGGGAGAAGACATATGAAGACCTCCCTGGTCATCGACGCGCGGGCCATCAGCGGCTCGGGCATCGGTGTGTACCTGCGCAGGCTGCTGCCCTTCATCCTCTCGCACCCGGGATTCAGCGTGCGCCTGCTGGGATGCGCCGCCGAGATCGAGGAGGCGCTCGGCGGCTCTGCGCCGGGTAGGGCCGCGATCATTGAGTGCGGGGCGGGCATGTATACCCTGCGCGAGCAGGTGCAGGTCCCGCTGAGGGTGCCGCGGTGCGGCATCTTCTGGTCCCCGCACTACAACGTGCCCCTGCTGCCTGTACGGGCAAGGCACCGGGTGGTGACCATACATGACGTGTACCACCTCGCCTTCCTCCGAACCTTGAAACCCATCGAGAAGCTCTATGCAGGCACGGTGCTGCCGCTCGCGGCACGCCTTTCAGAGCGGGTTATCACGGTCTCTAGCTTCTCCTGCGACGAGATCGTCAGGTATACCGGGATCGGCCGAGACAAGATCGCGGTCATCCACAACGGCGTGGACGAGCCGGCGCCTGCCCGTGCGGTCCCTGGAGACCTGCCGGTCCCGCCCGGCCGGTACCTGCTGTATGTGGGAAATGTCAAGCCGCACAAGAATGTCGTGGGGCTCATCCATGCCTTTGCACAGTTCCACGGGCGTTTTCCGGATGTGAGACTGGTGATCGCGGGAAGGAAGGACGGATTCGTCCATGGGATAAAAGGCTTGGACGAGCTCATCTCCGGCCTGGGCCTGACCGGGTGGGTCGTGTTCACCGGGTATGTTCAGGACGAGGTTCTGAGCGGCCTCTATGAAAGGGCCTCGGCACTCGCGTTTCCCTCCTTCTACGAGGGGTTCGGTCTTCCTCCGCTCGAAGCCATGGCCCACGGGGTGCCGGTGATCGCGTCCCGGGCCGCATCGATCCCAGAGGTGTGCGGCGATGCCGCTCTCTTCGTTGATCCCCATGACAGGGAAGATATCGCTCGAGCCCTGTGCCGGGTGTTCAGCGACGATGGCCTGCGAGCTGAGCTTGTCCGCAGGGGCGGCGAGCGGGTGAAAGGCTTTTCCTGGCGTATTTCCGCGGAACGTCACTTGGAGCTGTTCGAGGAGCTCTCGGCAGCGGACAGGAATTTTCTGAATGATTGACTGGGCTTATGCTATTGAGGTAGTGCAATATATACGCACTATACATCATAGAGACGTTATGCCCTTCCAGGAGCCCTGATGAAAGTTGCTTTGATTCATGACTGGCTGAACGGCATGCGGGGAGGTGAGAAGTGCCTTGAGTGCTTCTGCGAGCTTTTCCCGCAGGCCGATCTCTATACGCTCTTCCACGACAGGGGGAAGTGCTCGGAGACAATCGAGGGAATGAGGATCCGCACCTCGTTCATAGACGCCATTCCCTGCAGGGATCGTTATTACCGGTACCTGCTCCCCCTGTTTCCCATCGCGATCGAGAGGTTCATCCTGAAAGATTACGACCTCGTCCTGAGCTCCAGCCACTGCGTGGCCAAGGGCATCATCCCGGGGCCCGATGCCGTACACCTCTCCTATGTGCACTCGCCCATGAGGTATGTCTGGGACATGTATGACGATTACTTCGGCCCGGGAAGAGTGAACCCCCTTGTCGGCCGCGTGGTCCCGTTCTTTGCATCCCTCCTGAGGACATGGGACGCCGTCTCCTCGGCGCGGGTCGATCACTTCATCGCCAACTCCCGCCACGTTGCCAGGAGGATCGGCAAGTACTACCGCAGGGAAGCCTCGGTGATACATCCGCCGGTGGACATCGAGCGATTCGGGATATCCGGGGAGGTTGAAGACTACTACCTGATCGTTTCAGCCCTGGTGCCCTACAAGAGGATCGACCTTGCCATCCGGGCATTCAACCGGCTGGGCCGGCGGCTGAAGATCGTAGGCACCGGCCCGCAGGAAGCCGAGCTCAAGGGCATGGCCGGCCCCACGATCGAGTTTGTGGGCTGGGCCGATGACAAAGCCTTGGCAGGCCTGTACTCCCGGTGCAGGGCCTTCGTGTTCCCCGGCGAGGAGGACTTCGGCATCACCCCGCTGGAGGCCATGGCTTCCGGGAGGCCGGTCATCGCCTATGCCAGGGGAGGCGCCCTCGAGACGGTGCGGGGCCTCGAGTGCGAAAAGCCTACAGGGCTCTTTTTCCATGAACAGACTGTCGAGGCGCTTCAGACAGCGGTCGAGCAGTTCGAGAAGAACCTCGGGCGGTACGATCCCCAGGCTGTCCGCAGGCATGCTTCTCACTGGAGGCGCGAGAGGTTCAAGGACGAGATGACACGCGCCATCGAGGGCCTGTTCGCCGGGCGAAGTGGTGCGCGGGAGGCGAGAAAGGGCATGGAATCCGGGACATGATAAAGCGGGGGCGCGATTTTTTCAGGCATGCAGCATGCTCGCTCACGCTGTGCTGCTCGGATGTTCTTGCCCTGACCATGAGCTTTGCGCTCGGGTATTTTTTCCGTGCATGGGTGTTTGCCGAGATTATCCCGGTATTCCCTCCGATGCAGCACTCTGTGTGGGTGTACTGGGGCATGTGGCCGCTCTTTCTCTTCGTGATCCTGCTCTTTGCCTACGGGGGGCTCTATCCATCCATCGGGATGAGCTTCTGGGAAGAGACGAAAGCGGTCACCAAGTATACCTCTGTCTCGTTCATTGCCGTGGTCGTGATGACTTTTGTCGCCAAGACCTCGGTGAATTTTTCCCGCACGGTCGTGGTCATGGCACTGATGATCTCCCTGGTGACGCTGCCCGCCATGCGCAGGATAACGCGGTATTTTCTCGGCAGGGCAGGCCTGTGGAAGAAGACCGTGGTGCTCATCGGCACGCAGCAGGCTGTGAGCCAGGTATTGTGCAACCTCGGAAAGCACCCGGACTGGGGCTACATCCCCGCCGGGGCGGTGCTCCCAGACGGAGAGGATGCTCCCGAAGGGCTGAGCCATCTCGGGCGGATCTCGCACATGAATTCACTGAACCTGCGGGTGGACGAGGCCATCGTGACCATGCCGCAGCTCTCCAGGGAGGAGCTGGTATCGGTGGTAGAGAGCGCTACGCGCTTCGCCCCGGTGGTCAAGGTGATGGCCGACCTCTACGGACTGGCCTCTGCGGGAGTGAAAACCCACGATCTCGACGGCATGCTTCTCCTGGAGATGCAGTACCGGCTTTACCGCAGCGAGAACCGGCTGCTCAAGCGGGGGTTCGACCTCTTGCTTTCGGCAGTTTCGCTGGTTGTGCTCTCCCCCGTCCTCGTGCTGACGGCATTGCTCGTCAAGCTGGATTCTCCCGGGCCCGTGCTGTTCGGTCATACCCGGGTCGGAAGGGACGGTTCGAGGTTTACCTGCTATAAGTTCAGGACCATGGTTCCAGACGCCCAGGAACGGCTCGCCGCCCTGCTCGAGAACGATCCTCAGGCGAGAAGGCAGTGGGACAGGGATTTCAAGCTCAAGAGCGACCCCAGGGTCACTCGGGTGGGGAAATTCCTGAGGAAGACGAGCCTGGACGAGTTGCCCCAGATATGGAACGTGCTCAAGGGGGAGATGAGCTTCATCGGCCCCAGGCCCATCGTTCCCGAAGAGGTTGAGCGCTATGGCGACAAGGCCAGGTACCTGTTTCGGGTCACGCCGGGCATCACCGGGCTGTGGCAGGTATCCGGGAGGAACGACATCGACTACTCCGAGAGGGTGCTTTTAGACGAGTATTATGCGAAGAACTGGTCCCTGTGGCTGGATATCGAGATCCTTCTGCGGACCGTCGGTGCGGTATTCAGGAGGAATGGAGCATATTGAACCCGACAATGTGTGAAAAACTTGGACTTGCTTCCGAGCCGGTTTCAGAAAAAGGGGAGGAGCGCCACGTATCTCCGGGTGCAACGGCCTGGCTGGTCACCATTGCCGCCGGCCTCTCGCTCGTACCGATATGGCTGAATTACGACATCATTGCCAGGGACGGGGCGTTCCAGTACATTCCGACTGCCATGCACTTTCTCCAGGGGAGGTTTATCGAGGGGTTTACCAGGCCGCAGCCGCTGTTTCCCCTGTTGATTGCAGGAGTCTCGTGGATCACCGGTCTCGAGCCCGAGCTGTCCGGCCGGCTCGTCTCTGTAGCGGCGTCCATGCTGGCCTGTCTGGGTATGTTCCGGCTCGGTGAGCTCATCTTTCAAGACAGGTGGGTAGGGTTCCTCGCCGTGGTGTTCCTGGCCGCAAACCGTGAACTCGCCGTGGATTCAGTAGACTGCCTGAAGGAGTCCCTGCTGGTATGCTGCGTTCTCTGGGGCAACTACTTCGTCCTCAGGGGGATCGATAACCGCGGGCGAGCCTGGTTGTTTTTCCTCGCCGGGGCGCTGATATTTTTTTTGGGGATCTTCATCCGGAGCACGGTGTTTTTTTTCATAGGCGCTTGGCTGCTCCTCTGGGCATTTCACCGGAAAGACCGACGGCTGGTTCGCACGGCCCTGATGGCAATACCCGCAGCCGCTTTCATCGTGCTCTGGTACTTCAACCCGGACTGGCCGTTGTTCCGGAAGAGCTACGATCTCGGGCTCATATTCAACCAGGACCACACCCTCTCTGGAGTCCTCCTGGGAGCATGGAGAGCGGTAGTGGAATTTTTCGCCACCGGGAACCCCCTGGTCATTCTCATGGGGTGTCTCGGCCTCGGGATCTTCTGGGAAAAGCATGTCTATTATGTACACCTGTGCCTTGCAATGGGGATGTTCCTGGCGGTTCTCACAGGCTGGGGCTTCACGTCGGGAAGGTACCTGCTCGCGCTCATGGCCTGGATCTATCCGCTGGCTGCATATACCACCCTGAGGATGCTCAGATCGGGCCACAAGGCTGCAGCGGTCTTCGGCTTCCTAGCAGTAATCTCGGCCGTGGGCTTCTGGGTGGACAAGGCCTTGGAGGACCCGGACCCGACCAAGCTTGCGCGCAGGGACGCGGGGTTGTATATACTTGAACACTTCGGCCCTGGCATGGAAATAGTAACGAACCGCGATCGGCTTGCTTTCTATGCGCAGGGCATATGCATTCCCTTCAAGAATGCACGGGGCGTGGAGAATCCCGGTCGCATCTTTGCCGTGGACGTGGAGGAGGAGGGCGGAGCAGACATGAAGAAAGCATTGGATGCATCCGGCAAAGAGCCTTCCTGGGAGTTCGGGACGATCGTGCTTTATTTCCCGGAGAGCTCCGGTGTAGATGAACATGAATGATGACTGAGGCAGGATACGACGACTGCGCCCTGATGGAGATCGCTCTCGATGAGGCCCGTGCCGCGGCGAATGAGGGCGAGGTGCCAGTAGGGGCCGTGCTTCTCGTGGACGGCAGGCTGTATCGCGGGCACAATAGGGTGATTGCGGATCACGATCCCACCGCGCACGCCGAGATCATGGCGATCCGTAACGCTGCGAAGAGTGTCGGCAACTACCGCCTCCCCGGCTCGGTACTGTGCGTGACGCTGGAGCCCTGTGCCATGTGCGCGGGTGCCATCGTTCAAGCGCGCATCGGCAGGCTCGTCTACGGAGCCAGGGATCCAAGGTATGGGGCTGTAGAATCCCTGTTGAAATTTTTTGAATTAGATATTAATCATAAACCCGTGGTGTGTGCCGGGACCATGGAGCAGCGCGCCAGCGCTCTTTTAAAAAGCTTCTTCCAGGAACGGCGTAACGGAGAGGTACCGAAGTGGTCATAACGGGGCCGACTCGAAATCGGCTGTCCCCCTAACCGGGGACCGTGGGTTCGAATCCCACCCTCTCCGCCATAATTTCAAGGACTTACGTCAAAAAACCCTGTAAACAAGCTGTAAACAAGATCACTTTTTTATCCCCACCACTTTATTCAAAGCATTCCTCAAAGTGACCGGACTTGCCTCTGCATAAGCATCGGTCATCTCCCTACTCGTATGCCCAAATAATTGCCGCACCACGTCCTTGTCCACCCCTGCATTGATCATCTGACATCCCAGGCTGTGTTTTGTCCCATTGTATAGCTTGATCCTGGGAACTCCTGCCGAATCACAAGCCTTGTTCCATATCCGGTTAATAGTGCTCCTGGTGTAGGGCTTGCCTGTCACCGAATAAGTGAACCTGTACCTGAGATCCCTATCAGGAGCTTTGTCCAAGACTTCCTTTAATGGCTCGATCATGGGATAGGTACGTTCGATCTTGGTCTTTATCTCTACCTCTTTCTCGTATCTATCGAAGGTGACACGAAAAAGGATATGGTTCTTTCTTATGTCTATTTTTCTGAAGGCCCGGGCTTCTGAAGGCCGGCAGCCAGTCAGCCTCATGAACTCGAAAATATATCTGTCTTCAGGTTGTATTTTTTCAAGGATGATCTGCTGATCTTCTTTATCTATCCAGATAACAGCTTTCTTTCCGATTTTTACTGTAGGGAACTTGGGTATCCTGGTGATATGTCCCGCATCATATGCATCCGACATGAGCTTGTGAAGGCAACCGAGAACGTTCTTTTTCCCCTTATCACCCCTGCTGATCTGGTTGCAGAAATCTTTGAGCTTATCGCTGCTAATATCGGGCAGATATTCATTGCCCAGGAATGGGAGAATATGATTCTTCAAGCTATTCTTGTAATCGTGCATTGTCACTGAGGAGATAGAAGACTGTATCCTTTCAAGCCACCTGTCGGCATAGGCTGAAAGGTGCATGGGCTTTGCACTTTTGTATCGGGCAGGGTTGAATATCCCACGCTCGATCTCGCTGTTAATGATGGATCTCAATTCGATAGCATTGGCTTCTGATGTGCATGTTATAAATCCACCATTTATGGGCATTTGATAAATGTGATGTCGCTTACCCTCCCATGTGATATCTACATACCAGGTTCCTCTTTGCTTGTTTTTCCGGATTTTGCCCCATTTTGACATGATCGAATTATCCCCCCCAACTTTATGAGGGGATATATTACTCTTTTGTGCATGTGATGACAATTCCTTCATATCATATATATTCTACCGAAGTGAAAAAATTTGATGAAAATGCAAATCAATTAAATCAATAAGTTATGAGATTGATATTTTTTAGGGAAAATAAATAAAATGTTACTCCTGGAAAACAAGTGGATCAGGAATGGCTGATTAAGAGCAAATCAAGCAATTCATTCCCCCCGAAGGGGCCTGCTGGTCGTCTTTTGACGAAGTAAAACCTTAGTTAAAACAGGATAATACAGGGAGGGTTGAAAAGAAAAGACGTTATCGGATTTAAGTTTTACAGAAATACTATAGTAGAAGGCGACGTTTCATTAGTCGAAAATTATCACATGAAAACGACCGTTTTTTATTAACAGTTCCTGATCCTGATGTTGAACAGGAATTGGCTGGGGATACAATCTAGGAGGAATAGTGGATTGTCAAAGTGTACCAATTCATGTATTGAACCGATTAAGCCCTATAATCACATCATGGAGTGAATTAAATGGCGACTGAATCACATCGGTATGTTTGGCAGAGGGACGATTGGCCCCTGTTCACCTGGAGAAGCGACGAGATCTTGGACCTTCTCGGGAAATGCCGGCTGGCGCAGGGAAGGCTCCTGTGCAGGATCTCGGATCTGGGCCTTTCACTCGATACCCAGGCCCATGCCGATATCGTTGTCGAGGAAACAATCACCACATCGGGCATCGAGGGTGAGCAACTGGATGTCCGCTCGGTTCGTTCGTCCGTGGCCCGGAAGCTCGGGCTTCCCTCTGCTGATCATTATGTTGATCGTCATGTAGAAGGCGTGGTGTCTGTAGTCTTGGATGCAACCATGAATCACGACGAGCCTCTTACCGTGGAGCGTCTGCAGGGATGGCACGCTGGACTGTTTCCCACCGGCTATTCCGGTATCCATCAGATCCGGGTCGGAGCCTGGAGGGGGGATCAGCCGATGAGAGTGGTATCTGGACCAATCGGGAAAGAGAGAATCCACTTCGAGGCTCCCCCCGCAGAGAGGATCGGGCAGGAGATGGATCACTTCCTCGACTGGTGGCACTCCAGCAAGGGAAACATCGAGGGGCTGGTCCGGGCCGCTGTCTGTCACTTCTGGTTTGTCACCATCCATCCATTCGAGGACGGGAACGGACGGATTGCCCGTGCTCTCACCGACATGGCCTTTGCCCAGGACGATGGTCAGAGGCAGCGGTACTTCAGCATGTCCTCTCAGATCATGAGAGAGCGCAACAGCTACTATGACATCCTTGAGGCAAGCCAGAAGGGAACCTGTGACATAACGCAATGGCTGGTCTGGTTTCTGGAGTGTTTCTCCCGTGCCATCGAAAATTCAGAAAAGGTGCTCTCAGGCATTACAGCCAAGGCCGCTTTCTGGCGTAGGCATGCACAGGTTTCATTGAGCGAGAGGCAGCGCAAGGTAATCAACAGGCTTCTCGATGCGGGGCAAGGAGGTTTCGAGGGCGGGCTCACCACGAGAAAGTATGCCTCCATGACCAGGGTGAGCAAGCCCACGGCGTACCGGGAGATCAGTGATTTGCTGAAGCGCGGCATTCTCAGGTTTAACCCCGGCAGGGGGCGAAGCGTGAGCTATGATCTTGTCTGGCCGGAATGATTTTGATCCGGTCGATACTCAATCCGGTGACGTTAGTCGCATATTCCCGCCACTCCTTCGTATCCAGCCCCATCATCATGGATGGGCACTGAATGTCGAGGTAATCTTTTGACAAAAAAACTAGATTTGTGTGGGCTCACAGAGGGGCGAGTATTATGAGTCATAATAGTGAGTGTTATGGATCACCGGCATGAGTGTTATGAGTCACCACCCCATCAGTAAACAATCCTCAAACCAGTTCGAAGCTAAGGTTTAGCGGGTCGAATTGTTATTGTATCGAAATAATTTATTGAGCAATAATAAGGAGATAATCAGACTCTCAGGGGTGTAAGTGTTATGAATCACCCTTCTGTGACAGGGCAGTTTACCACGGTCCTGCTCCCAGGGACAGCGCGGAGAATCACGATGATTACCTCTACGGAGACAAGCGGTGATTACTTCTGGTAAACATATGAATCAGGAGCCCGGCATCTCTTAACAATAAACGTCCGTTTTTTATAAACAGTTCCTGATCCAGATGTTGAACAGGAATGCATTATCCGAGATAGTAACGGGTAACGTCGGTCCTGCCATGTCCCAGTTCCCCGGAGATCTCCAATCTGATCTCCTTGTCGAGATCTCTGATCTGCTCCATGCTCAAACCGGTGGCGTTCGCCGCATACTCACGCCACTCTTTCGTGTTCAGGCCCATCATCGCCGGACAATGGAGATCAAATCCTGTGTGCTGCTGATACAACTCGTTAAACCGCTCATGGGCGTAGGAATGACGCTCTCCATGGAAATGGAACTCCGGATATCCCGCCTCCTGCCGGATATCAGCCAAGGTGTTATAGGCAAAATTTTTGCCGTGGGACAGGGAGCTCGATGGCTCTATCAACGATGTCCAGCCATTCCTCTGGGCAAACTCCTTGG